>Ga0115013_10001760_pt1 | contig 12349 bp, 8 predicted proteins | sample SouAtlMetagenome_2_FD_88686 | JGI IMG/M metagenome (GOLD analysis project Ga0115013, IMG submission 88686) | Marine eukaryotic phytoplankton communities from Atlantic Ocean - South Atlantic ANT15 Metagenome | ecosystem: Environmental > Aquatic > Marine > Oceanic | place: South Atlantic Ocean...
ACAAGATGTTCGCTGATGGAAAGGTACGGCAGACCTACGAATCAAAAATTAGCAAAAAGACCGGGGAACTTTCGGACGATTACACGAGACCGATTTTTGTGTATGTCAAGTAAAAGAAATAATGTTGCCGTTAGTTGTGTAGATATCTAGCTCTATGACCATCATATAATTGGATTGTCGCTGACTGCTATAGCAATCTCGAGAGCAGATTGACAATAATCTAGGCATTGTACATGAAAGAAAAACAATCTTTTAATCGGGATCGAAAATTAGCAGTTGCGTAGGCCACTGTGCTACACTAACGCCATTGAGTTACAGTTGCTCACGCTGCACTGCTTCTAGAGCTGCTTTTACATCTCCATCTGGGATGAACCCAAACCATTTGTCTACCGATGCTTGCGCCTGTGATAATATTTCCACCAACTCTGTCGGGTCAAACTTTTGATAATTGTCCTTGCTCTCTTTTATTTGATAAATATATTCTGCTTTGGCATCATCTAATGAGGTTTGGACTGCGTTTCGATAGATGTCTCTTGCATCTAAATCGCTCCTAATAACATCCGTAGTGGTAGGTAATCTGTCGTTTCGAATGCGCTGACTCTTTTCTTGCGTACTTCCTTTCCATTGGTACTTGTTCGGATTGAAATTAAGATTCGTTGTGTAAATATTGAAGGCCCTACGTATTTCACTCGCGCCCTCTCTCTTCTTTTCGGCATTCTGAAGCTGATACCACTGGAACCGCTCACCAACCAATTCACCAACCTAGTTATCAAACATTGTTGATTATGAATTTTAATTTTGTGAGATTCGTATTCCTAATGATCAGCATAGCCAAATACCGCATAAGTAAAACATTGATCACATACCTCAAAAAACTGAGGGGCAAAGCCCACGTCGATCGCACGATCTCGTCGTTCCTTTCGTTTTTGTGCCGCGACTCCAATTTCACCGACAATTGGAATCCCATATTTTTCATACTCACCTCCTCTACTGACATACGGATCGCCAGTCTTTATAAAGGATGGTGGGGAGAGTATCAAAGTATCAAGTTTTGCAACAATAGCTGCTACTTCTTGTTCGGCTGCCTTGGTGTTGGCGTTGTTATTCTCATTGGAAAAAGTTTGTTGTATCTTTGCAAGTTCTTCGGCTATTGAAAGTAACTGGTAGATGTATATCCCTACTCTTGCAGCTGGAAGGAGGTATTCGAGTGGAGCAGATGGGCGAGATGCTCCCGAAGGATCCATCGGCTGCGCTAAACTCAAATCACTATCACTACCGACACCATTGTTATCCTCCAACGCATTGGAGGATTGAATCGCTGCCGATATAACACCAACGTTTGCTAGTGTGATAAACGATATTCGTTCCAATGCGATCCTTCGAGAACGATCTGGTGGTATTGTTTCAAAAGCCTCAGTGATGCCGTTTCGATGCAAAATGAACCGTAAGAGTGAGAGGACCAAAAGCAGGTGGGTGCCATGGCAGTATTGTAACACAGTCATTGGAGGTATCTGACAATTGTATTGTTGTGCTGCTTTGGTGCCGATGTGATACGTTCCATCTTTTTCATGAAGAAATCGCATCAGTTTCCCGATGACGATGCGACTTTCGTTTATGATGATGGATTCGATCACACACGACTGAAAATTATTTCGATTCATTTAAGATGACACTAAATAAGCTCCCCTTTCTCGCCGGCGTCAGAACTCAAATCCAATGATCATTGCTCATTCGTACGGTAGTAACCGAAGGTATTTGTAAAGCACATTCATCTCTTCCAGGCTCATCACGAATTGTAGTTCAATTCAGCATAGAAAGAATAAAAACTGGCTTGAAACTGAGCAACTTAGCAAGTCAACAATAAATCATCACATGATCGGAATGGTTGTCTAAGACAAGCAGGCACGTAAGACTGATTCACGAATACTCAATTAGGCATCGACACAAGCATTGATCATCTCCTACTACTATTTATCGAGGCTACATTTACAAAGAAATATACAAGATGAATAATACATTGTCGATGCTGGCTTACAATAAAGCTTCGGACCTTTTGGCGGATATATTCTTGGCGACAAAGAACAATGAATCTGCTACGGAAGTCTACGTTCCTTCGGCACCGAATTGGATGGTGGAATTTGTTGCCTTTCGCGAGCGACTTTTCTTGAGGACAGTCGAGCCAATCATTGTAACAATTCTAGGACCGGTTGAAAAGGATGCTGATTGGAACGATCCCACTACGATGGGGTTCGACAGAAATTATGAATACGACGATGCAATGCATCGACGTCTTGGATTTCTCCCCGGATACGTAGAAAATGTCAATGACTATCGACTAACATCCATGAATTTTGCTACCCTCATCACGCTATTTGTATGCATGACTTGTTTCATGGTCATATTTCTGAGCTGCTTTTACCACAACCAAAAGACGAGTCCGTTGTTTATAAGTCCACGAAGGCATCGTCTGCCGAAACTGGTTCCTCCGCCCTTGCCCATTGGAGGATACTTTGATTGGGTAAGTTGATTTTTTAGGTTTCTATTGATTGAAGAGAGTATTGAGTTGCATAGACTTTTGTATTGGATGTGTTGGGTTTATTTGAATATTATTTCCGCTTTGTCTCATTGCCTTCGTTTCATTGCCAAAACCACGACCCAAAACCAACAAAGGTCAAAGTTTGCTTTTTCCTATCGGATCAGGAAGTCATTCAACGGATTGGTTATGATGCTTTGATATTTTTTCGATTTCATCGATTAGCGCTCAGATGTATCGTGAAAATGTCAGTATTCAGTTTTGTGGTTCTGCTTCCTCTCAATTACACCGGCGCAGGCGGGGCCAATGCAGACAACATCAAAGGATATATGGAGTCACTACTCTTAACAGACTTTCTTCGATTTACGATGGCTAATGTCGCACAAGGATCTCCTAGACTTTGGGTACATTGCTTCGCTGCATATTTGTTAACTGCTATTGTGGCGAGAGAGTTATTGGTGGAGTACGAAATTTTCAATAGTATTCGACATTGTTACCTTCTTTCTCGAGAACCACACTTGCGAACAGTCCTCGTGACAAATATACCCAGACACTTGCGCAGTCCTAGAAAAATATCCGCATACTTTGCACACGTGTATCCTGATTCTGTCAAACAGGTGGTCATGTGCCAAAATCTGTTACACCTAGAATCTCTGGTTGCCAAACGTACACACTTGTTGTCCAAGATCGAGCAAGAACTGTTGTTGTTGTGTCGCAAAGAAAAAGCTCGTCTCTTTGAAAACACATCTCATTCAGCTACGGCCTTTCGATTCCTCGGGAAATTAGAAGACTATGGGATTGTTAACGGAAGTCAGGAACGGTTTGCGAATCTTTACACACAACTCGAAGAACTTAATGGAGAGATTGAGCAGGAACAAAAACGAAGACTGCGAGTTATGAAAAAAATGGACCGTATGGAGGCGGGAGAAGGACGTAAGGAAATAGACTATATTCTCGCTAGTCCCTTCTTTGTAGAACATGATCCCAACCAACGCCGCCTTCTAGGATTACCGCAGGTTGATGCATCTTCCTCGGTCGGAAAAGGAGGATATAAACCTCCTCAAAAAGGCACAAGTGACATTGAAAATTCGCCCATGGTGTCTAAAAAGAAATCACAGCTGAGAGCACGAAGCCCCAAACCAGAGGGACAAAACCCAAAAGGAGACAATAAACAGCAGCGACGAAGTCAAAAAAGAGTAGGATTTGAAGAGGCGCCAAGAAAATCTGCCAAGTCAGCAATACGGCGATACTCGCGAATAACTAGAGACGTATCGTTCTTCGGTAGACCAATTCTATCTGCAGCAGCTTTGGACTCCGAAGGTCATATTGAAGATCATATCAACGAGGTGACAGACAAGGCATTTGTTGTGATGAAAACTTTTGCAGCTGCTACAATTGCTATCCAGTCCATGCACTCATCCAAACCAGGTGCGATGCAAGTTACACCTGCACCAGAACCTAGAGATGTTCTTTGGAATAATGTTTATGTCAGTAAGGGTGCCACACGAACCCGTTCGATTTTGGGCGAGTTGTTAGTCATCGTGATCATATCCTTTTACATCATTCCCGTCGCTCTTGTATCATTGCTAGTGAGTGAAACAGCTTTGGTGTCCTCATCTCCTCGTCTGAGACAATTGGATAAAGCTTCCGCTCTTTTCTCTTCGGCCATCGCCATGATACAACCTCTTTGTATTGTACTAATCCAGCAAATATTACCGCCGCTTTTTATGGCCATTGGTAAATTGGAAGGATTGGTTTGCTTCAGTGATATCCAAATGAGAGCTTTTTCACGATACTTTACATTTCAAGTTGTGAATATCTTTTTAGTCACGACAATTGCAGGGAGTATATTTGACACAATCGCAATCATTATAGAGACTCCAGAAGCAGCCTTTGAAATGCTGGGTAACTCTCTTCCTCGCATGTCTTCCTTTTTCATCACGTTCGTGACGGTCAAAACATTTCTTGGTCTTGGGTTGGAGCTAGTTCGTACCATGTCATTGGTCCAAGCCTCTGCGCGATACTTAATCATTCCGAACGCAACCCTGAGAACTGCTCGGAAAGTTGTTGCTGGATTAAGAGCTATTGACGACCCTGGATGGTTTCCTTTTCACAAGATTTTGGCTCAGGATATGCTGGTAGTTGTTATTTCTGTTGTATTTGCAGTCGTTGCTCCTCTGGTTCTACTTCCCTGCGCTCTATTTTGTCTCTTTTCGAGAATAATGTGGACGCATCATCACTTATATGTCTACGAAAGTGTATTTGAAAGTGGAGGTCAGTTTTGGCCGAAAATTTTCCGTCGGTTTATTTTTGGCTTGATCATTGCACAGATGACTATCACAGGACAGTTCATCTTAAAGGGGGCGCGCCATGAAGCATATGCGACGATTGCCCTCATGTTCATGACATACTTATTTTTGAGAAGCACACGTGCAAGATACGATCCAACAAGCTCTACCCTGCCTCTTGAAGTCGCAACCGTGATGGATATTAGTTTGAAACAGGAAGAAATGGCAAGAAAAAGGGCCCAAGAAAACGCAGAAAAACTTTCTGAAACTACTCGACCTCCCAGCAATACGCCAAGTTCGCGCTCATTTGAAGCCGATAATCAAACACACACAACAAGCTCAATTCCAGATACCGGGGCTACAGAATATGACTCTGATTTGGGCACGCTCGTCGGAGGATATGATCCTTACGAGCAGGCATACCTTCAGCCCGCTTTACGAGCAAATCCCCGAGCAAGGCCTGAGCAACCATTTCCGCCAGCTCAACTCGGAAGAGAAGATGTCCTATTTCGTCGGAATACTAGTAAGAGTAGTAGAAATAATAGTTCAGGACTAACTGATGCCGATGACGCAATGCTCGATAGTGGTGCAACAGTCCGACTAAAGTCTATGAGCCAGCAAGATCGAAAGTTTACAAATCGGTGGTGGGAAGACCAGATTCAAAGATGTGGAGACCAAAATATATTTGCGATATTGATGGGCGATTGTGGAACCCTTACAATAGGCCGAAGAGCAACACTTGCAGAACCTGCCACTTCTCCAACAGAACATCAGATAGTATAACTTTAGATGAAGCATACCAATTTTTATGTGATATGAAAGAAATATCTTAGTATTGGTTTTTATTGTTTTATGGTTTTATGAAGTTGTTATTTAATATTTTCCGATGGCATACAGCAAGAACACAGTATTAGAAAAATGCGGATACGGCACCAGTCCCTCTAATCCTGCACTGCAACCTATCCCCAATTCAGACGAGGTAGCTATTAGTACGAGTTATCTCGAGTCATTCTAGTATCCGTATAAATTCTTGTGCTGATGCACATAGACATCATTTCTTGCAGGAGCAACTTGCATGCATAAGGGATCTCAATCTGGCATATAGCGGTCGGCTTATCGGCACATGAGGCGTCGTGGCATTCATATGTCATCTTTTTCAAATTAGTCTGTGCCGTCAAACCACAATGTTCGCAAATATGAATTCGATACTGATCAGAATTACAAAAGAATCGATCGCGGATAAAGTTTGCACAGCCGTGGGTAATCAAACAATCGCGCTCCATCTCTCCCATACGCAATCCACCATCACGAGAACGACCTTCAAGAGGCTGCCGTGTTAGCATTGCAACGGGACCACGGGCTCTAGAATGGACCTTATCGTCGACTAAATGCTTCAAACGCTGGTAAAATGTGGGGCCAAAAAAGACACGTGCGCACATCGGTCGACCTGTGTGTCCTTGGAACAAGTGCTCGTTTCCAAATCTCTGATACCCCATAGCGTGAAGACGTGTACTGATGTCTTCTACTGTCACGTCGGTGAAGGGTGTCGCATCACCCTCGCATCCCTGAAAGACAACGACTTTGCCCAGCAAACATTCAATGAGCTGGGCAATGGTCATACGAGATGGAATGGCGTGAGGGTTCACAATAATATCTGGAACCATACCTTCCACAGTAAAGGGCATATCTTCTTGGCGATAGGTCATTCCAATAGTTCCCTTTTGCCCGTGGCGTGAGGCGAATTTGTCCCCTACCTGTGGGACACGAACATTGCGGATTCGAACCTTTGTAAAGCGATATCCTTCTTTGGTTGTACTGATTAGAACATTATCAACAATTCCGTTCTCGTTAGCCTTCATGGAGGTACTGCAATCACGTTTGGAGTAACGAGAGGGCATGTTTGTGCTGGAGTCTATAGGAGCTGTCTTTCCAATCAAGACATCATCGCCTGACACTCGTGTCCCAGGTGCCACAAGACCGTCTTCATCCAGTTTGCCATATTCTCCATGCTTCATACCACGGGTCTTATCATGAGTTGGCTTCTCAAACATTTCGGAGTTCAACGTTCCCATAGTACCTACAGAGCTTGCCTTTTCTTGATCAATGTAACACCTGTAATAAGAACTTCTAAAGAGACCACGGTCGATTGCAGACTGATTCATAATCAAGGAATCTTCTTGATTGTAACCGGTGTAAATCATAATGGCGACGCAGCAATTTACACCACTCGGTAGTTCTCGAAAGTGAAGGAATTCCATAGCACGCGTGGTGCACAGTGGTTTTTGAGGATAGTGTAAAACGTGGGCCATGGTGTCCATGCGAACCTGATAATTGGAGGCATATATTCCCATAGCTTGCTTGCCCATAGCACTTTGGTAGGTATTACGAGGAGATTGATTGTGATCAGGAAAGGGAATAATCGAGGCACAAACACCCAAAATCATGGACGGGTGAATCTCACAATGAGTGTAAGTCGAGGAATACGAATCGTCAGTGTCCAAATCTGCGGGATCCATGGCAACCATGGTCGTTTCCTCTTCTTCAGTATCGATATATTCGACAATACCTTCCATAAGAAGATCGGTCCATGTCAACTTCTTCTCGCCACTCAATCCCTGAAGCTGCATAATGTGTTGTTTCTTGATTACTAGCTGCTGCTCTTGTACTACATACAGTGGTCGACAAATACGTCCAGCGTCGGTATATATACGAACTTCCTTCGCAGCAATATCTCGAACGATAGAGACCTCAGCATCAATATCAACCATGCGCCTAAGCGAGCGGAAGGTATCTACAAGTGCTCGTGGATCGCGATGAATTCCAACCCAATTTCCGTTCACAAAAATCTTGCACGTGCTAGGTTCAGCAACCACTGAAGGCAAGATGTCCGTTAAATTTTCAGTACTAAACTCTTCCAAAAACTCCATAACGGGAACCTGCGCCGTGCCTGTAGTGATGTAAGCCATCAGCGCAAGATTCTTGACCAAACCAACAGCCTGACCTTCGGGAGTTTCGGCCGGACAGACCATACCCCAATGCGTGTTGTGTAATTGACGAGGCTTGGCCTGTTTTCCGGTTCGTGCAAGCGGCGTGTTACAGCGCCTTAAGTGCGACAAGGATGAAGCATAGGTCAATCGATTGAGAACCTGAGACACTCCTGCCTTGGGGGCGCTTGCTCCTTTGTCTCCCCAATTTCCCGTGGCCAAACTGTACTTGAGACCGTCCGTAATGTGGTTGCTCTTGATGGCGGCACCAATGTTGAAGTGCTTGCCCTCGTCCAAGCAACGTTGCAAATGCCGACGAACATCTAGTGTTAGTTTTCGAAATAACAAACGGAAGAGACCACCAAGAAGAGGTCCGGCCAAATCCAAACGCTTCTTCCCGAAATGATCACGATCGTCTTCTTCGGCACGTCCTAGCTTACAGGATAAAAGTTTGTGGACGGCGTATCCAATGAAAAAACCCTTTTTTGTCTCACAGTGCTCTTCGACACCCACGTGCGGCAGAACTTCCTTTTGTAGGATTGCTGATGCATATCTGATTCTGTCATCTTTGGTAACATCTCTCGCACTACCACGTCTCCCGATGAAATCTAGTGCTATTTCCTGCCGCTGAATCACAAACGCTTCTTCTAATGAAGGCCGAAACAAGTCCATCATCTCTCCGTCCGTCAAATCATAGACTACGTGTTCGATGATGTCACGGTCAGCGACGTAACCTAAGGCACGAAAAATGATAACTACCGGGACATCTGTTCTAATGTAGGGTAGAGTAGATCGGATTTGGTTACCCTCGATTGCACCACGGCCACCCTTTTGATACATTTGGATGTACAGAGTTGAGACAGGGCGAGTGGAATTCTCCACTTGCGATCGCGTTTCGATGACCCAGGAAAATTTAGATGGCTGTTTCTTTTTGAATGCATATACATGGTTGTTCGAAAGACGCTCTTGTGCAATAATGACCTTTTCACTTCCGTTGATCACAAAGTAACCACCCTGATCGTAGATGCATTCCCCCAAATCGCTCAGGTCCGTGTCGTCCTTGTCACTCAGCACACAAAACAAAGACCGGAGCATGATAGGAACGTATCCCAAAAACTCTTTTTTGGCGTGCTCCGTCGATTCTGCCTCCCCCATGTCTTCTGCCGGATCCGATATGTTGACATCTCGTGGAACTCGGTACTGATTCATCATCACGTCCACATACAGTGGTGCCGAATACGTCAGGTTGCGCAATCGTGCCTCGTGAGGAAACATGTTTGTAACGGTTCCGTCCTTTTCGACAGTTGTTGGTTTCGACAAATACACCTGGCCAAATTTGATTTCGAAAACTGGCTTTGTTTCCGAAAAAGCAGCGTCGTCGTCTTCATCGTCGTCATTGTATCCAACCATGTGCTGCAGTTCTGGCGATACCCTAATATCTCCCGATGAATCTACCAATTCTTGCATCGTGTTTTGGATAAATTCGTCAAAGGAATCAAGTTGTTGTCGCACCAATCCCTTCTCTTCGAAATAAGCCGAAATTACAGCCCAAGAGTCTTCTTGCGTGACCGGAATCTCGTCAACGTCCATACCGTTATGGTCGTCATACGCGCCATTTAGACCTCCATCACCCATCATTCCATCTCCGTTTTGATGATCCATATCCATGGCCTGGTCTCCATCGCCGGCATTTTCCGCGGCGTAATTCATAGTGAAATCTTCGTTGCAAAGTAGTGCACTGCTTTTCAACCCGACTATCGGTCTGTTTTAATGTAAGGGGGAAATCGATCTATCCTGACGTCTCAGTATCTTATAGGATGCTAGATCTTAGATGAGGCTGTTGAGTATGCGATAGAGAATTGATCCGGTTGTTTGCGTTCTGCTGAAACAAGCTCCCAAGACGTCTGCCGATGATATGGGGAGCTTTGATATCCCTTGTTGTGTCAGCGAAACAACGAGATGCTACCGACGCTACTGCTTGTCTGCGTGGGTCTTCGGTCTGCACGCAGGATCATCGTTGAAAACGTGCGGTGGAGGGGTGCGATCAGTCCAATCCAACTAGAGTTGGGGTTAATAGAAAATTCTATTGAGGTTTTGACATCAAATCAAAAAAATAAAAGAAAATGGCAATATTCGTGTTGTATTTCTCTGATGATTGAGTATTTGAACTTCTTTAATAAAAAGTTTTGTAATGGTTATCTACGACCTCCGTGACACTGCCCCACAGTGTAACCGATGATTCTACAAACTCACTACGTAATTCTTATCATCGCCTTTGGAATCCGATTTTTTATCGCCTCCACCTTTTGAATCCGATTTTTTATCGTCTTCACCTTTTGAATCAGCCAGGAGACGATCCTTCACTCCAAAGAGAATGTCAAATTCTTCCGCCACCAGCTGGGCTTTATCAGTTTTAAGATTCCCGGCAATTGTGTTGCAAATATTTTGGTCGACCGTTTTCTTGTCACTTGCATCATTGTCGACCGTTTTCTTGTCACTTGCTTCGTTCTCGGATTCTGTCTGTTCCTGTTTTTGGGATTTGCTTCCATATTTTTGCTCAAGGAAAGTCATCATTCTGTCTTCAAAGCTATTTTTCACGACCAACCGTACAATTTCAACGGGCCTCTTTTGCCCGAGACGATGAATACGACCAATTGCCTGTGCCTCCAGCGCAGGATTAAATGATGGTTCCATCAGGAAAACTCGATTTGCTTGCGTCAAGTTGATTCCGACCGCTCCAGCTCTAACGATTCAGAAGAAAAATTGCAAACAACATCCCTTTAGCGACCAATACCTTTTCTAGGATCTGAAATTCCTGTGATTCAAATTTGTCACAACACTTACCTCATACTCAATAAAAAAATAGTAGTGGGTGGATCATTCTGAAATTCTGACAAAGCCTTGGCGCGTTTTTTCATACTCATATCACCAGAAAGTGTTCTAAACTGAAATCCATGCTTTGGTAGTTCAATTTTTAGCCAATCTAGAGTAGATGAAAATTGCGAGAATACCAGGGATTTGGCTAGATATTGTACATAATCAAAATTGATGAGAAGAATAGAGTTCGTAAGAAAGTTGGAAATTGCAAGTGTATACAACTGTATGACGAATATCGAAACTTACAATCAGGTTCGTCATCTCGGATCTTTTTCAGCTGTTTGAGTAAAGCTTGGAATTTGCTTTTAAACACAAACTTGGAATAAGTTGTCGCTGTGGTCGAATGATTCTTAGCAGCTTTCTTTCTGTCTTCGCCATCTTCGTTATCTGCATCAGTATTCATAGAATCAGTACCTTCGCCCATATCATCTTCATCATCAGATATCTCTGTGTTGAGGGGATACTTCCCCCCTGAGCAAGCGATTCGAAGGGGAGTGAGTTTTGAAGAAATCTTCAAGAAATATTTCGATATCTTTTTTAGATGAGCTGAACGAAATTTGATGTACCAATCCTGGGCGTCTTTTTCAAGTTTTCCGAACTCTTTTTTTTCTTTCGAAGTGAATCGAACGAGCTCTTTTCGTTCCGTCTAAGAGTTTTCAAAGAACAGAAATGGCTTTATTAGAAAGAAGGCAAACAAAAAATCATAAACCTTTTCACCCCAAAAAAGTACCTACCTTTGGTGGTAATGACATTAGTGTAGTTGATGTTCCACGGTACTTTTGCTCTTGGCTATGGCGCATCATTATTGGACGAAGAAAATACATCAGAAGCTTACTATCGACTTCTTTTTTCCCTCTACCCGAATAGGATCTTTTGCTGTACAGCGCATTGAAAATATTTGGGACATGTTCGTACCCCAAAAACCTAATTTGGTTTTTCAAGTCGTCATGAGAAGTGTTCATTGGTGTACCTGAGTTCGTGTTGGCATGTGTGTGAGAGGAAGAGGTGAGAGGGGAAGGAAGGGAGGGATATCAAAACGAAAAGTGTACACACCGAATCTTCCAGTCTTTCTCCATTTAATACATACCTGATACTATCCATTTATGATCACCTACAAGAGAAAGAGTTGCTTTGGAACGTCGTGTATTGCTCTCGCGCAAGGAATGCCCTTCGTCACAGATGATGCGCCACCATCTGACTTGTTGCAAAGGTGGACAATAGTCTGATCCACCCTTCTTGGCATGATGAAAAGCATCACTTGCTAAAACGTCATAAGTGGTAACTACAATTGAATTCGCTGCCAATATATTCGGATTTCGTTTCCGACTTGAGCCATGGTAGGGATAAATCAATCCAGGTTCGTTCAACTTCGATCTAGCTTCATCGATCCACTGTCCTACAAGCGAAACGGGACAGATCACCAGTGTTCCTTTGCTAATGACACTGCCAGTTTTCTGGTTTGTGATTGATGTGTATTGATGCAAATTCTTATCCCAACCACAGGAACTGGAAGCTACATTGTTCGGGTCTTTCTTTTGGAGTGCCGATATCGGGCTCCCACTCAAGGGGAAATCAGGCGCTGGGTTTTTCAAAATCAGCGCGAGTGAAATTACTGTTTTACCAAGCCCCATTTGTTCGGCAATAAAACCACCACGAACTAATCTTGG
>Ga0115013_10001763_pt1 | contig 12326 bp, 10 predicted proteins | sample SouAtlMetagenome_2_FD_88686 | JGI IMG/M metagenome (GOLD analysis project Ga0115013, IMG submission 88686) | Marine eukaryotic phytoplankton communities from Atlantic Ocean - South Atlantic ANT15 Metagenome | ecosystem: Environmental > Aquatic > Marine > Oceanic | place: South Atlantic Ocean...
CGCCGCCGTGCGGAGAGCCCACACACGTCCAACCGCGTCCCGCTGCATATTTGGGATGTGCTGTGCAGATCACTTTCACAGACCAGTCCGACTCATCCATCACGAGAACGTACAACGGTGTCGTGGAAGAGTACGACAGGCACAGGAAATTGTTTCGCATCCATTTCCCCGATGACCCTGACGACGACCAGCATTGGGTGGCAGAGCCAACTGTCCGAGAGAAGCTGGATTACACAAAGGTCAAGTGCGACATCTGCAGGCGCACGTGTACGGAACATCCTGGCTGCGACCCGGCGGAGTGCAAGGCGCGATTCAAACGCAAACGGGACGGCGGCAAGGCATTGCAGCCCTGCAAAGACGGCCCTAAGGGAGAACACTTGCTCATGTGCGACACGTGCCCCGCGGTGCGGCACTTGACGTGCGACGACCCGCCACGCACCTTGACGAATGAGGCCCAGATGGCCCGTTGGAACTGCCCTAAGTGCCTTGAAAAGTCGAATGTGAATTAAGGGCCTGTCGCCAATAAGGCGGGCAGTTGCGAGCGCGCCCCACCCCGCCCAGTTGTATGTCGCGTATGTCGTCCGGGGGGCCGCGCGAGATCGGCCATGGCCCTGACCACTGTAGGTACCGTGGCGCATGGCCGCGCCCGCGCCCGGTCTGGTGGCGCTCACGCTAGACGGCCTCCGGACCTGCGTGGCGCCGTGCGTGGACTTATCCCAAGCGGGATCGGCCACCGTACCCAAGAGGATGCGCAATTGGCTCCAAAGTGCCCGCTTGGTTGAGATTTTTGAGACGAAAGTGTACGCGGTGACGTTCAGGTTGGTGGTCGAGAACTTATGCAAGGCGATCGTGCGTGCCCGTGCTGGATCGCTGGACTGCGCGGACGGCGACGTGCCCACGGGCGAGCTCCCTGCCGCCGCCAGTGCGCTCGCTTCACGGGGCTCGGAGTCCACATCGGAACTGTCGGGCCCCAGTGAGACGGCGGGTCCGGTGGTTCAGTTGGACAGATGCCTGTCGGCGATCGCTTTGCAGCGTGGCCAGTACACAAAGGCGCACACGCTCCGCGCCATGGAGGCCGTGTACGACCTCCCGCCGGGCGCATTGTGCACGCCGACGGCGCGCGAGCGCCCCATGTCCAGCCACAACAAGAGCGCGTACAAGCGTTTCAGGCAGCTCAAGATGGGCGTGCAGGAGGCCAATGCGTTCCTGCATATGCTGGTGCCGGCCGCCCGCGCCCCGGCTCTGCAGCAGCTGGTGATGTGCGAGCTGCAGGCTCTGTACGAGGACATGGAAGGCGCGACGGGTCAGCCGTTCTTCAGCCGCCCAGCCGTGCAGCGGGCGGTCACTGCTTGGCACGAAGCCCGCGACTGGGATCATCAGGCGCGCGGCGTCTGCGCCTCCGCTGTCGACATCTGGACGGCGCTCAAGAGAACACCGCGACCACCCGGATGGCAGTTGCGGCAGCTCGACATTGCCGCGTTTGCAAGCGTGGTGGCCCCGTCCGGCCTGCTGTCGCTGAAGCTGCCGCTGGTCGATCGTGCCGCCGACGTGCACGCGTTGCGCCAGCTGCGCGATGCCTTGGAGGCCATGGCGCCACGGCCTGATGCGCACAAGGTCGCCCACTGCCTGCTGGTGGGGCACCTGCTGTGGTCCCCTGGGCGCGTGGGCCAGTGGCGCGAGTTCCTCCTGTCGCCTGCGGGCCCGTTTGTGCGTCTGTGCCTCGCCAACCGCCAACGCAAGCACGCCCGTCGGCAGCGGCGACAAGAACGTACGCCGGCAGCGGCACCCAGAAAGCCCGACAAGAAGGTCCGTCGGTGGCGCCGACACGCGCCCGTGACAGTGCCGGCTGCCGACACGGCAGCACCTCCCCCGCCTGCAGCACCTTCACCACCTGCACAAGCCGCCAACAAGCGACGCCGCACGAGCCCGTCCGCGCCACCACCTGCTGGTTTGGAGACACTGGCGGGCACAGGCGCCGCGCTGGCCGTGTGACGCGCCTCGGCACCGACATGGGCCTGTTGGCAGTGACATACGCGTGCGGGGATGGCGGCCCGTCGCCAGGACATGGCTGCGGACTGCATGCCTTGCGACGTCTGCGACGTTCGTCACAGGGTGTCCTAGCAACTTAGGCAGGCCAGCGCACGTGTGTGGCGGCACACGTGCGCCTGCACGTGTTTAATTGCACGCCCGCTAGGCTCTCTGGGGTGCCGAGCCATGCGTCACAGGTGCTGCGCATGCGACGCAGCGCCGACGGCACGTTTGCCACGGGGAAGAGGCGCCGCATGGGGGCCACGGATGTGGCTTGTGTTGCAAACCTCCCGTGCGGCCGCGAGGCGTGCCAGGGGCCAGTCCGTGCGGCGGCCTTTGCAGCCGGAGCGGAAGCTGTGTTGGCTGTGCACAACGCCCAGCTGCGTGCGATCGAAGACGCGCTGGTGGCACATGGGCGGTCGGAGTACGACGCCGTTTTGCGCGCCACGGAGTCCGCCTGGGAGACTAGTGAGGGCACCAAGGTCCCGGGGCTACGCCCATGGGCAGCCGTGCGGCAGGACCAGGCCGGCCGCCTCGCCCAGTCTGCACACAGGCATGCAGTGCCGCACAGACCCGAGACAAAGGCCCCGGCCGCATTGAAAGCCGCCCATGCAGTGGGCCGTTGCGGCCTCTGTGGCCAGCAAGAGGCCGCCGTTCGATGCGCGCGCAACGCCTGCCGCGCATGCTGTGAAACTGCTGCGCGCGTGGCGGACGACGGGTTGGCGTGCGAACACCCGAGGCACAGGCTCGGCGCCCAGGGCAACGCGACGTCCGTGCACTCCCTGTTGACATGCAACCACCAGGCCGTGGCCTGGTCGATGGCAGCGTGGCTGGAGGAGTGCGCCGCCAACCGGCGCGGCATTGGGGCGCACATGTCGGACGCCCCACGCGCCGCAGTGCTCCGCGGCACGTTGTGGGTAGATGGTGGCAACCCGCACGGGGCCGCGACCACGGAGGTGGCCGCCATTGTGCACGACGACGACCGTTTGCTCTTGCACGGCACCTTGTCGCAACTGAAGCAGGTGGCCTTCCACAGGGTGGCCGTCATGAAAGGAGGCTGCGGCATACCCAACCTAAAGAAGCTGGTGGCCCCGGTGTTGCGCGTGCTCATCGACGCGGGGCTGTGGGGTGCGCACTCGCCCGATCCGTGGGCGCGCATACATGTGGTGGTGAGAGAGTTTGTAGCCGACATGGAGGCACTGGCGCACGCCGTCTCCAAGACGACGTCAACGGGCATGTGTTCGCCATTCGGACATTGGTGCCGTAGTCGCACCAACGTGCCCGGTCAACAGCAAATCGGCAATTGGAGCCTGGCCGACGACGAGCACCAGACGGCCGTTCATCAGTACGGGCATTGGATGCGCGTGTGGGCCCAGAAGGTGGCGCCGGCACGGCGCGCGGCCGGCGGCGATGAACGGGTGCAGTATTCCCAAACATCGGGTGTTGGGGCGCAGCGGCCGTGGCTGTACGCGTTCACGCTGCGTGTCGTGCAGACAAGCCCATCCGAATGGGCGGCATTCTTCAGACGCGAGCACCACGTTGGTCTGCGAGTGGTTGCTATGGAGGACTGCCTTCGGGTTGGTGAACGGACAGTGGCCGTGCAGTGGGTGGACGGCCATCCGGCCGGCGTGGCAGGGCGCTCCGCCACAGTGACGGATGTGGTGAACGGGGTGGGAGGCGCCGTGACGTTGAGCGACGGACGCATCTGCAGCAACCCGCCAGCCATCGGCAACACCCTGACGCCGGAGCGGACAGAGCATGCGTACCAGGCGCCGGACCTGTCTAGCGAACCCGAGTCGAGTGACTTTGATGTGCTCACCGTCACGGCTGCGGAACGCGACTTCATCCTGCACCTGCTAGACGACCTGTGGATGATGCCGGGGCCGCTACACAGCACTGCCGGGATGGTGAAGGCGTGGCGTGACACGGCCTTAGCGCTGGCGGTCTGCAACGGCAACTTCGGCGCAGGAGGCATTGAGATGCGGCGGACATGGTGCGCACACGGGCACCAGCGGTTCTTCAAGCAAAATTGGCACACGTACGACCTTCGGCATGCGCTGGCGATGGTCGTTGCGGAGCACGAAGGCGTGGTGGCCGAAGACGCCGACCGTGTGCCGATGCGGCTCTTGTGCCCGCCGCTGCACATGATCACGGCGCAGCTTCTCGCCGAGGTGGGGTGGCATTGGCGGCACAACCCAGAGGGCGGGCTGTTGCCGATCGAGCACTGTGAACCGGGCCAGGCCTGGGCTAATGGCCTCGCACGGCTAGCAGGCATGGTGGCCGTGCTTGAGCTGTGGTACTTGTCGCAGCGGGTGTACGCAGACAGCATGGGGTATGGTCTGCACGCATTCAGTCTTGTGCCAGCCATGACTGCGACCATGGCCAGGCTGCCGGTTCTGTTCACCCGCGACGAGGAGCGCTTTGAGGCCGACTTTGGGGACCAAACTGCACGGCACAAGTGCGGCGCGCAAGATGTGCTCGCGCGTGTGGAGCAGGTGGAGTTTGTCAATGGCCACTTCCGGCGGCGGTGGAATCAGGGCCGCAGCGCCCACAAGAACGCGTACCAACGGCGCATGAAGTGCGCAACGGCTGCGCAGACTATGCCGTACCCGGTGCTGCCGGCTGAGTTTGGGGCAGGGGCCAGCGGCGTGCACGTGTTCGCGTGGAGGACGCTGCAGACCCAGAGCGCGACCATCATGCACGACGCCGGGCTCGTGTGGGAGAGGCACCACGATTGCTTGGTGCCAGTTCCGAGTGGCGAGGCGGGGATTGCGATGCGAGAGCGCATAGTGAGGCTCTGCGAGGAGACGAGGCAGTCGATGGGGACATTGCTGGCACCAGTGCCGGTCACGGTTGCATATGCCAAAAAGGGCCCCCTGGCCACGTGGCATGATGGGTTCGCCATGCTCCGAGACCACTCTGCACCGACAGACACGAGACAATGCCGCGCGCGCCGTTTTGGCGCAGTGTTGGCGTGCGTGCAAACACGGAACGCAGCGGCGCTACTGAGATGCTACGGGGACGAGCCGTGGAAACGCAGCTGCTACGGAACGTTGGAGCGCGCGCGGCCGGAGGACCGGGTGTTGCACGCGTACAACGAGTGGCGTGCGGAAGTCGAGGGCGCGGAGGAGGCCACAGACCTGCCGGCGATCAAGCAGCTTCGCAAGTTCGCAGAGCACCTCAAGGCCACCCCCGTCGGCGGCAGCAAGGCCTCGCGCAAGCAAGTGGTCGCTGCCATCCATGCCATGCTGGCCTGCGGAGCCCGGTCCGTGGACACGGAGTTGGAGGACGACATTCCGGTTGGCGATGAGGACATCGCCCATGACGACGCGGGCATTTGAAAGAAGCTGCGGGGGAGGCGATGCGTGCGATGATCGTGGGTGAGCAGACTCTCACCCTCCAATGGTGGGAGACCCCCCACGGAGCGTAGGAGGACGCACACATGGATTGCATGGCTGTCCGCCGTTGAGCCATGAGACGTTGTGCCAGGTGCCACCAGGATGTTTCGTAAGCTGCGGTACCTGTTCGGAGCCATGCGAGCGCCGCCTGGCGTTGAGCAACGACCCGGGTCGATGTTTGATTTGGAGTTGCAGCAAGCGTACGCCTCCATGCCGTGGATGCGGGTGGCTCTTGGGGAGCCCGTGCTGTGTCCATGCCTGGACGACGACCAGCCACGATTTGACGACGCCGAGTCCATCCTTGCATTCTCCGAGGCTGTTCTCGGCCGCACCATCGCTTGCTTTGCAAACAAAGACTCGCAATCATACAGCAGAGGGGTGCTGGACGTCAGGACCGCGTACAACCAGCGGCGGCTGCGGCAAATCGATGCCGTGCTGCAAGGCCACAGAGACAAGGTCGCGCGCCTCGAGCGGCAGTTGATACACGCCAGAGAGGACTTAAAGCGGCTCCGGACCGAGCAGCAGAACGAGCTCTGGGCCATGGAGCTGCACGCGTCCCTCAAACAGAGGCGCCAGCACTGACATCGTCGGCTGCTGCTGGCGTGCCCCGGACATATGGACCGAAACCACATTGTTGGGTTGTAATTGCACAAGCATGGCACCGTGCATGAACTGCGGGGGTTTGTGCCATGGCCGCCGCAGCTTTGTTGGGGTGTGCTACTGGTACAGACCTGTGGTGGATGCCCACTCCCCGGTCCCCAGCTCGTTGGCCTTGTGGGCAATGCGACATCCATGCGCAGTTTCCGTCATGCCATGCATCGGTTGCGGGGTTTGGTGGTCTTAAAGACATCTGATGTGGGGAATGCGGAGGCGCGTCGTCCGCAGTGCGTGCTGTTGGATCGCGCCCAGCCTCGCCGTTGCCTGTTGGGGTGCAAAAGCAATGGCTTGCCATGGTGCGGATCGCGCCTGCCTGGCGATGACCGATGTTTGTGCACGCCTCATGTGAGTTTTGTGCGCGTTGGAAGACCCGATCCCATGCGTACGTTTGCCAGATGAAGCCGGCCGCCAGGAGGCAAGACCGACATGACAAGGCCGCGCCAGATTGGCGGCGGCGACGTCAGGAGGCCAACCGACTGCATTACCAAAATCGCTTGCGGAAGCAAGGCCGCCGCGATACCCGTGCCACCACGCTGCCGTGTCGAACCGCCTCCACCAAGGCGTCCGCAACGTGTCTCCGACGCTCGAAGCATTTGACGGATGGCGCGCAGGCGTCGATGGAAAACGAGGGCTGGCAAGTTTTCCGAAACGTCTGGGAGGCACCGCGGGCCCAAGCCGTGTGCCGCCTCCTCCGTGAGGGGTGCCGCCACAAAAGCCCGGATCTGTTCCAGACCCGCATGGATTGCAAGCTGCGGCTTAGCATTCCCATGCACCTGTTCCAGAAACAAGTTGCTGATGAGGTTGTGTCCGTGACACGCAGCCTCGGCGTGTCCGACTTGGGCCGCATCGACGTGAAGACTTTGCGGTGCATAGTTGCACACCCGGGCGCAAAGCGGCAGGCCGACCATGTGGACTCCAAGGACCGCACGTTCCGCTCGGTGCTGCATATAATGTCGCGCCGATTCTTCCACGTCGATGGCGAGCACATCAAGCTGAACGCAGGGGACGTTGTCGTGATGCGGGGTGGCGTGTGCCATGCTGGAGCCGCACATGACCTGAAAAGGCCTTCTTACCTGGTGCACGTGCCGGTCGGAAAAGAACCGCAGAACACAAGCCCTTGCTAAACTATGTGCCCGATGTGCGTCCACTAACACAACATAAACTTCAAGGCCGCACGAGCCCAATGCATTGCATCGCGCCGTAGTGGCCATGGCCAGTAGGTTCGCCCCGCCACGCGGCCTGATGCGCCCCGCGCGTCGTGAGGCCGCGTTGAACAACGAGCAAGCACCCCTGTTGTGCAATGGAGCGGCATTGCACGCAGGACCGATGGTGCAACGGACCCGGCGTAGAAGGTGCGTTGCAGTGTCGGGCGACTTGGTGATGATAGCGCGCACGTTCATGGGGCAACCATGTGCAGATCTACGCGGCTCCCGGTCGTCCCTTCTGGGGTGCAGAGTGCCAATTGCTTCATAGCTGGTGTGCTAGCACACACAGGGCAGCTGGATCTAAGCACGCAGAGTGTTTCGCAGCGTGCCATCCGGCGTATACGAGACCTGCCTAATGTTCCTGGCCACATGCATGAGTGGCTTGATGGGCGGGCGCAACAGGCTGTGGCCGACCATATGGATGTCGGTTATGTGTTGGTGCACCCCCGGCAATGCATCGCGATGGTCTTCACAGCGAACCGACAGCAGCACGAGAACTTGCCATACGCTGTGCTTGCATGGACACAACCCAATCATGTTGACCCGGTGGCCACCCATGGTGGGAGGCGGTGTGGCCTCCTTCACTATGAGGCTATGCGGCGGCTCTTGGCGCGCAGACAAATCGCCGTGCTGTTTGCGCGCGAGGGCGAGTTGCTGTACATTGAGAGTGATTGAAGCAAAGGCGCTGTTGCCACAGATTAGAGCCAGCTTGTGTGTTGCAAGCCGTGGGGCAGGGCGGGGTGAGGGGTGGCCGCCATTGCTGTGGGGCTATGCAGCGGCTCTTGGCGCACAGACAAATCCCCGTGCGGTGTGCGCGCGAGGGCGAGTGGTTGTACATTGAAAGTGATTGAAGCAGAGGCACTGTTGCCCCACATTTGAGACAACGTGTGTGTTACCAACCGTGAGGAAGCCCGTAGAGGCGCCTTGATGCCGACAGGGCCGCAGGTGAGGGTGGTGTGAAGAAGGATGATCACGCCACTCATGACACGTACTGATATGAGTACCGTACCGCACCCACCATCTGAGGCCAACTGTGGGCATGGTCTGTACGAAGTAGACGCATGTACATGACAGCGACGACACGTAAGAAGAGTGTGCACGTGTTGAGGCATGTGCATGTGTACCGATGCGATACCACGCACGCATGAAGCAGGTCATGTCGCGCAGTCAACAGCAGACGCCCGATGCTCTGGCAAGCCTGCGCGAGCACGTGCGGACTTGCCAGAAACAAAAAGAGTTGGCAGTGGAAAGACAAATGAGCGCAGCCAGCCAAGCAACCACCGCGCTGAATCAGTTGGCCTCTTCAGAGGAGGCGTGGGGGGTGGCTGCGCAGACACTCGCGCAACAACACTCACATGTAAAGACCGCGCGGGCTGCATTTTTGGACACAAAGAAACGAACAGTGGCTGCGATGAAAGAACTAGCGGCCGGGTACCGGGCGTTGCAAGACCAATCGGCCAAAGTCCAAGGGATGGCGGGAGAAACGACGGAACAGTTGGAAGCGTTGCACCATGCAGAGCGGGAGGTTGCCAAGGCACAGTCGGACTGGGACGATTGGGAGAAAATGCGGCGTCTGAACGAAGGTGCCCAAGAGCGCACCCACACGAGAAACGAACGGGCGACGATTGTTGTGAAAGCCTGGGAAAACGAGATCGAACTGACCCAGACTCAATTGACGGAGGTGGAGCGGTGTTTGGACGAGGACAGCACTGCAGCGGACCGCCTGATGGAAACGGCGCTGCGCGGGATCCTACTGCGAAACCCGACCATGCAACAACAAACCCGAGAACAACATGACGAGGAGGGCAACCCATCCGTACACGGCTCGGACACGTCCACGAGCTCAGCTGGGCACCCCCGCGCAGGGACCCGAAGCGGGGACAACATGAGTCCAGACCTGGGTTGGACGCACCAAGCACAACTGGCGGAGCTCGAAGCAGAGCTTCAAGCTACACCATGGCCGGAGGTGCAAGCAACGTTGGCGGCCGCAGAGCCGGAACTGCAAAAGCTGGATGCCACATGCCGCGACATGTTGGGTCTTAACACTGCAAGGTCGCAGGGGGCAGCACGCAGCCCTCGAAACCGCAAAGGAGACAACGTTCAGGCCGGGCGGGCGGTGTCAGGGTCAAGGCATGAGAATGATGCCAAGGACCGGGGCATGCGGATGCAGCGTCGAAAGGAGCTTCATGAAAGAAAAAAAGCCGATATGTGGTGGATGCAGTCGAAGCTTCTCGCGGCTGAGGGAGTTGGACACGTCGTCGCGCAACACACGAGCATGGACGGGGATTGTGGGGTGTGCGCGGTGTGGATGCATGAGCACGAGGACGCCCAATCTCCACCAACGCACGACGAGGTGCGAGCGTACCGGGCGGACATGGTGGAAAAAGCAGCCAAAATGATTGAGGAGTGGCGACGTAGTGGAGACGAGAACGATGCCGCCCTGGCAGAGGCGTTGACGAGCCACATTATAGTGGAGGCTCGGGACAACATGAAGCTGGCACAGCGGAAGCAAAGCACAACACTGGCAGAAGCCCTGGCGCGTTTCAAAAAGCCAGGCACGTGGATGACCATTGGCATTTTGTCGGCCGCCTGCGAGGCCAAAGGGTGCGGTGTCCAGTTCTGGACACTGAATGAGAACGGAACGGCGGTCATATACGAGGAGCAGCTGCTGCGAGACATCTCCAACGCAATCCACCGCAAGCACGCGCGGCAAGGGACAACATGTGACCGTGATCTGCCACAGAACACACTCAACCTTGCGCATGTGGAACTACTCGCGTGCAGGCTCAGACGCCGCACCCACGTCAACGACGCTATCAATTGGACAGGGGGGCAACGGCCCAATCACTTCTTGTTGATGAAAGTAGACAAGTGCGTGGGATTGCATGCGATGTTGCCATGTTTTGCAACTCCTCACATGGTCCCCTGGGGAACGGCAGTGCAATCTCTGGTGCAGGCCGGGATTGCAAGCCAGGGGCCAAGAGTCGAGCGGAACAGGGGGAGAAGAAAGAGGTGGCGACGAGCACAGCATGTCAGGCCAATCTGATGGTGGCAGGTACATGCACAGCAATCTGTCTTACTTCATACATAGACAAAGGCATACATGTGCGTGCACACATACATACATGCGTACGCACAGGCATGTGCACGTGAATGAACGCACACAGCCGATCAGATGGACATGCATCCATACCGACACGCATGCATACGTGCGTGCGTCTACACGTCCATGTGGCTGTGTTCCATGAGGACACACATATACGCATATACATGCGACATACATGCATACGTACATACATAATGGTGGCAGGTACATGCCCAACAATCTGTCTTACTTCATACACAGACTATCTCTCGTGGCTCCCGTTGTGCGATTTGGTGGTCTTAAACACTCCGGTTGTGTACCATATGGTTGTGTACCATGACGACAGACATACATATGGTCCCAAGTATAATCACAATGGCATCGATGATGCAATGTCATGCACAGGGCTGGAAACAAAGACCAAAGCGGAGTGTCCGGCACGTCCAATGACGAGGATGACAACGGCGACGAGCGCAGCATCCAAAGTGGTTGCGATGCGAACAGGTACATGCCGACAACCAAGAGGCTCCCGTTGTGCGGTTTGGTGGTCTTAACCGCTCCAGTTCATATGGTGCTGTACCATGACGACACACATATATGCATACATGCGCCATACATAGATACATACGTGAACACTTGCATGCGTGCATACATACATATGGTCCCAAGTGTGATCGGAGTTGCATCGATGATGCAATATCATGATCAGGGCTGGAGGCGAAGACCAAGGCGGAGTGTCCGGCACGTCCGGTCACCCAAAAGACGACGGCAACAGCAGCAAAAAGCTTCCGGTATACGAGGTGGAGAAAATCCGCGGTCAGGGATGGAGAGTCAAAAAGAACAACCAAGTCAGGATATACCTCGTGGAATGGAAAGGTTACCCAGAAAAAGAGGAATGGACATGGGAGCCAGAGGCAAACTTGGATAACTGCCCAGCGATTCTGGGATCTTGGCTCAGGCGCCGTGGTAAAAAAAGACAGTGGTATCAGCCACACGTTCCAGATACACAGGCGTGCGAAAGCGCAAATAAGGCGAACAAGCAACAAAAACGAAGATGAATACGAAGAGGGTTTGAGTCCCCAATGGCAGTGGTTCCTCCACTTCAAAAGGAATAGTGGCCCCACCACTTCAAAAGGGTTTCTTGATATGATAGCCACAGCGCTGGCCTGTTGGCAGACATTGTCCAATTTGATTTTGAGGATGATCAGATTCGATCTTCTTACCAAATACACAACACATGCTGTAAACATAGTGCATGGTGGTATATATGCATACGGCGGCCGGGTTGGGCTGGGTGAAAAATTGGTGTTGTTGTGTTGATTGGTGTTGTGCCAATGTCGGGCATGTTGATGGGGTGGTGCCAAAGCCTACACGCATGGGAACCCCTGATGCGTGCCTGGGGCCTACTGCGATGTGGTTTGGTCGTTAGTGTCGGTTGGGTTGAGTACTACTAAGGGGTGAAGGGTACTACTAAGGGGTTCCCTAAGGCTTCCAAGCCGCCCTAAGGGGTCCCCTAAGGCTGAGGCCGTTGTCCCCTAAGGCTACTGAAGTACTGAGGGGTGCCCTAAGGAGCCCCCTAAGGCCAGCTGGGCTACTAAGGGGTGTCCCTAAGACACGACAAGGCCCCTAAGGGGTCTACTAAGGCAGTAACTTCCAGGCACGAAGTTATAGTCCCCTGAGGGCAATTTAATGTCCCCTGAGGGCAATTTAATGTCCCCTGAGGGCAATTTACTGTCCCCTGAGGCCATCCCTGAGCCCTGACCCCTTAGGGCACCCCTTAGGAAACCCCTTAGAATCGGCCCTTAGGGCACCCCTTAGAATCCCCCACCAGCCTTAGTAAGCCCCGTGTGGAATCAAGCACCTGATGCAGATGGTGTGTATGAAACGGCTGCACCAGTTGTGCGAACAACTACGTGGAAATTGATGTTTGCTGTCGCAGTCAAAGTGAATCTA
>Ga0115013_10001764_pt1 | contig 12320 bp, 10 predicted proteins | sample SouAtlMetagenome_2_FD_88686 | JGI IMG/M metagenome (GOLD analysis project Ga0115013, IMG submission 88686) | Marine eukaryotic phytoplankton communities from Atlantic Ocean - South Atlantic ANT15 Metagenome | ecosystem: Environmental > Aquatic > Marine > Oceanic | place: South Atlantic Ocean...
CACGAGGAACTGCGCGTGCGCGAGCTTCTCGTGCACGCTGCGCTCCTGCGCGCCCGGCCCCGAGGCGATGCATTGCTCGAGCGCGGCGGCCGCCTCGCCCCAGCGCTCGAGGCCCTGCAGCGCCTCCGCGCGGAGCAGGTGCGGCCGCAGCAGCGCGGCCTCGTGGTAGATGGCGCTCCCCGCGTCCTGCAGGCAGCGCCGCCAGCAGGCCGCCTCGCCCGCGCGCGGGTCCTCCGCCTCCGCCATCTCCTCGGCAGCCCTCCCCCCGCCCGCGCCGCCGCCGCCGCCGCCGCCGCCGCCGCTCGCGGCCTCGCGCGCGGCGCGCGTCTCGCCGCGGCCGCGGGAGCGCGCGAGCATCTGGTAGGCCTTCGCCCGCGCGTCGTGGAAGGCGGCGGCGAGCTTGCGGTCGTCCTCGTCGAGGCGGAGCGCCTCGGTGCACAGCGCGATGGCCTCCTCGAAGCGCCGCGCAGCCATGGCCGCCGCCACGGCCGCCTTGGCGCGCTCGACGTCGGCCACGAGCCGCTTGAGCCGCTTGAGCCGGCTTGCGAGCTCGGTGCTGTCGGGGTCGCGCTGCAGGCCCTCGCGCAGCAGCGCGATGGCCTTCTCCGTCAGGCCCATCATCTGGTTAGGGTTAGGGTTAGGGTTAGGGTTAGGGTTAGGGTTAAACCCTAACCCTAACCGTAACCCACCCTAACCCTAACCCTAACCCTAACCCTAACCCTAACCCTAACCCTAACCCTAACCCTAACCCTAACCTGCAGCGCGTCGGCGCGCAGCACGTATGCGTAGAGCAGGTCCGGGTCGAGGGAGATCGCGAGCTGCGCCTCGCGCGCCGCCTCCACGTGCTCGCGCAGCGCAAGGTGCGCGATCGCGAGCTCGACGTGCACGGCGGGCTCATCCGTCACGCCGCCGCCCACCGCGGCGACGAGGTGGCGCTTCGCGGCGGACCACGCCTCGTCGGCCAGCGCCTGCCGCCCCCGGGCGAGCGACGCCTGCGTCGCGCGCGCGGCCTCGAGCTGCGCGCGCAGCGGCGCGCCGTCGGCCCCCGAGCGCAGCGCCACGCCCTCCTCCAGCACGTCGACGGCCCGCTCGAGCTTGCCCACGTGCGTGAGCGCCGTCGCCTGCCGCGCACGCAGCTTGTCGAGGCCGGCGCACCCCTGCTGGCGCAGACCCTCGGCGCAGTCGTTGGCGGCGCGCTCGAACTTTCTGAGCATGAGCCAGCACGCCGCGCGGTTGCCGTAGTAGGCGCCATTGGCCGGCTCCGCGCCGATGGCCTGCGTGTAGAGGCGCAGCGCCTCCGCGTACTCGCCCTTATGGTACATCGCGTTGCCCGCCTCCTTGAGCGCCGCGCCCCGACCCGCGCCGCCCGCGCCGCCGGCTGTGGACGCCGCCGACGCCGCCGCCGCGGCCGCCGCCGCCGCTGACGCCGACGATGACGCCGCCGGTGCGGCGCTGGTCGCGCCACCGCCGCCCGCCTGCCTCGGCTGCGTGACGATGGTGCGCAGCAGCTCCTGGGTTAGGGTTAGGGTTAGGGTTAGGGTTAGGGTTAGGGTTAGGGTTAGGGTTAGGGTTAGGGCTAGGGTTAGGGTTAGGGGTAGGGTTAGGGGTAGGGTTAGGGTCAGGGTTAGGGTTAGGTGCGCAGCAGCTCCTGCAGCGGCGGCGTGCTCTGGTGCAGCCCCGCCTCCTGCAGCCGCGCCAGCCCGCCCTGCAGCACCTCGACCGCCTCGTCGGGCGCGCCCTGCTGCAGCAGGCAGCGCGCCACGTGCAGGTACCCCTTGGCGAAGTGCGGGTCGAGCTTGAGCGCCTTGCGCGCGTCGGCCACCGCCTCGCGCCACTCGCGCCTCGCCTGGTTAGGGTTAGGGCTAGGGTTAGGGTTAGGGTTAGGGTTAGGGTTAGGGTTAGGGTTAGGGTTAGGGTTACGGTTAGGGTTAGGGTTAGGGTTAGGTTTAGGGTTAGGGTGACCTGGTGCACGGCGCTCCGGTTGGAGTAGAAGACGGGCTGCGTGCCGTCGAGGCCGATGGCCAGCGTGTAGCTCCGCCCCGCCGCCTCGTACTTGCCCGCCTTGAAGTGCGCGTTGCCCTCCGCCTTCGCCGCCTCCACCAGCGTCGCGCCGAGCTCCTTCAGCTCCGGCCGGCCCGCCAGCTCAAGCGGCGCGCTCTGCAGCGTCGCCACCGCCTCGCCCAGCGCGCCGAGCTGCAGCTGGCAGCGCACCGCGTGCACATACCCCTTGACGAAGCCCACGTCGAGGGCGAGACTCTGCTTGGCGTCGGCGAGGCCCAACTTCCAGCTGCCCTGGGCCTGGTGGCAGCTCGAGCGGTTCGAGTAGAAGACCGGGTTGGAGCGCTGCACGCCGATGGCCTCGGTGTAGCAGCGGATCGCCGCCGCGTACTCGCGCCTCTTGTAGTGCTCGTTGCCCTCCGCCTTGTGCCGCTCCGCCGTCTCCGCCACCTTGGCGGCCAGCAGCGGCGGCAGCAGCTGCACTCGCTCGCTGAGCATCGCTGCCTGCTGGACCAGCTCCTTGCGCCGCTGCCTCGCCGCACCAGCCGCCGCCGCCGCATCCATGCGCGTCTCAAGCACCGTGACGCGGCCGCCCAGCACGGGCACGGCGCTCGCAATCTCTTTGAGCGCTGAGCTGCTCACAGTGGACCGGCCCAGCCGGGTCTCCACGTCTGCAACCTCGGACTGCAGCTGGTAGAGGTCCTCACCAAGACCGTGCAGCACGTCGTCAGCGCGCGCCGCAGCCGCCTCTGACGCTGCTTCCTCCTCGGCGGCCGCTGCTTCCTCCGTAGCCGCCGCTGCCTCCGGCGGAGGTGGTGGGCTCCGCCAGCGTAGTTCCTGCGTAGCGGCCGCTGCCTCCGCCGCTGGCTCCTCGCGTGTGGAAGACTCGCCTTCGGGCGAATCTGAGACGGTGTGGCTCTCCTGTGCCGGCGCCACGAGCAGCCATTCCTCGTCGTCTTCCGCGTCGCCCTGCATCCTCAACGCAGGCACCGGGCCGTCGCGCTGCCGGCTGGCCGCTGGCGCCGTCGTGGCGGGGAGGTACCTGCGGACACAATGCGCAATTGGGAGGAAGGAGACAATATCTTCGAAGACGTGTCACTTACTTGCAAATCTATTCAGTCAGAGCTGGGTCGCGCGCCTCCCTCCCTCGCCTTGCTGGCCTTGAGCGCGGCGAAGCGCTCGAACGCGCGCGCGACCTCCTCCGGCGAGCGCGTCTTGAGCTCTCCGTCCTCCATCGCCTCCTCCATCGCCTCCTCCATCGCCTCCTCCAGCTCCCGCGATCTCACGGCAGGGCCAGGAGCCGGAGCCGCACCTTCCGCATCTTTCGCCGCGCGCCCCTTCGACACGAGCTGCCTGAAGCCCAGGTCGCCCTCGCCCGCCTCCGGCAGCTCGCCGAAGGGCTCGAGCAGCGGCGCCCACGCGGCGGGCGGCGGTGTGCCGAAGTCGCGCAGCTGGCCGTCGAGCCTCACGCGAAGCGAGGCCGCGTGCAGGGCCATGCCGTCGAAGCCGTAGCGGCGCTCGATCTTCTTGGCGTGGGCGAGCGGGCCGTAGCGCGTATCGCCGAGCAGGTGGTGGCCGCTCATCGCGCAGTGCTTGCGGATCTGGTGCGTGCGCCCCGAGCCGAGCTCGAAGTCGATCACGGAGAGGAAGCGGCTCTCGGGCGGGCTCACCACGCGGTAGGCGGTCGAGGCGGGGACGCGGTCCGCGCTCTTGCCCTGCGGGTTCTTTCGGCCCTCCGCCTTAGGGGTGAGCGGCTTTGTCCAGCAGCCCTCCCGCCGCGCGTTGCCCTTGACGACGCCGTTGACGACGCCGCGGTACCTCTTGACGCACTCGTCACTCTCCAAGGCCACCTGCAGCTCAGCTGCCGCCTCGGACGACTTGGCGAGTAGCATAACGCCGGAAGTCTCACGATCCAGCCTGTGCACGGGCAGCAGCTCACCTACCAGCGGCTCCAGTTGCCGCAGCAAACTATCCTTGCCGTCGTGAACGGCAATGCCGGGCGGCTTGCAGGCGACCACCCACAAGCGGCTCTCCTCGATGATGAACGGGTGGTCCAATGCGGTCATGCGGGGCGAGCCGCGGAGGGGCCCAGCCCAAGAGAGGCTGAGGCGGGGCGAGCCGTGGAGGGGCCCAGCCCAAGAGAGGCTGAGGAGGGGCGAGCCGCGGAGGGGCCCAGCCCAAGAGAGGCTGAGCGCCAGAGAGGCAGAGCTCCATGCGAGCGCCATGGCACGGTCGACGGTCCGTCGTGATGGCGCGGGGGAGTGAAGACCGGACCAAAAGCAAATCTTAAAGTAAGTCATGAGTACTAAGAAGTCTGACCTTTATTACTTACTTACTTCGCTAACATAACTAGAACACCACACTCACAACGCCTGCACGCCAAGTGCAGACCTGAGCACCTCGGCCAGCGGCATCTGGATGAAGATCGTGGGGCCGATGCGCGCGTAGGCGGGGAGGAAGCCGCGATAGAAGCCACGCACGCCCTCGCGCCGCCACACCTCGACAACCATGCCCGCCGCGCCGCCGCCGCCGCCGCCGCCGCCGCCGCCGCCGCCGCCGCGCGCGCTCATGACGCGACTCTTGACCACGTCGGCGGGGTTGCACGCGGCGGTGGCGACGAAGCCGGAGATCACGGCGGCGGCGACGTGCAGCAGCGTGCCGTCACCCAGCGCAGGGCGCAGGTGCACCTTGGCGTGGTCATAGCTCGAGAGCTGCGCCGCGGTCAGCAATGCTGCGCGCGATATCGACGCGCTCGTGCCTCGCACCATGAGCCCCTGCACCACGCCCTCCTGCCGCGCAGCGTCGGCGGCGCACGCGAGCGACGAGCCCCACCGCGGCGGCTCGCCGGCGCGCATGCCTGTAGCGAGCAAGCCGTCCGCACCGACGACGCCGCCCTCCGCCGTCATGCGCACTCGCACGACATCGAACGGGTTGGCGAGCCCCGCGCCTAGCCCGCCGGTCACCGCGCCGGCGAGGATCTTTTCGGCGAGTGAGATGTCGCCGGGTGCGCGGCCGGGCGCTATCAGGCCCCGAACGGTGGGGTACATGCCGGTCCGCATGCCGCTGTAGAAGAAGTCGCGGGCGACCAGGCCGGCGAACCCGTGACTCCACAGCAGCAGCAAGCCGTCCTGCCGGTAGATCTGCTGCAGCGCGTGCAGGAAGCCTCGGGTGTAGATGCGCCGCCAGCCTGGCATGTCCTGCAGCTGCAGCCGCGTCTTGACGCACTCGAGAGGCGAGAACAGCGCGGCCGTCGTGCACGAGGCCAGCGAGCCAGATAGGTACTCGCGGCCGAGGCTGGACGCAGACGCCATCACGACCGCTGTGCAGCGCGCGCGTGGTCGCTGCGGCGTGCGGGATGGGCGTGGTCGACGGTCGGTGCCCGGAAGCCGTGTCCGCGAACTTGCACACGGATGGGAGGTAACGCGGCCGGTCAGCTAAGATATCTAGAGCGAAACACGCAAAAAACGCGCGGAAGCTACACATCGTCCGCTAGGATCGACGCAAAAAGGAGGCGTGGTGGTGGTCAGGATTCGCCCCGATGCCCGCATGATGCAGTGCGATGCACCATGCTGCTGAGCTGGCCGCCGCCGCGCTGGCCGGAGATTCCGGCCTCGACGTACCCCAGCGGCCCGTGCCGCCCGAGTTGGGCGGGTGGGGTTGGGGAGGGGGGGGGAGGGGGCTCAGTCGCCCTTGGACTTGGCCATGCGCTCGGCGAGCTCCTTGCGCAGGCGCGCGCGGCCGACGGCCTTGAGGCACTCGTCGATGAGGACGACGGGGAAGGAGAAGGCGGTGACGACGATCCAGTCGTTGACGGTGAGCGGCACGATGGAGAAGATGTCGGCGAGGAAGGGCACGTACAGGATGACGAAGTGCAGCCCGAAGGAGACGGCCATCGCGAGGAGGAGCCACGGGTTGACCCAGGGGGGCATGCTCAGGAGCGAGCCGTCCTCCGAGATGGCGTTGAGCGCGTTGAACATCTCGATGGCCACGAGCACCGAGAGCGACATGGTCGAGGCGGGCTTCTTGCCCGCGCCGCTGAGGTAGCTGCACGGCTTGGCCGACAGGTCCATGCCGCCGTTGGCCGCCCACGGCCCGAAGGCGGGCGGCCAGTTCTGGTCGAGGCCGAGCTCGGAGAAGTGGGTGCACTTGCCCCAGTTGGAGAGCTGGCCGTAGGTCACGAGCGGGTGCGAGTACTCGGACCAGTCGTAGCCGACGTACCAGTAGACGAAGACGCCGACGGTGGCGAAGCCGACGTACAGGCCGACGATCATGTAGCGGAAGAAGATCCACGGCGAGATGAGCTCGTCGTCGGCGGAGCGCGGCGGCTTCTTCATGATGTCCGCGTCGGGCGGGTTGAAGCCGAGCGCGGTGGCGGGCGGCCCGTCGGTGACGAGGTTGACCCAGAGCAGCTGCAGCGGGATGAGGCCCTCGGGCAGGCCGAGCAGCGCGGTGATGAAGATGGCGGCCACCTCGCCGATGTTGGACGAGATGAGGTAGCGGATGAAGGCCTTCATGTTCGAGTAGATGGAGCGGCCCTCCTCGACCGCCGCCACGATGGTGGCGAAGTTGTCGTCGGCGAGCACCATGTCCGCCGCCTCCTTGGCCACCTCCGTGCCCGCGATGCCCATGGCGACGCCGATGGAGGCCTGCTTGAGCGCGGGCGCGTCGTTGACGCCGTCGCCCGTCATGGCGGGCACCTCGCCGGCCTGGCGCAGGATCTTGACAAGCTCCTGCTTGTCGCGCGGCTCGGTGCGGCTGAAGACCATCGAGGAGCGCTGCTTGGTGAGCAGCTCGGTGCGCTTGGCCGCGGGGAGGTCGAAGAACTCGGCGCCGGTGAAGGAGCGGCCGTCGATGCTCTCCTTGGGGCCGAAGATGCCGATCTCGCGCGCGATGGCCTCGGCGGTCGGCTTGGTGTCGCCCGTGATCATGACGACGCGGATGCCCGCCGTGGCGCACGAGGCGATGGCCGGCTTGACCTCGGGCCGCGCGGGGTCCTTGATGCCGCACAGGCCGACGAAGACCATGTCCTTCTCGATGGCCGCGAACTTGCTCACGTCCGCGAGCTTCTGGTGCGCCGGGTGCGACGGCCCGTCGTAGTCGGCGAGCTCGCCCACGTCCTCCTTGACGGCCATGGCCAGCGTGCGCAGCGGGCGCGCGGCCATCTCCGAGACCTTGGCCAGGATGGCCTTGCGGTCGGCGGCGCTCATCGAGACCGTCGAGCCGTCCGCCAGGCGCGCGTACGCGCAGCGCTCGAGCACCGACTCGGGCGCGCCCTTGCAGTAGAGCTGGTTCTTGCCCGAGCCGCCCGCCGAGGCGGTCTTGCCCGAGCGCAGCTGGCGGCCGGGCGTGCCCGTGGCCGAGGCGGCGGCGTCGGCCGAGGTGACGCCGCACAGGGTGGACATCGACTTGCGGTCGCGGTTGAACTCGAGGATGGCCTGGCACGGGGCCTGCGCGGCCCACTGCGCGTTGGCCTGGCTGCACGCGAGCGCCGGGTCGGACGAGCGCGGCTGCTCCGTGACGCCGATCTTCTCGACGAGCACCTTGAGCGCCGCCTCGGTCGGCTCGCCCATGCGCTCGTACTTGCCGTCCACGTAGCGGATGACCGACTCGTTGCAGAGGGAGCACACCTTGGCCAGGTCGAGCACGCCCTGCGGCTGCGGCGAGGGCAGCCCCTTCACCTCGCCCTCGGGGTTGTACGAGGTGCCCGACACCTCGTGCTCGGTCAGCTTGCCCGCGGCCTTGCCCGGGTAGGCCATGGCCACCACGGTCATCTGGTTGGTCGTGAGGGTACCCGTCTTGTCGGAGCAGATGACCGTGCAGCAGCCGAGCGTCTCCACCGAGGGCAGCTTGCGGATGACCGCGTTGCGCTTCACCATCTTGCGGGTGCCCAGCGCGAGGCAGAGCGTGATGACGGCGGGCAGGCCCTCGGGGATGGCGGCGACGCCGAGGGCGACGGCGATCTTGAGGTAGTAGATCATGCCCTTCCAGAAGCCGCCGTGCACCGGGTCGGAGAACTGGTTGATGTTCATCACCCACACGAGGACGCAGATACCCGCGATGACGCGCGCGAGCTGCTCGCCGAAGGCGTCGATCTGCCGGGGCGAGGCGGGGCGCGGGGTGTGGAGGGGCGGCGGCGGCGCGGCGGCTGCCGAGCGGCGGCGCCGAGGGGCGGCAGCGGCGCGCAGGCGCCAGAGGCGAGCTCGCGGGGCGGCGCAGGTGGCGCAGCGACGGCGAGACGAGAGGGCGCGATGCGCGATGCGCGGTGCGCGGGCGGGCGGGCGGGGGGTGCGGGCGCGCCTTCTGGCCGAGGGGCGTCTTCTCCTCGTCCTCCTTGGCCTCGGTGACGTTGGCCTGGATCTTGCCGATCTCGGTGCGCATGCCGGTGGCGGTGACGACGCCGATCGCCGCGCCGTTGGAGACCGTCGTGCCCGAGAACATCATGTTGAGCTTGCTTTGGATGCGCGCATCCTTCGCGACGAGCTCGAGGTGCTTGAGCACGGTCTCGCTCTCCCCCGTGAGCGAGCCCTCGTCCGTCTTGAAGGTGGTCGTCTTGAACTTCATGATGCGCACGTCAGCCGGCACCTTGTCGCCCACGCGGACGTCGACCACGTCGCCCGGCACGAGCTCCGACGACGGCACGTCGGGCACGATCTTGCCGTTGCGCAGCACCCTCGTGGTGGTCGTCTGCATCTCCTTGAGTGCCTCGAGCGCGTTCTCGGCGTTGTGCTCCTGCCAGACGCCGACGATGGCGTTGATGACCAGGATGAGCATGATCACGAAAGGCTCGACGAAGGCCTCCAGGCCCTCATCGCCCTCGCCCTCGAAGAAGGCAAGCACCTGCCAGCAGGAAGGTCTGGGGCTGAGGGGCTGCGGGAGAAGCAGAGCAGCCGCCCCTGCACCACCGCCATGGGGCGCGCGTGCACGGGCGCGGATCGAGCTGACGGGCGCACAAAGGAGAGCGTGGCAGCACCGAGCAGGATCTTGACGAGCAGGTCGTCGAACTGCTGCAGCACCAGCTTCCAGAGGGGAGTCCCCTCCTCCTTGTCGAGCTCGTTGGTGCCGTACTCGGCGCGGAGCTTGGTCACCTGCGCATCAGTGAGACCCTTAGACAGGTCGGTCTTGAACGACTTGAGCACCTGTGCCTCCGACTCAGCCCACGGAGCCGCCTGGGTGAGTGGAGTTGGGCAGAACATCAGCGCCGCTGGCACTGCCAGAGCCGTTAGCAGCACTGTTAGGCACGCAGGCTGGCTGGCGATCGCGCACACGGCCGCAGGTAGGCCGCCGGAAGGCCAGACGGCCACATGAGGGGAGGGCGCCGTCTGTGATCCTCTCAACGAGGAGCTGTGCCATGCCGTGCAATGCCGAAGCGCAGCTCTCGTTCGCTGATCAGCGGTGCCACGTGAGCGCGAGCTTCGCTCGGCATTTATCACCCCTCATTGGCAGGTCCGCGCCTTCCTCGGTTTATCCCCTGCGTGTAACCAACCTTCGCACGCGCTGCGACGAGCCAACCACGTCGTCCACGGGTGCCATGCTCCGCCGGGTCCTCGGCGTGGGCTCGACGGGGCTCCTCGCGTCGCAGCTCGCTGTGCACGCGATGCCGCTGGACTCGTCGTGGTCGCGAAGCCGCGTCTCGCTGGCGCAGTCCGCACAGCCGGACCAGCGGCCGGTGGTCATCTGCGGGCCGAGCGGCGTCGGGAAGGGCACGCTCCTCACCCGGCTGATGGCAGAGCACCCGGACTCCTTCGGCTTCTCGGTGAGCCACACCACGAGGCAGCCGCGGGCCGGCGAGGTCGACGGCGTGCACTACCACTTCGTGAAGAAGGAGGACATGGAGGCGGCGATCACAAGGGGTGAGTTCATCGAGTACGCGCGCGTGCACTCGAACATGTACGGCACGTCTGTCAAGGCGGTGGAGGACGTGAGGGCCGCAGGCAAGACCTGCCTACTCGACATCGACGTGCAGGCGCGCGCGCCTTGCGCTCCACGCTTTGAGCCACGTTAGGGCCCAGCCGCCAGCCATGTCCCGAGGGTGAGGGCGCGCGCGGGCGGCTCACGGCTGTGCTTGGCCCGGGGTGCTGCGCAGGGCGCCGAGTTGGTCAAGAAGACCAACCTGAACGCCGTCTTCGTCTTCGTGGCGCCTCCCTCGTACGAGGAGCTGGAGAGGCGGCTGCGCGGCCGTGGCACCGAGAACGAGGAGACGCTCAAGACGCGGCTCGCCAACGCGCAAGGCGAGCTGGCGTACATGTACAAGCCGGGCTTCTTCGACTGCGTCATCATAAACGACGACGTGGACAAGGCATACGACAAGTTAAAGGCGCTCTGCGTGCCTGCAAAGTGAGCTGAGCCCTGTCCGGTGCGCGGCCACACGTGTTGACTCAGGGTAACGTCAGGGATGCAGGGATGAGGCAGACATTTTAAACGTTAAATTTCCACCGTCGCCAGAAACCTCACCCCGGCGGGCCGTACAGAGCGAGCGGACATGATCTGTGGGGGGAACCACTCCGTCTCACATCTCGTCTCTCTCTCTCTGTGCTCGCGCGCGCGCGCCGCGCCGCGCGCGCCCCGCGACGCACGCGCGCAACGCACCAAATTCAATTCACACGAGATATGTGCTCCACACACACATATCTCATAGTCATACTATCCCCGGCTCTGGGCTGGAGAGTGCGGCACTGGATATACTAGACACGTGTGTCGTTAATTTGGGCGGGAGCTTTTAGCCTGACTGTACGCTCGTATTTGCCGCACGGTTGATCGCATCAGGTCGCTCTGCGGAAAGCCGGCCGCCTCCGAGCGATGTACCGCACTGAAGGCATCTCTCGTGTGCCCGTGCCGCAGGCAGAAGGCGAACCACGCGTTGCACGTGTCGGCGGACGCGCCGTCTCTCTCGAGCAGGAAGCGCCACAGCGCCGAGGCTTGGGCATGCAGCCTGCGCTGTGCGAGCACGGCCGGGGCGGTGCACGCCATCAACAGCCGCTGCCCGCACTGTACCTCGGCCACGTCGTCGTCGGCCACGTGCGAGGAGGCGAGAAATAGCTCGAGGGCTGGCACGGCAGCACCTGCGGCAGCCATGGCCAGCGCGGTTTCTCGCACCGTCTGCCGCTGCGCGAGAAGTGAGTCTCGCATGGCTCGCTCGTGCGGGTCGGACAGGTAGCGAAACGCTACGCTCACCCGCTCGAACGCACCCGGGTCACCTCCGTGGTCAGGGTGGTTCTTCAGCGCCTGCTTGCGGTAAGCAGCCTTGATCTCGTCTGGGCTTGCATGAGGGCTGACGCCAAGGACCTTGTGCGGATTGTAGCCGACGGTGGAGAGCAGCTGCCTGCCTGACCTAGCAACTAGGCCGCGGGCAAGGCGGTGCATCGCCGCACCACGGCGGATCGCGCCGTGTTGGCGCAGGCTCGGGTAGACTCGGAAGGATCGGTCGAGACTCAATAATCGTTCTTATATACATGAGAACGGCGTGCCGGCGCGCTCATAGTACTCCCCCGCCAGTTGTCGCATGCCCCCCCCCATTGTAATAGGTCTCGCAGGTGGCCCCGCCTTACAGTACATGGTGAGAGGGGGCGCCTGTGCGAATCTGGTGCTTGCATTGTTCTCCGGAGGAGGAAGCCGGGCGGGCGACGCCTCGCTCAGCGCCCCGCGCCCTATACTCTGCTCTTCAGCTCGGTCCCTGGGGAGCGCTCTGCCTCGCGCTCCTCGCTGCTCGAGTCGGCGCCCTCGCCGGCCTTGGTTAGGGTGAGGGTTAGGCTTAGGCTTAGGCTTAGGCTTAGGGTTACGGTTAGGGTTAGGGTTAGGGTTAGCGCCTCGTCGTTGAGGAGCTCGGGGCTCTCGAGGCTCTCATTGAGCAGCCGCTGCTTGGCCAGCTCCTCCTGACGCAGCGGCGCCTGCACAGGGTGAGGCTCGGGCTTGGGCTTCGGGCTCAGCGCAGGCTCAGGGAGAGCCGCCTCGTCTCCCGCAGTGGTGCTGGGGCTCGGGTCGCGCCTGCTGGTAGCCCGTCGCTCCGGCGATGCACAGCGTCAGCCACAGGATACCCGCCTGGTGGGGTCACGGCGTGGTGGCGTCGTGGTGGCGTCACGGCGTGGTGGGGTCACCCCAGGTCATATGCCTGGGGTCATGCCTGGGGTGCCGCCTGGTGGGGTCACGGCATGCACACGGTGCACGGTGCACGGTGCACGGGTGCATGGGGCATGATGCATGGTGCGTGCGGCATGGTGCGTGGTGCGTGGTGCGTGGTGCGTGGTGCGTGGGGTGGTGGATGGGTGACGGGTTGGCGGTCAATTCCTGTCGACACCTGTCGACACTTGTCTCGTTCTGGACCAGCG
>Ga0115013_10001765_pt1 | contig 12320 bp, 8 predicted proteins | sample SouAtlMetagenome_2_FD_88686 | JGI IMG/M metagenome (GOLD analysis project Ga0115013, IMG submission 88686) | Marine eukaryotic phytoplankton communities from Atlantic Ocean - South Atlantic ANT15 Metagenome | ecosystem: Environmental > Aquatic > Marine > Oceanic | place: South Atlantic Ocean...
GAAAGAACCGAATTACGTACTATCACCACTGGAAGGAGACCTACAAAGATGCTATCAAGCGTTTTGAAACGTAGGCACAGAATCTGAGAGCTAAGGGTACAACAACAATCAGAGCTTAAATATAGACTTTAAATGATTATGTTAAGAACATAGTTTACAGGTTAGCAGCGTTGCAAACATGAGTGGATTATTGGTGTTCTTCCTGGAGTTACTTTTTCAGGCGGTGGCGGCATGGGCTTGTTTCGAGTCAACGAGCTTGCGCTTTTTCTGTTGGGTGTTCTTGTTGGTGTTATTTTTGCATTGGGCTCCCTTCGAGTCGGTGAGCTTGCGCTTCTTCTTTTGCATGGCCTCAAATCTTGGCTTCCAGAATCGAATTCGATTGTTCACAAACCAGTTGTTCAGACGCTTTCTATCGATACCAGTATCGGCTATTATGCGTGCCTTCTCTGACTCGGAGGGGTATGGATGGTAGATGTGTTCTGGACTCATCAACCATTCTCTGAGATAATCAACCACATCGCACGGGAGGGGACTGTTTGGCCTCACGCGGCCTGGTGACTTTCTCTTCTTGGGTGGATTAGTGGGAGCTACAGCTGCCGTCATCAAATGGAGGTTTTTCGATCGCATCTCGCTATCGTCGTGTGGAGAGCTATGTGTGGTTTTGTCCTCAAGATCAAGGCTAATGCTACCAATGCTGGTGTTGAATGTCAAGAGACTGTCGTGGTACCCCGCTTCCTCGTCAATTTGTTGCAGTATATCTTCGACTTCGAAATCCGTCGGCGAAGTGCTGGCTTCTGTCTCGGGCTGACAATCAAAGTTGAGATTTGTCGTTTTATTATCGCATAGAAGTCCATCATTTATTTCGTGTAGGATCTCACGAAAGTCAGAAAAAAGCGTATCTTCAATGCTGCCTTCAAACGTAAAGGAATCCTCAACCCAACGAAACGATGAATTAGGAGTACTGGGAATTGGGTAAAAAATCGTTTGCGCCATGGTGGTCGATGTGAAACGGATCTTGAGTTGAATGTGCGGGTTTTTCAGATGTTCGTAATGAATGATTTATTGTTTTATGAAGTTGGTGGTACGCTGTATTCTGGAATATGTTTCAAGTATGAGCGGTTGGTAATCGTGTCTTTTCGGATAACGGGATAGATGATAGAAAAGTGGCATTGAGCGGGACTTTAAATAATCGGTGGTTGAAATTGAACTTGCTTCTTTAGTCATGACGTGTGGTATGTAATTATAACTTTCCTTCATTTTTGTTCACTCCACGATTCTTTGGTGGCGTCCTCGAGATTGGCGGATCGGACGGATCGTTGATCCAAATTACGCGCTCGCTCGGCACGCTTGCGCGACCCAAGTTCAAAACCTCCAATGAATTCTTTATCCATTTCTTTCTTTGATACAAATTTCGAGTTTCCATCTTGATTCGAGTGAAGGTAGGCAACAATCATCACCATCACCATGGGAGCCAACAACGCCATTCTCGAGTATTTCAAGTACTCGTACTCGACGGCCCTTCTTGCCCTCTCCGTCGTTTTGGTTCTGGCGTGCATTTTCACGGGACAATCGTCGGCGCAAGAACTCGGGATTCCTCCTCTTCTGGCGGGTGCACTATTTGGACTCCTCGTGGCCTGGCTCGCCGTCATGGAGGGTGGTCAGGGCTGTCTGGTGGGTCTCAAACCTATTCCCAAGTCTCGATATAAGCAGAGCCACCCGTTGACACACTGGAGCTGTTCGATTGCCCACGAAGGAGACAATCTGGAACGCTTCATTGTGGGACGGCAGTTTTTGGTCGTTTTGGTGATCTTTCTCATCAACATGGTGGGAGAAGCGTCGTATGGTGCAGATCCACTCCATCTGCCGAGTGTATGGAACCTGATTTTTCTCCAGAACGGTGTCGCTATGATGATCACCACCATCAACATTGGTCAATTGCCCGCCCAGGTCAACGCCTCCGTGGCCATGCTGGATTTTGTACAGAATTACGCCATGGTTGCTACGACGTATATTTCCTTGTGGATCGAAGCCTCGGGATTGCTCCACGTGGTGTACCTCCTTCAGTACGGATTCACCATCCTAACGGGCAAACAAAAAGTGGAATCTTCGTCTAAGTCACGCTCCCAAAGACTCTGGTTTGGCTTGAAAGTGACAATCTCCCTCGCCATCTTGGCCCTGGCTCTGGCCGTGACCATTGAGGCTTTGCGAGAAGGCAAGAGCGGCATGTGGGAGGGTGTTTCGCCAGCAGTCTCGATTGTCATCTTCTTCCTCTTGCTGTGCCTGGTGGGATTGGTAAGTGGCGCTGGCTCAGGAAACTCTTGTATGACTGCTTGTTTCGTTTGACTTGTTATCTCATTCACACACTATGTTGTTGATTGGACTCATGCACATTACAGATGGAAGGCATGCAAATCGCCGCCTTTGCCTCGCTCAACACGACGGAGGAAGAACTTTTGAAGCACAGCACCATGGCCCACAAAAATTGTTCCCTCATGTTTGACGGTGACAACTTTCAATCATTTTTGATCGGACGCCAGATTTTTGTCGCCGCACTCATGTTTGTGGTGGCCAAGATTGCTACCATTCGCATCCCCGAGGGCGAATCCAACATTTTCAATGTCCCCGATGGTGTCCAGGCCTTTCTAAATACCGGTTTGCTGGGTGCGGTCGTTCTGACCGTTTTGGGATCGCTCATTTGGAGGGTCGTGGCCTCGTCGTATCCGCTATTGTTCCTGTCGAATCCGTTGGTGTACATCATTCTGCGGGCCTGTTTTTTGCTAGAAGCCACGGGGATTTGTTCCGCGTCGTGGTTGATTGCTCTGGCCATGAAATCGGTGTTTGGGCTCAAGAGTGACGACGAGTATCTGGGCAAGGATGACGACGAAGAAGAAATAGAAAACGCGTTAGCACAGCTCCCTAAGGCGCGAGACGACACGCGTGCTTCCTTTGCCTCACGCCGCATGCAAGTCAAACGACAATCCCTAGTGTCCGTTAGCGGCAGCAGTAGCAGGCGGGCGTCCTTATTTGCCTCGTCGAGACGGTTCTCGAGGCTTTCGGTGGTGCGGCTGTCCTCGATGGAGCACAATTCCGATAGATCAGACAACACAAACGTCAAAACACAAGCGGAGCTATTAAGAGATTCCTACGTGGCCTCGGCCCGCTTGTCGGCCATTATTTCACCGGAAGACCTGGGTGCGCTGATGGACGAAATCGGAAGCGATTACGGTGACTGTTCCAAAGCTGACTTGGAGAATTATGGTTCCTGCCAGATCGAATTGGGTGGAAACGATTCAAAGATGGAACGAGTGGAAAGATTTGACGACGAATTTGTTTCAAATGATTACGAACGAATGTAGCTTACAGCAAGCTTGCTGAATTGCTCGAAGCAAGACCCCAAAGTCCTTGATGTAATCTTAAAGCCTACTTGCGTCTCTAATAGGACGTCATAGCACCCTTGGTGTATCAAAGAAGTTTTGTTAGTCACAATATACATCAAACAATTTGGAAGGTACTGAATGAATGATAAGAAAGGGATTGTTGATTGCAGAAGTTAGTTGAATGCATCGAATCGAGTCGTTCCTAACGAATAGGATCACAAGGAGAAAGGGGAACGATGAAAAAGTCACTAGATTTACATTTGTGTTCCTGTGATTGTATCTACTGGTTTGGGTCTGTGTGCTTCGTTTCTTTTTAGAAATGCAACCACACTAATCTTCTTGCAACCCACGCAGAGATGCTTTGTACACATTGGTCTCCTCTTTCAAGAATCCCCCAACATGTTCTACAACATCTTTCGAGGATGACAATTCTCTCGAAGGTGGCCCCATATAAATGAGAATGATAACACAAGTGCCGGTTTCTTGAAGAATCATCGCGGAATCTTATTTGACTCGTCCTTTTCGTGGACATTGTTCATCATATATTTTTTGCGCTTATAGAATAATGGAAACAAAAATTCTTAATGCCTCTTTCCATTATTGAAGCATTAAGGAATCATATTTTCCTCGTCGTTTTTTTTTGTGGAGCTTGCTCTTGTTGTTTTCAGTTTTTCTGAGCCTTCAGTTTGTGATGTTGTAGTGCTCTATGATTGTTTGCACTCTACTCCAGAGAGTATCGACGACGGATGTAAAGTTGGCAACATAATCGATTACTTCTTCCCGAGTCCGAGGATCAGTCCGAGGATCACTCGGTCCAAGTTCCTCGACCCCGATTTGGCGGATCACTCGGTCCAAGTTGTCCAGTTGTCCCCAAATGGTGGCGTTGAATTTTGTTGCAAAATCGGATTTTGTGGTGATCTTGCGCAAATCATCCTTCAACGCAGAAGGTAGATCAAACGCCAGGAGCAGTGGTGCGTGCGTCTCTGCCATTGTTCTGGCTTTGCGGAAAAAAAAGCTGGATTCGTGATCGATGGAAACGAATGTGACGGGTTGTCTGCCGTACTGCATAAAGATGTTGTTGGTTCGGTTCTTTGCGAATCGATCTGTGTGGTCGATGAGAACATCCAAAACTTGAAGAGCCACCAATTGTTCCATGATGTTGCGGTCGCCGCAAGACCATCGTTCATGCCCTACACTCGGAAAGTCGTGTTTTCGGTTGTGATACTTGTAGATCGGTTCGAACGTGTGCCCTTTTCGGTGTCCTTCTATGTAACAATGATGATAGGAGTCTTCCGCAGATCCGACATTCCATCCACTTATATGTTTTGTTGTGACGAGATATTCGTGTTTACCGTTGGTATTCTTCCTGGTTGGTTTGTTGTCGTCGCTACTACTACCCCAATCTCTGATCATGTCCACGCGTTTCAAGCTGTTGGCAGGATCTCTTGGAGGAGCGTAACAAACATTAAAGGTCCCATCTCCGTGCACGCTGGTACCGTCTCCGTTGGTGCTGCACTCTTGCAAATCTGGTACGAGGTCCACTATATTGGGCACCAGCGCGATTTCCACTCGGGTGGTGTTGGTAAAAACTTGCGCCGAGTTCTGCAATCGCAAGGCGGGCAGTATGTTGGCGTAATAGGGCAACACACCCGCCAATCCGTACGTCATCAGCTCCTTGGCCGCACGGAGGGGCCGTTGTCTGGAGAATTTTCCAGGAATTCTCCATTCCAATAATAATTCTTCGGATGATGATTCGTTTAAAAGGTGCCGCCGCTTTTCGTAACTCGCCGCCGACCAGATCGGAGGAGGAACGATGGCGTTGTTGTTGTTCGCAATGGTTTTCGCATTATTATCGACGATGGTGTGTTGAAGCCCGCAGTCATCATCCGTCAAGTAGTTACTGTGGAACAAGAAAATTGTTTGAAACGAAAAGAGTCCGGCAACCACCAAAAAACCAACCGAGAAACATGACATCGACGGCGCTCGCATCATTGCCGTATTACGGTATTTTTTGAGTGTTGAGAGATGCGAAGTAGCTATTCATACATGGAGTGGGCAATCCTAGGAACGTGGCTGGGAGATGCACTCGCAAGAAACTCTGGTTTTGTACAGCCTGGCAAGATGATCTACTTGTGTTATTGCACTTGTGGCCAACATTTTTTGCAAAGAAAAGGTATGACTGAGCAATTTCCCGAAACGTGTAAGCCGTTGAATTTTTCTTGAAAAGTTATCTGTCGCGCGCGGAGGAGCACGACAGCCTCGATGCAATTCCCCCTACACCTGCTGCCCATGTGGCTCCCAGCCCTGCTGTTGCCCCTGCTCCCCCTGCCAGTGACACCCCAATTGCTTGCCCCAGCCCCTGCTGGTGCTGGTGCTGCCCTCTTGCTCCCACCAATGCCCCCACCACTAGTGTTGCAAACCCTCCTGCCCCTGATACCCCTGCTGCCACCTTTGCCCAAAGATGGTGTGTGGCTCAATCACCTGAATGCTCCAATGCCCAAAATCAAGACTGATGCTCGTTGAATGCCCAGATGATGCACGTTTCTTTTATTATTAATTGACACTTCCACTTCAAGGGTTCCGATTTAACTTCAAGAGCTCACCAGCGCCCCAGTCCTTTGATTGAATAGTTCATGGTTGCAAGTAGCTGGTTTGATTTTTCAATTACAGTACAGTACGTTATTCTATTTAATCGAGTCAAGATTGGGTTTGAAATTAGCATAAGTAAAGTAATCTTGCTGTTTGAGAAATAGAAAGTCCGTTGGGAAAGTCACGAACAAGGATTTACATCTCTATTGTGAAAACTGCAGGATATTCAATGAACTTCACCGTGCATCAACAACCGAAAGCTCGATGCCATAAAGAAACGATAACAAGAAAAACAACAACAAAAGCAGTTACCATATCCTATAGTTAGCTCGCAATGATGCAGCAGAACATCCACCTCTTACTCACGGTAGCGTCATTGCTCTATTTCGCCACTGTTGCGAGATTGTTTTCCGTGGAGAATAATCACGGCAACGACGACGCTTTTCTGTCGGAGAATATTCACACAGAAGATGAAATGAACGAAAATGCCGACCGTTTTCTCGCCGAGGACGATGTGTCAATGCGAATCATCATGGCTGGCAACTCCTACACGTATCAACAGGATATGAACCTGAAACTACAGCAAATGCTCGATGTCGACTATGGATCGACGGAAGTTGTTCGTCAACCTTTCCGATCGGGTGGCAAAAAGATTTATGAACACGCTAACAGATATGACAATGGAGCCTACGACGCTTTGCTGGCGAAGGACAACAATAAGTTTTTTGTGTTGCAAGATCAATCCCAACTCCCGTCGCTCCAACAGCTTCAACCATATTACGGAATGTCTCGTGATGCCGTAGCCTACTTTCGAGAAGAATTAGATTTGGACATCGATTTGATTCTTATGATGACATGGGGACGAGAAAAACAGGACCAAAATATCGGATTCAACATGTGCTTTACACAGATGCAAGAGAATTTAAAGAACGGATACGAAGATTATCGTGACCACGCGATCGCACAGAATCCCAACAAGCCCAACGTTTATATTGCACCCGTGGGACTCGCATTCCAGGCAATACACGATAAGTATTGCGATGGTGGAGTCTCAACACCGCAATGTACGGGCCAGAACTCGGGTGTAAGTCTCGGTTGTGAGGCCGCCACCGATGGAAACACCGATTTTACCAAACTGTACAAGAACGATGGGTCTCATCCCACCTTGCATGGGACTTATCTCGCGGCGTGTGTTTTGTATGCCACCATGACAGGAAAATCACCCGTGGGTATGCCAGGTGAGATATTGCAATGATTGGTTTTTTTTTCATATTTCGATTTGTATATGTAACAAGCAATTCATATTCACATCTGAACCTTTTCATTCTCTATTATAGATCCACCCGGGAACATCTCTCACGAAGACGTTTTGTATTATCAAGAAGTCGCTGCCAAGCTCGTTTTAGAAGAGACTCCCGATTACGACTATCCATGGCGAACTGATCCAACCGATTCTCCCACCGAATATCCTACTTCGAATCCCACAGAGACACCAACAGAATCACCAACGGAAGCTCCAACTTCGGAACCTCCAACAATGTCACCGACGGCTGCACCATTACCATTTTGTACGGATAGTACGACATGGCACAAGAAAGGCAAGCAAAACCAGCATTGTGCCTGGGCACAACAAAAGACCAAACAACGAAACAAGCGTTGTGCCAAGAAAAATCCAGACGGCCAAACAGCCAACGATGCCTGTCCCCTAGCCTGTCAAAAAACAACCAATGCTTGCGTAGTGCCCAAATGTCGCCGAAACAATACATGGTTGCCCGACGCACCGGTTCCCAATGTTTTTGAAGGATGCGGTGATCTTCACGGAATGAAAAGGAGCGCCTGGAAAAAGCACTGTCGAGCAATGGGATCGGTCCAAGAGACGGGTGTCCAAATCTTTGCCTACGAGGCGTGTGCGAAATGCGGTTATTGTGACAAGGAATAAACGTAATGGGTAATAAAATAGCGTTTATAAAATATATAATAGCGTTTCGAAGTTTTGGTACAGCATAACAACTGTTGATCTATTCCCTCCTTGCTGTTGCTCTTCAGGGCGATATTTGTGACCATGCCCACATACTTACGGCAGCTGCGTTTTCGGCTTTGTGTGCTCTTGTGTGATCTCGGATACGAATTTGTTCCGTCTTCAGGAATGGGGTTCTTTTTGTCAGAGCTAAGTGCTGTATCCATGTCTTGTTTTGTATTGGTGATGCCAAAGCCGTGGCTCTTGGGAAAATGTCTGCGCATGAGTTTTTGCAGTTCTCACGTTCCGGTCCTCCTCAACCGCTTGTGAAGTTCTTCCCACTCATCCTCATCCGTTTGTGAAGTTGCCATGAGGATTCCTTGGACGCCAGGATTCCTTGGACGTCCCTTCATGGAAACGTAAAAACACCGCTGACGATACATGCCTGTCGAAAGCAAAATTCGAGTTCCAGGGATCAAATAATTCGCAGCCCATACTCTTTCGATCATCGCATCCCGTATTCTCATTCGTAGAGCGATCCAATAGAGATGGATTGGCGAGTAATAAATTGATTGTCGGGAAGTGAGAAAACTGATGAATCCCGCTGTGGAAGTTTCTTGATCCTCCAATACAACAAGAATACATCTCTCCTTGGCGATGTTATCGTATTTCCGATCGACATTCTTCCGCTCATATGAGCCCTTATGGACCTCATCGTTTTTGAACCCGACTGCCTTCATCACTTCTTTTGTTGTCACGCTCAAACCACCGTTCCGAAGAGCCCACAGCCATTCCGCGGCCTTTTTGGCTCTGCGATCCGTCTTTTCTTCATTTCTCGTTGCCTTTTCTTTCTTTTCTCTTTCTTTTATTCGTTCCTTTCTTTTTCTTTCTTGTTTGTTGGTTTGTTTGGCGGCCTCCAGCAAGTCTCCTTGATGCTCAACTATCGACCCTTGGGTCTGGAGTCTCTTTCTTTCTTTCTTCTTTTCTTTTCGTTCCCGTTTCTGTTCTTTCTTTCTCTTTTCTTTCTTCCTCGATGATCTAGACACTGGTGGGGGCAGGGATTCAAAGCTTTCATTAGGGGGCAGCAAGGGCATGAGCAGTGAAGGCTCCATGTTGACTGACGTTTAGTAAGTGTATTGCTCTTCCATTGTTCCGTTGGATTGAAATAATGAAAGGCTTTTGTTTTTTTCATCCAATGAAGAATGATTCTTCTTCTTGATTTTTAACGAATAAATTAGATTTAAGCGTTGAGACTTGCGCGAGGTGAATAATTGCGATCGCCCGAGCCTGTGCTGTCGCGAGCCCGCCATTAAGATTAAGATTTATGTTACAGGTATGTACGACTCAATCGATCCCACATTGCTTCACCGTTGGCCCAAGTCATTCATTGACCGTTAGTTTTTATTGGCGCCACCGAGACTCAAAAGCATTCTCCTGGTGGTGTTGGTGGGAGGTAGCACAACCAACCAACCAACTACGATGCAAGAACTACCCTTGCGTGTTCGAAATAGATATGAACCAAAGGGGAGGAGTTCGTCGTTGAATGTCACTACCAACCAAACTGCCAGAGATGGCAGCAAGAACAACAAACGATCGTCATTTCCACTGAAAGCGGTGCTCCTTTGGTGTTTCTGTTTTATCCTCTTTGTTCGTCATCTGTCTCTCTCGTCCTACCAAATTGAAACAACAGAGCCAACAAAAATTGCGGCAAAAGAAACAACAAACACAACAGCAATCCAACCATTGCGTCGATTACATCCCTGGGATTCTCGACAAGAGCCCCGAAACTCCTTTCGGGTCGTTCAAGTGATTTATATTGACACAGCAGAAACAACAACAACAGATGACAAGACGACTAAAACAACAACACCAAGTGATTCCTCCAGTTCCTTGCCCAGTGAGTCGTCTCTCACCTATTACTCTATCACTTCTGGACATTGCCCCGTAGGGCATCGGCTTTCCGGCCAAGAGGAATGCGATGCCGCTGTAGCAACGCTCATCAATCCAACCCTCACCAATAGGCCCTTGCCATACGATCAGCAGCAAATGCCACCGCATATGGTTACACCGGGTTGTCATTACAGCATGAATGAGGGGTTGTATCTTTTTACCGATTATGATTCTTGGAACAACACGTGTAACAACAATTGGTCCTGCATCTGCAAGGCCTCAGGCGTTTCCTACGCCCAGTGGGCCACACTCCCAACCATTGGACATGCCAAACAACAATATCTCAACCAAAATAATCCAAACACAAAAATCGAATTGACACTGGTGTGCGCCCTCCTCGAATCCGACCAAGAAATCTTTGCCAAAATCGATTCCTTGTCCAAGATCTGTGACGAAGTTGTTGTGTTGAAGCGTTCGACGGCGACTTTATATGGTGGAAAACCCAATAAATTTAGTTTGGAAACCTTTGGAACTGCAAACCAAGAAATAATGTTGGCTAGGAATGTCACTAGGAATGACACCACCATACAACAAGAACAGCACGCCTCTGTGACTGTTCAAGACTACTTTTCGAAACACCAGCCATTGCCTTTTGTCCAAGACCTCTTGGATGCGGCGAGACGAGTCGCGAAACGAAAATATAATTACACCAGCGACAACCATGATAACGATTATTATGTGCTTTTGTCCAACACCAATGTTTTATTTGCGGAACACTTTTATCCCTTTTTGCATCATCATTTACAGGAAGAACGCAAGGCGTACCAAATCAACCGATTGAACACACCACAAGTGGTGGTCAAACAAGCTTTGACTTCGGTATCAACAAACAGCGAAACCAGCACCACCAATGTTGATGATCCCCTACGAATCGTGCCATTGCTCAAAGAGATTCACAACCACGCTCGGTATCTCGGAAAACCGCATAGGGGTTCGGATACCTTTGTCATTCATTCGTCAATTGTCAAGAAAATACATTTGGGAGAACAGTTTATGGGTGTACCAGCCTGGTCATCCTCCCTCAAGATAATTCTCAAGGACATTCTAGCAAAGGGAAATTTCAAGACGATCGAAAGCCACCCGATGGGGACTCTGTATTTGGAAGGCATTGACAATAACGATCATGAGAAGTTGTGGGCCGGTGGAAGCATACACTACCCTATGACCAATACCACGAGACTGATTAACGATCGATTCCAGGACCACCTATTAGATTGCCCGGTCCGTCTGGACAAGTACCTCCCAACAGCCAATCCCGAGGTTTTACTAATCAATCATATGAATTGTGGCAAGGCCTTTCGGAAACACTATGTGGAATTCTTGGAGGAGGTCGACCGAAGGATTTGCGAGTACGGCTGGGGCAACAACGGATTCTTCGCCTGGAAACAGCCAGTGAATGAAACCCTCATCCACGCCGGTTGCGACGCCCATAGAATGGGATTGGGACCGTACCCTTGGAATACGACGGGCGTATGCGAATTGGATCACCCGCCACGCTTTCGAATGGGAAAACCAAGACGCAAGGTCATAAAAGAGCTGCTCCAGATCGATGGAAATTTTTACGAAGACTACTATCCCGACTACCCTCCTGACCTGAATATCACCAATATTACTATGGCACCCATCGCCTACTACTTGTCGGTGATGCAGGATCGTATGGACAGGGCCCAAAAGAACGGACGACCTTACCTGATGCATTTGGCCATGGACACCGTCTTGCGACAGTTGAGAAACCATTACAAAGAATATGCCATTGAAGCCGAACTGAAGCGTTGGAACGCAAGGCCATTCGATATACAGCATTGGGGAGCCTTCAAGAACTTTTGGAGGGCCGCAGTGAAACAAGAAAGGTTGCCCCGTAAGAATTCCACAGCGATAACGGAACAAGGCAGCAAAAACAACACGGAAATGGAAGAAGACGAATGGGCAACGTTAGATGCTGCTATAAGGGAGGCAGAAGCAACAGCCAGATTAATGGCAGAAGCTGCTGCAAGGGCTGAGGCAGAAGCCAAAGAAGCTATAGCTACCGCTGCAGAGGCAAAGATAGATTTGGAGGAAAGATCTGAAAGATCTGCCCATTGCAACACGACAAAATGTCCTTTGAATCAGCCGATCCAACTGGATGCGGTTCTCAAAGAAGCACGTTTAAAAGAAGACAATGCACAAAAACTCAAGCAAGATGCCGAAGAGAAGAAAATAGAAGCCAAGGCATCCATGGCTAACTTACGAAAGTTGCTGAGGACAAGGGAAGAAGGCGACGGTGGACACGGAAAAGTGTGCGCTCCTTTACGAAATGTCAGTAATTACACGTTTCCGAAACCAACTCAACCCAGCCGATCTGAATTATTCCAGAAACCTTTCAACGAAGGGACGCAAGAATCGAGGTATGAGAATTGCCTGAGGTTCACCTGCGATTGGAAGAACCACACCCGCTGTAATAATTGGGA
>Ga0115013_10001767_pt1 | contig 12314 bp, 13 predicted proteins | sample SouAtlMetagenome_2_FD_88686 | JGI IMG/M metagenome (GOLD analysis project Ga0115013, IMG submission 88686) | Marine eukaryotic phytoplankton communities from Atlantic Ocean - South Atlantic ANT15 Metagenome | ecosystem: Environmental > Aquatic > Marine > Oceanic | place: South Atlantic Ocean...
AATGGTTGACCCATGAAGACACAAGAGTTTCGTCGCCCTGGCTCCCTAGTAGCGGTCGCCCGACGACCCTATGAAGGCCCACCAAGCTTTTTGGTCTGGACTCCACATCGATCCTGTATCTATCTGGCTTCTGAAGACTGGAAAGCTAGTGATCAATGGCCAGATGACAACGAAACTCTTGCTGCCGTCAACGAATGGCTGACAGAAGTCGGTCCTTGGTAACGCTGTCAAAATAAATCACTGCTCGACCAACAATGCCTGAAATTAACCTGCATGATTTCTTTGAGTATTTCAAAGGAGCCAGCAACGGCCAGCCCCAGCAATCTGAGGCGGTACAAATGCTTCAGCAAGCGATGCCCGACAGTTTGCTGAAAGACGCTAGCCCATGGGTTCGCAAATTTCGGGAGGCCCCACCAGAACCTGAATACAAACTACCCACCGTTGGTATTAACCTGATCGCTGAATTTGAAGGATTTAGGCCCAATGTGTACAACGATGGGGTCGGTGTAGCGACGATTGGTTACGGCAGCACGTTTTACCTTGATGGTCGCAAGGTGGCATGGGGTGATCCACCAATTGGTGAAGAGGAAGCCAAGCAAATGATGTGCGCCATTGCTGAAAAGAATTTTTGGGATGTAATCAGCAACACGATTCCACATTGGGGCGACATGAATAGCAATCAGCGATCAGCATTGCTGAGTTTTGCTTATAACCTTGGCGCTTATTTCTACGGCTCCAGTGGTTTCAATACAATATCAAGTTGCTTGAAAGACAAGCGGTGGACTGACGTTCCAGCCGCGTTAATGCTATATGTCAATCCAGGTTCATCGGTCGAGGCTGGATTGCGCCGCCGTAGAAAAGCTGAAGGTGATTTGTGGTCAAATCCAGCATGAAGAATTGGATTGTGTTCTGCTTAGCGATGTTTGGATTGGGATGCATTACTGGGTTGTTGGTGCTCGACTATGGGGCACCGCAACCTGAACCACGGCAATTCCCACCTGGCTACGGTCGATCACCAGTGCAATACAACAACTACCGATTTGACATCTAATCTTTGCCGATTAGACCTGACTTTTCAGCCGCATAAAGAGCAAAGACTTGAGTGGTAATCATCGTCAGAAGACTTTCAATTTTTGATCCATCGCATTTGTTAATTCGCAGCAACATGCAAGTAACCGTTGCAAACACCAGAAGCCCTAGCTGAACACCGATTACTGCAGTTACTAAATAAAACGCCTGCTTCCTCACTCGGTTTCGACCACCATCACTTCAGCCGGTTCAACTGGGTGGTCAAACCGGATCACCTCGTCAGGAGTATGGACATGATCGGTTCCTGTTACATGTGCCAAGCCAGGGCCGCCGAAACCAAGAAGCAACAAGAGACCAAAGGCAACGCGAGACATCAGTACGAGAAAATTTTTCTCACTTTAGCTACAGCTAAATTAGAGCAACCATAGGCTTGACGAACAGTGGCGAAAGAACCTCATGGCGGTTTGCAAGTGGCCGCCAATGCCATGACCGACAAAATGTGTTGGGGATACATTCATGCGTGGCGAGTAGAAAGACTGACCTATACCGACTGGATTGAGTCTGTAGTAGACGAGTCCGCTCAAACCCAGACGCACAAGGATGCAATCGTTTATCGCCAAGGGTTACGCGACTATCACGGCATCACTCCTGATGACACGCCAGAAACTGCCGCACAATTCTGGGTAGAGGACAGCAAAGCATGTCCTCAAAGCTTTCCACTTGATCAGCCAACACGACGCAAATCAATTCAAGACTTGCGAACTATCGCCAATGTGGCTGAAGACCTAATGCACCAAGGCGTCAAAGACGATGACGCGGTGCGAGTAGCAAGCAAGGGTATGTTCGCCACGGTCAAGGATTACAACGCCGAATGCAAGCGGTACACGAACGACAACCGCATGCAGGAGATGGCCACATGGACGGTGTATGAAATTGAGCGATGGGGTTTGTCGATGGGCCTGGAACTGACCAATCAGCCGAAATCACCTGATGAGGCGGTCTGGCAATGGGTTGATCCCAGTGTCACCACACCTAATGGCGAGCAGGTAATGGAAGAGCAAGATGCTCGGCTTAAAGGCGGCAAGAAGAAAGCTAAGTCTTGATCACGAATAAGACAGTCCTTGACGGTGCTCTGAGTTCACTGTCAGGGCCTTCAATCTGGACATTGCCACCCGCACTAAAAGAGTGTTGATGTGTGCCGCTCACCGAGCCTGTGATCTGGTGCCTGTGATCGCCTGAGTTCTGACTATTAGGGATTGGATCTCGGCCATAACCATGACTGTGATCGTTCAAGCCTGTTTGAGTGTCGGTCTGAGGGTTGTTTTTGTCGCCGCCATTTTTGTGCCCATAAGCGCCGCCATTGGCGTGCCATGCCCAGCCTGAATAAGAGCTTGATTCGTTATTGCAACTGTTGTTGTTGTGATCATGATTGCCGACGCTATCTGAGCCAGAGATGCTTACAGGCGTATTGTCATCAGTCAGGCTCGCATCAAGGGTCAGGCTCACCGTGGCAGAAATAGTCGCAGTCGAATCAGGCTTCTGCATTGGGTTGGTGCCCGACTTAATAAAGCGCCCTGCATCAATTAATGGTGTGTTGGCACCGATCAACGCAATCAAAGCCGTGTGCTGAGAAGGGATTGGATCGCCATTGCAAACCAAATAACCCGCAGGTGCGGTGTTGCTGGAGTGCATTTTGATAATGCCGGTTTGAGTCATGTCTTGATCATGTAAACAGTGAATTTTCTGGTGGGCATCGTCACAGTTCCAGAGCCCGCATCAACAGTCACAGACTCATTGCTAGTAGTGACCGGGTGGTTGTGGCTAGTGGCTCCACTCATGGTCACTCCATGTTCATGACTCGCGCTCGTCCGGCCTGTCTGATTAATCCGGTGACTATGCCTAGCTTGACCTTCAGAACCGGTGTCACCACCAAAATCTGACTCAGAGCCGTGGCTGATATTTGATCCATTGCCGGTGTGCCACCAACCTCCATGACCGGTGTTGTCTCTTGGCAGAAAGGGCAGACTCGATGAAACACTGTGCTCATGGTTGCCATCAGACGAACTATCCAAGCCTGAATAACCGCCTGAAGAGGTGGTGTTCTGGGAATTAAAACTCGCCCCTGCCATATCGACCTGCTGAGTAAATGAGCAGGAATCAGCCGCTTCAGTGTTGGTATCAGTGCCATCACTCGCGCATGGAAGCTGAGTCGCAAAATCAGGCACATTGAAGTCATCGCCTGTAGCACCAAGCATTGACGCCAAAGCTGAATAGCTGGCTACCGAGTATTGAGCACCATCACAGGCAAGCCAGCCAGTGGGGATCTGCGAGTTATTGCCCCCAAAGATCGAAATAGTGCCGGTTGGAATTGCTGCCATTAGCCGTCGTACCCCTTAGCTCCTGCATACATAATGGGCACCAAAACGACAGCATTCAGCTCAACTGTGGTTGATGTACCAGTCGCCTTGGTTGTGCTTAAACCCGTGCCTCCAGGGTGATTGTGATTGATGTTGATCGTGGTTGACCATGAGTGGCCATGTGATCCATTGTCCCCAAAATTCAGGGATTGGGTCGTTGGGTGAGTGTGCTGATGCGAGTCCTTGAAATACTCGAACGGGTTTGCTGTGTGATTGCCTGCATTAGGCCGGTGGGTCCAGGCTCCAGTCCAGGTGGTGTGCGGTTTGGTGGCACCCATTGAATCGCCAGTGTCACCAGAGTTCCAGCTGCTGCCATCGCCTGAATAGTGGCTGTGACTGTCGTTGTTGGATTGGACTCCACCCGACCAACCTCCACTTGTATTGCCGCAACTGAAAGTCAATGGCGTTGGAATTGAAGCTGTAATACCTGCGGCTTTAAGCGATGAAGCTGAAGTGGTCCCAATCGACGCATCATTGGAAGTGTGAGCCAGGTATTCGCCTGTAGCCAAATTCGGCAAACTGATTTGCCCTCCAGCTTCGCCCAACAGTGTTGCAAGCACTGGATAGTCGGTGGCACTAATAGCTTGGCCGTCACAAACAAACCAGTCAGTCGGCATTGAGGCCACAGGTGCCGCCCAGTAAGCGATGGCTCCTACGACATCTGTGTTGGGATCAAGTGAGCCTCTTAGTTCACTGCCAGGGCACTTAAACGAACTGGCGCCACGGTTTACAAGGAAGAAATCAGAGTCAAGGAAATCACCCGCCAGGAAGTTTGTACCTGACAACCGATAACTCACTGCTCCACGATTGACCAGCATGTAATCACCGGCCTGAAGCTTGTCGGGCAACAGTTCAGACGTAACGCGATAGCTACTAGCGCCGCGATAAACCAACAAGAAATCGGTTGGATTAAGCGTCATGGCAGGTCAGGCAGTTGGTCAATGGCGAAGGAGCCCGCTTGGATCACCCCACTTGTCACGATGGCTCCGTTTTCAATGACTGTGTTTTCAGTGCCATCAGCGTTACTCACCTTGACGCCACGACCTTGAACAACGGGCTCCAGGGTTGTTCCATCGTCCTCCCATAAGCCTGCTTGCGCTTTGAGTTGAGCGGCATCAACAACTCGTCCAGCAGTACCAGCCGCAATTGCAGCCGCGTCCGCTAGTTGAACTACACCGAGAGCACTTGTTGTGGACTCATCGCAGTTGAGGACATTCGGTGATGAAACAGCATCAAGTGTTAGCGCGACACCGGCTGTGAAGTTGACCTTATCAAGGTTGATCGAATCAAGCTCTGCCTTTTGGGCACAACTCATCAAACCGGCATAGGTATCAGTAACTGATGGCAGAGTGGCCGCAGTACCACCACCAGAAGGAGTTACATCTAGCGATGTAGTGGTCTGGTTTGTAACCGAAAGATCGATTACTGCATCGCCGCCTGGCGAAAGCTTTTGAACGACGTTGTTTGAATCCTTGAAGTAAACCGCTGGATCATCAGGGCTAGTCCGCATTAACAGCTCACCCTCTCGGATGTTTTGCTGTGCTGGAGGAGTAGCTACATCTGCTCGATTTAACTCAATGATCGTTTCGTTGCCGTCGATCACGTTGTCATTGACCCACATCCCCTGATCGGGCATGTACTTCAGGAATTGGCCAGCACCAAGGGCAATGCGAAGACTTGGAGCAATTTGAGTAACACCACCCAGAGTCACGTCCAGCAGTTGACCTAGATACTCAGCGCCACCACCACCACCGCCGCCGCCGCCATCGGTGATGTTGATCTTGATGTAACCCGCGTCCGACCCAAGACTCAGGCACCAGTCACCAACACTGAAAGGCTGGTTCAGGACATTGTGAACGGGGATGCCATTGCCTGCTTCGGTGACAAGCAAGTAGCAACCAGAGTTGGAATCAGTGGCGATTGGCAGGACTTGATTCTGCTGATACCCGTTCTGAACACCCTCATTCGTGACCAGTGTCACCTCGCCATTGGTTGCATTAACACCACCGACCCATCTGAGGTTGATGTTTTGCAGTTGGCCAAAGTCGGCCACCGGAAGCCAGATATTTTCTGGACCAGAGCCTTTCGCGTAAATGTATAGCTGAGTCGAACTCGGTTTATACCAAAGCAAACCAAGGTAATAACTTGAGTCACTACCTGGATGATCTTCCTGCATCAAACAGGATGCGTAGTCATTCAGCTTTCGGCTGGCAAGTGTATGGTCGCCAATGCGAGCTGGATCTAATTCTCCTGTGGCAACTTTCGACGCATCAAAACCAGGTATATCGGTCCCCTGAAGCTGAGAGCCAGCCGTAATAATTCCCGTGCCAGTGCAGGTGACTTTTGTGTAAGTGCCTGCTGGTAGACGGTTTGGCGGGTTAATTGTGCCATCAACCTCAACCGCTAAATCTTGACCAGGCCGAACAATGCCAGGTGTGAGTGATGTAGCGATCGGCAAGTCAGACGGCGCAATGGCGCGTGTCTGAGTAGCTAATCCTTTGCTATTAAATTCGCCAAGTTCAAAACCATTGGACGCATCAATGTCATTATCAATTTCGATTTTGTCGCCGTCCATTCGCAGGCCATCGCCACCTACCTGAACGCCACCCTTGACGCTATTGCTAGCTGTAGGCAGGTCATCACCTTCGATAACGCGGGCCGATATGGCACCACCACCATTGGTCGGTCCAGCTAGAAACTCACTTGCATTAGCGGTGTCCGCAAACTCAGTGACAATGTTGACTGAATCACCCGTCTGAGTAATGGTGATTTCCAGCAAACCACCCGTTGTAGTGGTGATCTGATTTACCGAGCCTGCAGCTTTAACAGAGAACCAAGTAGATCCATCCCAGGCATAAAAACGGCCAGTAGCCGTCATTAATGCAACTTGACCTATAAATTCACCGCTAACAGGCAATGCAGTGCTGACATGACCACTGCTGTTATCGGCAAGTTTGGCTGCTGTAACGGCCTCATCGGCCAACATGCCAGTGGTAATCGAGCCTTGAGCGATAGTCGATCCAGCGACCTTGGCAGAAGGGATCGTGCCATCACCAATAACCAAAACCCCTTGCTCGATCAACGAAGCAGGATTGATCTTTTTAGTCAGCGAAGCTGAGTCATCAGCAATCGCCAAGAAATCTGAATTAGTGACCGGGCCTGTAAGCGTTACTAGCTCACTAATCTTTTTATCTGCCACTGGCCGGTTAGCGAGTATCTATCAGGAGTTTAGTCCGACAGTTCAAGCGTCAATGCACCAGGCGGTTGCTCAAGCAGGATCTCTTGATCGCTTCTCACTAGGCCGCCTTCCTGCAACAGATAGGAGGGTGGCTCACCCTGCTTCAACCAAATTTGACCGGTGGTAATGAAATTAACCTTGGCTTTGACTGGCTGACCAGGCGAAAACGCCATCGCAACACTAGTAACAATTGCATCGGTCTCGTACCAAACCGCAGCGTCGTCACTCCTATAGATAAAAAACACACCTGCAAATTTTGCGCCTTCACAAAAACGAATAACAAGATTGGCAAAATAGTTTGCCGATTCAGCTTCTTGCGAATAATCGTCCTCGCATGGCTCCCACTCAAAATCCCAAAACGCCTCTAGAGTCCCTTGACCACTAATTAGACCTTGATCATAAAATTGGCGATATTCACTGCCTAATTCAGTAAGATCAATTGTTTGTCGATCTGTTGTAATCTCCCAGTCGGTCATTTGTGCCACACAGTTATAACCTGCATTGGCAATATCGATAATTATGTTTTGGTTAGCGGTTGGCTCTTCTAGCTCTAATGCGTTCTCTTTGCCGCCTGTAACAGCAAGCTCGAATTTGTCATAGAGCCGAATGCCGCCAGTTTGGTCAACATGAACCCAACGAGTCACGTTCGGGTCCGACATTCCATCAACTAATACCAAGTTTGGTGCAGACCCTCCTGATGGAGTAACCGTAGTGATGCTGACGTAGTCGCCAGTTGTTAGCGGTGATGGCTCAGGTTCAGCATGACCAGGATCAAAGTCGACACTAAATCGCCTCGCATCTACATCGACCTCATTAGGAGTTAAAACGCAAGGGAATGGTTCGCCTTGGCGCTTCAGCTCAATACAGCCTTGATTGCCAAGGTAAACGCTCATCAGTTCAAAACCGTAAGTTTTTCAAATGCACCCTGAACCTTGAATTGAATGTCAGCTGCCAATACCTCACCGACACCCATCACCATGCTCGCGCTGGTAATTAGTGCCACGAACTCGAAGCATTTAGCTGTCGTGCCGTGCATCACATCCAGCTTCAAGCGAACCAATTCAGGCTCATCCGCAACACCAGCAAACTCAGGATCACCCAAGTTATTGCGCACCTTGAGCAATTTCTTCATCAGGACAGCACAATCGTTACTGCCGCCTTGGTCGTAGTAAAAAATACGAGCCGAACCCGACGACTCCCTCAAGCCATAAGCGGAGGTGCTATCAGTGTCGCCAAGAGTTGTTGTATCGAGTGTCGCTGCATTGGTTTGAATTTGCCAGCTAGCAACCTTCGCGAGACGCCTTGCTTCACGACGAAATATCCTCACCGTCACATCGGCAAAACCAGTAACGTCAACCACTTGGTCGTCCGAATAGCCAGAGCCTGGCGTATTAATCGTTAGCTGTTCGCATTCACCTTCATCAACCTCAAAATCAACGGTCAAGCCTGAACCTGAGTCACCCGTTTGAACAGTGGTGGCAATTCCAGTCTGTGCTCCCGTTTCTGTTAATTGCTGGCCGTTATTAACAAAGGCCACGGAAAGTGCTGGGCCTGTCGCAGTGGTGGGCTCGTAAAGCTCCATGCGCCCGTTTTGGCCTGAGTAAAAAGTCATGCGTTGTTCAGGGCCGCATACAACTGAATCTGGACACTAGACCTGCCCGGATAGACAGAGGTTAGCTGAGGTGGGCCAGCGTATCTCCACTGACAACCCCATTCATGTGCTCCTAACCATTTGTTGTCTTCTGTCCACCCATCCCGCGCATTGGGTCCGATAGCGAATGTTTTGAATGTTCCCTCTGTTTTTTCGTCGTAATGCTCTAAAAAGCGCCTCGCATCAGCGTCTGGGATATTCGCGTATCCAAGAGACAGGGTCATGCCATATCGCTTGTTGCCGTAGTTCATGCGAACCTCAGCACCATTTTGCGCTTGAAATTTCTTGACCGGATAATCGCCTGCGCTAAACCCTCGGGATGAAGGGACTAAATCTGGCAGGTCAGGAACTGTAGTGGTGGTTGTCATTCGATTACGTCAAACAAGCGGTAACGGTTTTTGTGCAAGAGGTCATAGACAATTTTACTTGCACCTGAAATGTCCAACCCATCTTCATCATCACCAGCATCATCGGCAAATACTGGGAAATGGCTCGCGTCGATTGCCACTAAACCATCTTCCTCTAACGAAACCTTTTGCACCTGATAAACACCGCTACGTCTGGCAATCGCTGGAACATTCATTAATGCACCAGCCAGGGTTACATCAACCACCTTTCCGTCTTTAATCTCGACTTCTTCTGTTACCGCACCATCAGCACCCTGGCGATAAACACCTGCCTCATAAGTGCCGTCTTCAAAGTCAAATGCACTTAAAGCAGTCAGGTCATTTTTAACCACAATGTTTCGCACCTGCTCGATGGGCGACATCGGAGTGGATACCTTGATGTAGTCGCCAGGGGCGATCCCGATGCCCTGTGGCAGTGTCTTGAATTGAATAATGTGGTCAATTCGTCGGCGCACACTTAACAGATAACGAGCTGCCATAAACGCATGGCCGCGACGTGTCACAAACTGACTGGCATCAATCGACTCTTGAGCTGGTGGTGTGCCCGGCTCATCTTTCCATTTAACAAGGATTGTGCGCTTTTCTACTAAGCCATTTACAGGCAACTCGCGATATTCAATAACTGATCTGAAGTCTTGCCGATCAGATTGGTCAACATAATTCAGTTCAAACGATCCATCAATAATGTTGCCCGCCGTGAAGATGTTGGTGATTGTTGGCTTTAATTGCATTAGGCCCGCACTGTCAGTAGGCACTGCAGGCACCAATGCAAATTTGCCGTTTTTGATAACGAAGTTGCATAGATACAACGGGGCAAGCTGAGTAGCGAATGACCTTAAATTGACTTGGTCTTGAATCGCGCCATCAAATCTCAGTCGCGTTGTTTCAAGGAATCGAGCGCAGTTTGTAAATGCGGCCTTATCAACGAGCTTTGGCGAAATCTCTTGCCCAATACTTGCGCCCTGGCGAGTCAGCATCCAATACAAGGCATCCGCAAAGTTATTCGATGGGCCATAGTCATCTTCAATTAAACGATTTACTGATATGCCATTTTTCATGTAAACCTGTGGCTGCTGGAAGGTTGCAACTTGGTTTAATGTTCGGAGCTTGATCCCTAGCAACGACAAATCGTTATAGTTGGCAAGCTCAAAATTGTCTTGCGATTCGTTGATATAAACGATGGTATGTTCTGGCCCTTGCTCACAGCTGGTGGTTTTCTCTTGCCAAACCGACATTTCTTTGATCTGGCTGTAAAACTCAAAATTTCGCTCTTCTTCATCCTGCTCAGGCCGAGTTTCTAGGCAAAGTGAATCGGCTCGGTATTGATAATAAGCAGTTTCGCCATCTAACCCAAACTGAGCCGGATACCAGCCTGTGTTTAATTGTCGGGCGTCTAAGTAGGTTTCACCATTCTGCGGTTCGCCATCGGTAGCCGTCACTCTCACTGACACCATGCCCCAAGACTTAGCCGTTCCATTTCTGTCAATGAATGCCTGATCCTGCTGGTTATCCATCACCGTGCCGGTCATCTCACAATAGAAAGTTATCTCCTTATCGGTAAATTCAAACGCTTCAGTTTCGGTGTAACCAAAGACATGCTTGTCTCCAAAGCCGGGATTTTCAGGATCTTTTAGTTGGCCGAGAATCTGTTCAAAATATCCTTGCGTATAACCACCACCCTGAGCACCGACGATGCCATCAGCATTAGCAATGCCGTTTAGCGCCAGTTGTTGGAATGTGCAGTCAAATTGAGCAGGCAGTTTTCTCGGATCGGTTATGAGTTCAGGTATTTCAAACAGGTTGCTAAGGCCGATATTCAGTGCATTAAATTCCAGTCGAAATGTTCCATAGTGACTCAGAGTTTCTGAGTAGCTGCGAAGCGGGCCGGTTACATCAAGGACATAAACAGCTTGGCCCTCGTAACTGTCATAACGATGGACGTTGCAAGCATCTTTAGGTATTAATCGAAATTCGTACTGTTCTTTCTGTGGGTGATAAACGCGAATGTAGTTGTACTGATTAACTGGTGTATTGCCGCGAACAACAAACAGAACGCCATTGATAATGTCAAAGCCATCGAAAAGCTCATCGTCATCGCTTTGGTCTGTGCCTTGATTGTTAACGCCAACAGCACCATTGACAGGGCGAACACCAAGAACAAAAAACGAACTGCGATATAAATACTTGGTCATTGACCCAGCGGTAATCTCATATTGGTCCTCGTTGTAGTCACCCAGTCGTTCAGGACTTGGAACAGCGTTAAAGTTGCAGAGGCCTTGTGCTTGACCCCATACCTGAGAACGAATTCCTAATTCAGTAACCTCCGTTCGCCTTGTATTGCTGACCTGACCGATGTCGCATTTATGCAGGGGATACCAACTAGTCGAAAACGAAATTGGATACTCATCACCGTTATCGCTATACGTTCCAGTACCGCCGTCATAGACAACAGGCTGATTGATTGACTTTCTGCCGGTAATACCTATTTCACGGTTAGAGCCAGTGAAGCCAATCACCTCCAAGTCATAAGACATATCAGTAGGTGTGATCGGGTCAAAGATCGTATTAGGCCGTGTCTTGACCCTTACCAATGTGCGGTTAATTAAAAAGACCTCGTTCAGTTGCAGTAACGAATCAGCGCGTTCACGAATGCTGTTCATCGTGTTATTGACATCATCGCCACTAACGCCTGTGTCTTCAGTATCTAGACCAATGTCATCACCATTAATTTGAGTGCTAATCAAGGTGTAAGTCAACTCATCACCACGGTTCACACTCACCAAATAAGGATCGTCATAGGTCGTGCCATTAAGTGCAGTTAAACCACAAAATGTCGTGTACCAACGGCCAGTGCCCTCCATGGTCGTGCCAGCTCTATCGCCTGCAATCTTTTTGATCTCGGCTCCTTTGCGTCCACCGGGATCGTCAGGACCAGAACGACTAGGGATACTTACAACTTTCCAATTGACGCGCCAGTGATTGCCATTTGGAATCGTGTTGTAAACGCCAAAGTCAGTCGAGTTAGAAGGCGAATAAGCCGCACTGAAGCCAGGACGAAGAATGCCAGTTGCTGTTGGCACACCCCAGTTCCCAGCCGGTGACGCATCACCATCGATCAAGTCACTAGGCAGAAGCCTGTTATCACCTGGCCTAGAGCTAAAAAATACCGCGTAGTTGCTCTTATAAAAGTTGTTGATCGGCTGGCCACCTATCAAGATGCCATCAGGGTCAGGCGGTGTCTGAAGTTCGGTTTGGCCTATGACAGCAATACATTTCAGGCTCTGAAAGCTGCCGTTTGACAGCAAGCGTGACCACACCAGCAGAGGCTCAACAATGAAGCCACCACTGGGATAACCAGTAATGCCGACTTCGTCCTCATCAACCTGAGGATCATCCAGTGCGTACTCCTCATATCGGCCAAAGGGAATCGGTACTCGCGATGCCAATTCAGCCAACTGAGGCGCACTGTCAAAACCAGTTGAGCTATTAAATCGCGCTCGACCTTGCTGATTACCTAACTGTTTAGTCTTGATCTCTTCTTGTTCACCTGGCTTTGGCGGTTTAGGTGCCAA
>Ga0115013_10001769_pt1 | contig 12311 bp, 10 predicted proteins | sample SouAtlMetagenome_2_FD_88686 | JGI IMG/M metagenome (GOLD analysis project Ga0115013, IMG submission 88686) | Marine eukaryotic phytoplankton communities from Atlantic Ocean - South Atlantic ANT15 Metagenome | ecosystem: Environmental > Aquatic > Marine > Oceanic | place: South Atlantic Ocean...
CACTAAAATCATGTCGATGACGAAAAATCGGATGTTGTGTTTTCTGTGCTAGGAACCAGCGTAACATCACACACATCGCCTCTATCTCTCTCTTGTGGCTTGAAAAATTCTTTTGATGGAGTATTGAAAGTGTCGAGATTGCAAGCATATAACACATCTGACTAAAATGAAATTCTCATATGCCATTGCTCTGTTATTGGCGTCCCCCCTTGGCGCCGACAGCTTCACGCCTACGCAGACAACCAAAAGGTCAGCAGTCGTATTAGGTGCTCTTGATGAGGCGATGATGGGTCGATTAGACAACATCAAGAGATCTTACAACGCACTTACCGAACGTCTTGGAGACCCTGATGTCCTTGAAGATTCAAAACTTTTACAAAAAGTAATGAGTGATCGAGCTAGCAGTGAAGAAGTCGTGATGGCCTATGATGAATACACTGGCCTGCTAGAAGAATTGGAGGGAGCGACGGAACTTTTTCAAGAGGCCGGTGATGATGCCGAAATGAGAGAAATGGCGCGAGCGGAAATGAAGGAAATCGAACCACAATTAGAGCCTATCGAAGATAAAATCAAGGTTTTACTGCTGCCGAAGGATCCCAACGATGACCGTAATGTTATGCTTGAAATCCGTGCAGGAACAGGTGGATCAGAAGCTAGCATTTTTGTAGGAGATTTGCTCGACGTCTATCGAAAGTACATTACTTCCCAAGGATGGAATGCGAATATAATCGATGAGTCGACTGGTGACGATGGAGGATACAAAAATATCGTTATGGAAGTGAAGGGAGATATGGTCTACTCCAAGCTGAAGTGGGAAGCAGGTGTCCATCGCGTTCAGAGAGTTCCTGCGACAGAATCTCAGGGTCGGGTGCACACTTCTACCGCAACTGTTGCTATTATGCCCGAGTGTGATGAAGTTGATATAAACATTGACAAAAAAGATATTGAGATGTAAGTGTTGTTGTTGTGACGCAGTCATGATTTAATTGTTGATTCCAGCGTTTCTGAATAATTCATTATTCTCGGTTCCGATTCTCTCGACAATAGGTCTACCATGCGGTCAGGAGGTGCTGGAGGTCAGGTAAGTCAATGTTATATGTTGTGTCCTTCCAGAAAAATCTCTTTTAATTATTTCTTGGAATCTCGAAGACAGCACCATTTAGTGTTCTCACAATATTGTTTCTGCCATCGTCTACTATTTAGAACGTCAATAAAGTCGAAACAGCAGTTGATCTTCTCCACAAACCTACTGGTATTAGAATCAAGTGTACCCAAGAGCGATCTCAGCTAAAAAACAAAGAATTAGCAATGAAAATGCTCATGTCGAAGCTTTATGACTTGGAGAACGAAAAAAGAGACATGGAAGAACGAGCAAGACGCGGGTCCCAAGTGGGTACAGGAGGGCGAAGCGAAAAAATCCGAACCTACAATTGGAAAGACTCTCGGTGCTCGGACCATAGAATTCAACAAAATTATCCCCTGAACCAATTTTTGAATGGAGACATTGAACCCATAATCAGTGCCATGATAATGAAAGATCAAGAAGAAAAGCTAAAAGAGCTTGCCCAGGAGTCAACAGCAATGTAAACATTTTTCAAATCAGGAATACGATCCAAATGAAAATAAAAAATTATTATAGAATCAAGTTAAACATGATTTCTTATTTTGAACTAATGGCTTCGGCACTGCAATCAAAGTATTCACTGCAATTTGTTTCCTGCAGTTGCGAGTTGAGGTTGGTGCCCGTTGAGTATCTGCAGCTTATTTAATTTTTAGTGCCAACGTGCTTTCGAACATTTTCCCCTTCTGCTCTTTCTTTCTGCACCAGCATCAAGAAGACACGTCAAGTCACTTTATCCGCTTCAAATATGCAATTTCCTAATATTAATGAATGCTTTGCTCCTTGAAATTTATTCTGGTATATCCTCGTTTTAGTGTTTTCTCTATACACGTGGTAATTCTTGCCTACATGAGCTCAGTATTTTCATGCGTCAAATTTTCATATCTACGCACAAAGATGTTCGCATTGGAATGGTCGTTCCCATCGAAACTTGTTTCATTCGAGATGGATGATTCTGACCACGATACATTGCTCGGTACTGTCAAAGCACCACTATCATTAGACACAACGTCACCAATCGTTTGTAAAAGATTTTCGTGATTCGGAAAACATTGCTTCTGTAACGACATATTCTCCATGCTATCTTGCTCCAAATTCAGATTGGATTTCCCGTGTGACTGAAGAACACTCGTCAAGTTTGTGATGGTGCTTGTTAAAACGTCAAATCTGCATTGCAAATTGTCGTATTCGATAGCTTGCTGTTTCATTTTGTGTTCATATTCTTGCAATTTCGATTCTGACATTTGCCGTAATGATCTTTCTCTTTCCAGTTCCTTTTCCAACTCCTGGTAGTAGTTTGTCTTTTCTAACAAACTGGCACTTTCTTCCCGCAAATCTTCAGCCGTAGAAGATTTCTCACTCGTAAAAGAAATGTCTTTCTCCAGCTCTCTGTTACGTTTCTGGAATCCTGTGTCTCTTATAGATGTTACGCTTTCAACTTCGGAAGCTTGTAGCGCAATTTGCTGAAGATGGTGATGAAGGTTTACGCGACGATCTTCTGATCTTGCTAATTCCTCTTCCATACGTTTTAGTCGGAGCATTTTTTCCTTCACCATTGCCATACTACGGTCCATGAATCTACGTGATTGTCCTTGGATCGATGTGTTCCGAAGTTTTGTGCCTTCGTCTTTCTCGTTCGTATCGACGTCGCTCGTGTCGTCATCTGCCGATGAACGAATTGGTTTTTCAATAGCTTGTATTTTCGTCACACTCTTCTTCAATTTTTCAATCAGAGGGCCTATTCGTTCTTTCACATCGCTTGTTCGGGCTATCCTTTCTCGTTCTAGGACAGCATGGTCAACGACAGCCGCGCAACACGAGGCAATTTTTTCAGATTGTGGGGTTGGTCGTTCGGACACTTCTTTCGAAGAAGAATTGGACCCGATGGTATCACTTAGCTGTGAGAGATTGGCCATTGCTCAAGAATTATTGGGAGACATGCCGATCTACGAGTTACCTTTGCCAGTGTCATGTGTTTCACTTTTGATTCTTAGCGCTCTGATCACACTACACGAGTTGCAGCAAGCAAACCAAAGATGATGGATGCAATACACGTGCGTGAACATCATTTTGTTGAGAGATTTTCATTTTTGGGCGGGGTTCCGCTTTCGCAAGAAAGAATGCCCATTTTTTGTTTTTACAAAAAAAATGATCAATACATATGATTGAGGAGCCATGGACGGACGAATGAAATTATCATCTGTTCTCGTAACGGGTAAAATTTTGGAGGATTTTACGTCAAAGTCAAGGTACGGATCTGGTACAGCATTATTCTCAGAATGACCCTACGCCAGCTACTTGGTACATTGCGAGATCAGTACCGCAAGACATACTTACTCTCAGGATCATATCTCTGCATCATATTTGGATATCAATAAGCAACAGATACGAAAGTAGTTAAACGTTATTAATATGTTGTCCATGCAGAGAGTCTTCTCAACTGTGGGATGCATTTTCCTGTTGGTGTGCAGCGGTGCAAACGCCGCTAGTGATTCAAAGACCAAGAAGAAGCTCCTTGCCAAAAAAGTAGTTCCCAAGGGAACGACTCAAAAATTAGGTGCTTTGGCGGACAAGGACAAGCTTCGGGCCAAAACTGCCCAAAAGCTTGAGGATCAGAAACGTTTGAACCGTCGCGAAAAGAAGGAAGTCGCTAAAGCTGAGTTGAACACCTACAAGCAAAAACGCCGGGAGGGCTTCGATGAGGTCAGCAACACGAACGAGGCCGTGATGTTGCGAAACTATCGTCTAAGAAACAAGAAAAAGTTGGGTGTTTTGCGTAAAAGAGATGCGTCCTTATCGCAAATTCTTTTCCCTGGTGTGTCTGCAGAAGAGTACTTACCAGGAGAAGAAGTTTGGATCTATGCCGACTTGGTAGACTCGAAGAAGACCCAAGTCCCATACGAGTTTTACGACTTGCCTGGATGTCCTTTCCAAACTGAGACAGCTGCGAAGACAAGAAGACGTGAAAGAAAGAATCTTGGTTCAAGATTGCAGGGCCACGACATGAAACCCGCTCCCTTCAAGCTTTTTACCAAGCAAGACAAGACCTGTACTCCAATGTGTCACGTCAAGTTGGAAGGAAAGAAACTCAGTTGGATGAAGAGACTCATTGAGCGTCAGTACCGCGTTCAACTTCAGTTGGACAGCTTGCCTGTTCTTATGCGAAGCGCGGAATTGAACTACGCTGTACGTGGATATCCCGTTGGATTCAGAGCCATGGGAAGTAGTGGCTCGGTACCTCAAACCAAGAAGAAAAGAAAGAGATTTGATGATGGTATGGACGTATTTCTGTACAATCACTTGAAGTTTGCAATTACTTACCACGAAGATCCCGAAATGTTTGAGGGCATTCGAATCACAGGTTTTGATGTTCACCCTGTCAGTATCACCCACACGATTCCCGATTCCACCTCTAGTATCTCGGAATCGACCACAGACATTTCGACATGCACTGGAATGGGTGTTGAAAACGATCAAAGTTCTTATCTTTCTCTTTCCAATGGCAACTCGATCGATGTTGTCTATAGTTATGATGTTGCCTGGATTGAAAATGAAAACCTATTGTGGGCCGACCGTTGGGATGTCTACTTGGTCGGTGCACCGGACGATGACATTCACTACTACTCCATTATCAACAGTCTTATGATTGTTTTGTTCATGACCGGAGCAATTGCAACCATCATGATCCGCACTCTTCGCAAAGATATTGCTGGGTATAATGAAATGCAAACTTTGGAAGAAGCACAAGAAGAAACCGGTTGGAAGTTGGTGCACGGCGATGTTTTCCGTCCTCCTCAATTTTCTCCCATGCTGCTTTCTGTCATGGTCGGAACTGGCGCCCAGATCGGTGTTGCATTTGGCCTAACTATGATTTTATCCATGTTGAATATCACAAATTCGATGAGAAAGGGTCAAATATTGACATCCATGATCTTTCTTTACGTTCTTTGCGGGTCGATCGCAGGATATACGTCCGCCCGCGTGTACAAGTTTACAGGATCTACAAACTGGAAATTAAATACCATTGCGACTGCCACTGGTCTACCTGCCCTCTTTGTGGGTATGTTCACTGTTTTGAATATCTTTTTGAGCTTTGCTGGTGCTGCTACCGCTGTCAGCTTCTTGACTATCCTGGTTCTGTTCTTGCTGTGGGTTACAATCTCAGCGCCCATGGTCTTTGTCGGAGCTTTCATTGGCCTCAAGGCATCCACGATCGAAGTTCCGACCAAAACCAAGCAAATTGCTCGTGTCATTCCAGAAGCTCCTTGGCACATGAACTCTGGGATTACGATTTTGATGGGAGGTGTCCTACCCTTTGGTTCTGTTTGTATCGAGCTGGCGTTCATCATGTCGGCTCTTTGGCTTCATCAAATCTATTACGTCATGGGATTTCTCTTGGCTGTCCTATTGATTCTAGCAGCAACCTGCGCCCAAGTCAGTATTGTCTTGTGCTACTTACAGCTTTGCGCTGAAGATCATCGTTGGTGGTGGAAGTCCTTTATGAACTGTGCAATGGCAGGATTTTACTTGTTTTTGTACAGCCTATGGTTTTTGTCGAGCCGTTTGGATTTGGTTGGCATCTTACCTGTCACCGTTTATCTAACTTACATGAGCATGATTTCAGTTTGTTTCGGACTCTTCTGTGGATCGGTCGGTTTCATTTCCAGTTTGTGGTTCACTCGCATTATTTACGGAGCGGTGAAGGTAGACTAGAATTTTCAGGATCGAAGCACCTTTCATTTTGAAATGGACATAAAGGATGCATATAAAAACGTAATAAGTAAAATTTGAAAATAAGGAATTTGATATAATAAATAGGAAAAGAATGAAAATTTTAAGATATAATCCCCTATTAAGCAATATAATTATTATTACTAAAACTTTGCAATGAAGAATCACGGAAAACACAAGCAACAACTGCATTTTAAAGTTGTTGCTCCCCCACAGTCAACCTTGATCGCTACATTTCTGTTGCAAAAATCGTATGGAACGGTTCCGTCGATGTTGGTTCCGAAAATATTCAGCCGGTTCAATTGTTTCATGTTTGAAAAATCTTTTGGGATGGTCCCACCCAGCTCTTCATTTTCACTTACGTCATAGACCATGACGGATTTCAGAAGTTCGTGTTGAGACGGTAAGAAACCAGAGATCCTATTCCGATTAAGCACCAGTTTTTCTAATTTTTGGAGCTTCGATATCGAAGAAGGGATCGATCCATTCAGACCAAAGGATGAGCTGCTCTCGTCGTAATTAGTACCTAAAAGCAAATCACGAAGATTTGTCAAATCTCCAATATTACTTGGAATTGGACCACCAAAAAAATTAAAAGATAAATCCAAAACCTCCAAATTGATTAGAGAAGCAATCCTGTCGGGAATGCGACCGCGGAAGGCATTTGACGCAGCATTGAATGATTGTAGCTGGTTTAGATTTCCTATTAACCCTGATATTTCTCCGGCAAAGTAGTTGTTGGTAAGGTTTACTTTGCGAAGAGAAGTCAAATCCCAGAATGAATTCGGTACGTTACCAATGAATGCATTATTTGCCAAGTCGAGGACCTCCAAGTTGGGCAGTGACGTTATTGGGATTAAAATCTCGCCTTCAAAGAAATTCGACGCAAGTTTAAGTACTTTCAGTGATGTCAGACGGCGAATGGCAACCGGAATCATCGACTGAAATCGATTCACAGAGAGGTCCAGTATTTCAAGATTGGTTAGAAAAGAGATTTCAAATGGAATAGTCCCAGACAACTCGTTATTGTTCACGGTGAGTATTCGAAGAGATAATAATTCCGTGAGAGAGGTGGTGATTTCCCCATTTAATGAGTTGCCTTCCAAGTTGAGTATTTCTAAATTTGTCAACGTTCCGATACCGACTGGAATTTCACCTGTCAAATCGAGGTTATTCAGTCCGAGATCGGTCATGTTGCGCATCTCAAGATAATTTGTGGGAAAAAATAGGTTATCGAAACCGTTATTACCCAGGCGCAACGTCTGGATGCTAGAAGAGTCTGAAAGATCTGGTAAAGGACCAGAAAAGTCATTGTTCTCTAATACGAGTTTTTCCAAGTTCCGCATTCCCGACAAATCGACTACGCCAGTAAGATTGTTGTACCCAAGCAAAAGTATTTTTAAGTTTTGGATCATGGAAAACGATGATATATTACCCTGCAGCTGATTGCCAGTTGCAGTAAATGTGTCTGGGCATTGATGAAGGGCGGGGAAGAAATCGATCCATGAGAAATGATTTTATTTCGAATTGACAGATATATATTTAATATCGAATGTCAACCTAATTCTGAAACTTTACTTACCAAGGTTAGAAAGGGTTTCGATGTCCTCTAATATCCTTCCGGTGAATTCGTTGTTGTCTAATTGAATGTGAGTTAACGACACGGTCTGATATAATGATGAAGGAATTTGCCCCGTCAATTGATTGTTTGAAAGGTTCAATTCAATTAGGTTTGACATATTGGAGAAATCGAGGGAGAGCTCTTGTGATAGGATATTATCGTTCAATTGTAGATTTTCCAGCCAGATCATGGAGCTTAACAATTTTGGAATTGTACCATGTATCTGGTTCCATGATAAATTTAACGATGTCAAGTTTTTCAACAGATGAAGGTTTGGCGGAAGATTGCCTTGCAAGTTATTATTCGCTAAGTTCAGTTTTGTTACAATTCGGTGTCTCACTTGCAGATCTCTTTCTGAGTCTTCCCAAGATTTGGAAAGTGATCTACTTTGCCAAGGGGAAACAAATTCACACTCGACACCCTCCCATGAGCACTCATGTCCTGACAACCAATTGTTTTGCCTGTACCACTCATAGTCCGACTGAAACCAGAGCGTCAACAACGCAAAGCGTTGATCGATTCGAAATTGATATTCCGAATCAATTGGGTCTAGATCCAATTCATCATTGTATTGCATCCATGCGAGAGCTTGTGATTCTGGGGAGATTGGGTCATTAAATGCTTCAGCTCCGTTGACTGTTTTCGTTACTAGATATTGGTAAAGGCGCCCCGTGCGTTCTTCACCGTTGTTTGACGTGTAATTGCTGGAAATTTTAGGGGTATCATTGTCGGTATCCGGGATAGTCCAAAACAAATTCTTTGCAAACCCCACTGAAAGAATTAAGATGACGATTGCGAACAAGCACGTGGAGGTGACTGCATACAGGAAACTTCTCCTCATATGCACAAGCCTCTTTGCAGAGCCATTGCGATAGTCATCATCTTCTAATGGATGCTCGTCAAAACTGTTGCCAACACGAGAGTCTTCTGGATCAACGGCCCTGCTTACAACAATTTTGGTCCTGTAATCATCATTTTTGACGACGTGTACGTCCTGCGAGACAGAATCGTCGCTGTCTTCTCCCCCATACCACCATTTCATTGTTTCCGTTGGGTTAGAGAGCTGCCTCTTCTATGCTCCTTGGTCGTTCTCAAGAAAATTGGACAATCAAAGCGACAAGTTGCTAGTAGTCTTTGAAAACGAGCGGGCTTTCGGATAAACGACTGAGTTGTCGTTGGAAACGTGTGAAAAACCAAAACTGCACGTCTGATTTTATTGTAATTGGAAAGTACGTCGTAGTAGGAAAGAATGATTTCTCCAGATGGCCAGCGCGGCGTTTTAAATTTGAGACACGACAAACATTGAAAAATTACTATCCATCGATCCGAGTGCTTCGATATTTTTAAAATCTCTTCATTGACAATGGCACAAAACTAGATTGATCAAAATGGGACGGTATTCTACAAAAGATTTTGGATACAACTTTCCTGCGAAAGCAGAAGAGACGAAACCGTTAGTAAATCCTACTACGGATGATGGAAATAATAATGTTGCAACCGATAGGGTGAACCCTATTTTGACGCAGCCCCAATCCTCGGAAGGATCTGGATATGAATTATACGAAGACAATCAACAGCGGCAGAATTTACAAGAACCATATATTTACCATCCGGCCAAGATCAATCGAGGAGGCGAGAATTACTTTTCTGGGGAAGCCGTGGGGGCGGCGAGCATAAATCCGGTCGAATGTGCGGGTGCATTCTGTTGTTGCATAGCAATAAGTTTCGTGATCGTGGGAGGCATTATGCTGGCGTATGTAAATTTCAATGAAGCAGAACCGATGATTTTCATTGGTACAGTCATCCTTATAATTGCGGCGGGAGCTTGCCTGTTCGGTTGCTGTGCGTTGTGCATCGGTCAATCGGTTGATGGGTTGCTCGATACAAACAACAGTAGTGGTCAATCCAAGGCAGACCCTAACTTCAACGAAGTGCAGGTTCGATTTCGAAGACTGAATGACCGCTATGAAAAGGGATGCTTGAAAGCTGAAGATGGATTGCAACATGTTCGACTGGATGTCGTGGGTCATATGAAGGAGGTATGTGTCTTTTCGTTTGAGTTGAGGAAAAATTTCGATTGAATGCAACACTCACAACATCGTTTTATTCTTGTTGAAAGGTTAAGGAAGCCTTAAAGAAGGAGGCAAAAGAAAAGAAAGAAAAGGAGACAAAAAAGCGAGAGGAACTAGAACGACGTGTAAAAGTGGATTTGAAGGCAGGAATAACGGTAAATGAGATCCGCCAACAATATCGTCCAGTGGTCTTCTACATTTCATTCGATGGTGATCTACTTGTGTCTGGTCTAGAACTTTTGAGAAAACAGGTTTCACTTGTGGTATATCTCGGTAAACCGGGTCTTGATCAATGCGTAGTTTCCATTACGTCTCCTGGTGGGGGTGTTTCGCAGTATGGACTGGCCGCATCCCAACTTGTGCGCATTCGGAAAGCTGGTATTCACTTGACTTGTTGCGTAGATACAGTAGCAGCATCTGGTGGATATATGATGGCTTCGGTTGCTAACAAAATTTGCGCTGCACCATTTGCTGTTGTCGGCAGCATCGGTGTTGTGACACAAATACCCAACTTTCAACGGTTTTTAAACGAACACAAAATCGATGCTTACCTTTGTACGGCTGGAGAACATAAGCGTACGATCGATATCATCGGAGATGTTACAGAGGAAGGGAAGGCTAAGATGAAAGAGCAATTAGATGACATTCACATAGCTTTTAAGGATCACGTAGCTCTTGCCAGGCCACGGCTGAAAGACTCAATCGAAGAAGTAGGTACTGGGGAGCATTGGCTAGCCATAGAAGCCAAAGAGAAGGGTCTTGTGGACGAAATCATGACTAGTGATGAGTGCTTAGAGTCGCTTTGCGAGGACTTTGATATCATTGAGATTCTGCAGAAGATTCACAAACCCAAGGGTATAGCTGGCATGGTTGGTAATCAATTCACAGAGGCAGGCCGGAAGGTCAAAGCAATAGTTGATAGATTTCAATCTAGTGTCGATCCACATGGGATCGGGGCAACACCAATGGCTATTGTATAAAATGCTTGTGGATCATTCAATACAAAATCTAGTTTGTGAAAAAAAAGATAGATCTAGATATCATCATAGATCAATAATGTTTACAAATTCTACTTAGACTTAGTGGGATGCACCATAAATAGAGCTGCGGTCAAATAATTTCCAGCCGGAAAGCTAAATGGAGACTGTGTGTGGCATGGTGCCGCTCCACTCACTCGTAGAAGTGTAACCTCTCGCTGTGCGGAAAGACTCGCTTGCTGCACCATTTCAAGAAAGTATTTACCACCATCTTTTTGTGTCATAGCTGCCGAACAAGTGCAAGTCATCAATAATCCACCCTTAGGATCGATAAGTTTGATAGCATCTCGATTCAAACTGTGATATTTTCGACTAGCTCGTTGCAATGCTTTTACTGAAGGTGCGAGCTTTGGAGGATCGAGCACGACCACATCAAACTTTTCTTGGCAGTCCCTCATATAGTCAGCAATATCAGACTTAACAAAGTTAATGGTATCCTCATCAAATTTGTTCAGCTCGGCATTGTTTTTACACGTTGCAACCGCATCTCCACTGCTGTCAACACCGATGGCAAGTTTCGCGCCTTGATTTACTGCATTTAATGAAAATCCCCCATGGTAGCAGCATAGATCCAACACCTTCTTTCCCTCACAAAGTCGTGCCAAGTCTATCCTATTGCTACGCTGATCACAGTACACACTCGTTTTCTGGCCTTTCTGACGTGGGTATGTTTGATATTTGATACCATTTTCGAGACAAACAACTGGTTCATCTATATCGTCACAAATATCATCAGTTTCATTTTCGTCGACAAAACCATCCTGCTTTAGTCTGGAAGGTGTTGTCTTCCAGATCAATTCGTGTTCTGGTAATACATCCCGTAGAGAATCTAAGATTGTTGATTTGTGGATTTCACACCATGCGGCGGATGACATTATGACAGCATTGTTTCCACCAACAACATCAATAGCTAGTCCAGAAAGGCTATCGCCTTCACTATTAACAAGGCGAAAGGTATCGGTATTAGAATGCGATGGCAGCCCAAGAAAGCTTCGGGTTTGTAGAGACCTCTCAAAGTTTAAGGTTAAAATTCGCCGTAAGATCTTCGATTCCGCGTGTTCTTCATATTCGTCATGTAAAGCCGAAAATTCCTTCTTCATCTCGGGATGTAGTAGTGAGTGAAGAATTATCCGGACACGATATAGTGATTCTGGGTTATACAGTCCCCATCCTACTACCATCGTTGGGGTGTTGAAGTTTGGGTTGCTATTTTTCTCGGTGGGCACCTCGATCTGGACCAGGTCGCCTAGTTTCAGTGATTCGGGGACCTTGGCAATAGACCCCGAGAATATGAGTTGGCTTCCATCACGAAAGCTTTTTGTTTGGCGGTTCCTCTTTAAAATTATTCGTGGCAATCCGCCGCTGCTACCCTTTGTCATAGATTGAACAATTTCATCGGTGGCTGTTTTTGAAAACCTCGGCAAGGTTTGTGATACATGTGATCTTGCGTGCCTTACAACTTGATGCTTTGTCAGTGAGGCCGGTGTTGCTATAAACCCATGAACCCCAACATTGCAGACCCGCAACAGCAGTGACGCTACCATCGTCAAAATAGCTTTGGAAATAGCCATGGTGATGGTATGTTTCGAAAAATTGAAAAATTCCTAAAATTGGTGAAGAAAAACATCAAAATGAAGGGCTGGAACGTAATCTCGAAAACTGGAACCACGCGACTAAAATCTGTTTCATGAATGCTTTTCCAAAATCTGTCGTCTCTTACGAGCTTGATC
>Ga0115013_10001770_pt1 | contig 12308 bp, 10 predicted proteins | sample SouAtlMetagenome_2_FD_88686 | JGI IMG/M metagenome (GOLD analysis project Ga0115013, IMG submission 88686) | Marine eukaryotic phytoplankton communities from Atlantic Ocean - South Atlantic ANT15 Metagenome | ecosystem: Environmental > Aquatic > Marine > Oceanic | place: South Atlantic Ocean...
AAAATGGCTCGCTTACAGCAATACAAGCTTTACTATTTACAAAAACTTTTTTAGCAAAATTTATTGTTTTTTGTGAATATACTTTTTTAAAAAACCCTGAAGAATGTTCAGTTACTACAAAGGGAATAGAATACTTTTCTTTAATCCAAAGTGCTAATTCTCCAATTAAAAAAGAATGAACATGAATAATATCAGGCTTACCGTTATTGATAATATATTTTTTAAACATTTGCTTACCTAAACTAAGCCTGATTTTTTGGCTTCTCTCAAACCACTTAGGTACCGACAAAAAAGGACTCACATGTGTATAAATACCATTGTCATTATACTCTTCATCATTAAAGTTAATAGATTTTCTGTGCCATACTAGCTTAAGAGATATTGGTAAAGGGCAAATCACACCAACTTGCATTTCATTGTTTTTCAATGCTAATGCTTGGTCTCTAAAAAATAATGCACTAACTGTGTTAAATTCACTTTTATAGGAAGATGTCAAAAGTAAAATGTGCATGTTATTTTTTTAAATATTTATTTATTTGGGTTTTATATAATCCCAAATCAGATGATTTAAAGATATAAAACTCCTTGAACGCTACATTATTCTTAAATGAAAAGTAAACTGATTTTATGAGTGCATCTAAAATGTAAGATGATGATGTAGCTATAGCAGCACCTTTCAGTCCGTAAATTGGAATTAGCCAAATGTTAAGTCCAAAATTAGTTAAAGCCGTTACAAATGCAATATAGGTATTGATTTCTGGATAGCCTCTTCCAATAAAATCATTAGCTAACACCTTACTCATAGAGAAAATCACTACTCCAGGAATCATATACAGAAAGGGTTGTACACTGTCCACAAACTCCATTCCAAAAAACAACTCAATAAACCACTTGCTGATTACAGCTAAAAACAATCCTCCAACAAGTGTTATGAATAGTGTATTTCTGGATGCAATAGAGGTAAATCTATTACGCACATCATCATTACTTAGGTTTGCTACTCTAGCAAATAACACAGATGACACAGATTGAGATATAAGCCATATACGTTCTGCCAATAATACTGCTACAGAATATACACCAACAGCAACATCATCCATAAAATAAGCAATGATAAACATGTCAATTCTATAATTGAAAAATGATAACACATTGCTTAAATGTCCTTTTAAACCAAACTTGAAACTTTCTTTTGCAAAGTCAATAGAGACTTTTTTTGGCCAAAATAAACCATAAGATGTTTTCAGAAAATAGAAGGATGCCAATAACATAAGAAACTGAGACATTCCAAAACTCAAAACAGCACCATATACACCCAAGTCTAAAAACCAAACAAATACTATTGAAAACAGAAAAAGGCCTAATTGATTGAGGATAACAATAAGGTTGAACTTTTCAAAATCCTCTTTACCTTGAAAAATTGTTTGAAGGTTTTTTTGAGTAAATATCAACGGGATTATTAGAAGCGTATAGAGTAATAATTTTGAGCTCAAATTTTCAAAAAAGTAGTCTTTGAACAAAAATATTGTAACGAAACCTGTAGCAATTGAAACTAAAATCAACAAAAATGAAGTGAACAAATTGGTCGAATAGATTTCTTCATCAGTATATTTTTTTTGCCCAAGAAAATAAACTGTAGATATTGATAAGCCTGAATTTAGTAGAGTAAAAAGTAAAGTTGGTAAAAGCACCGCTAAAGTATACTGCCCTTGACCAGACTTACCTAAAACTCTAGCTATAATAACCATTGCCAATAAACCAAATACTATGCTTAGAACCTGTCTAACAACGGTTAACAACGAATTATGAAAGACTCCTTTACTCATTTACTGAAATATTTTTTGCAATCTTCAACACTATAATTATTCTTAAAAAGTAAAATGCTGACATTACAGCACCAAACAAGAAAAGGTAATTCACAAAACTCCACTGATTTAAATATGCAAAAAAGATGGAGGCTAGTGATAAAACAAACATAAGTAATTGTAAGTAAAAACTCCATTTTTGCTTTTCAAATGCTGTATGAATACTAGTTAAAGGCGATACAATAAATTTGAATATGAAAAATGGAAGCAAACATTTAGCAATAACTCCTGACATCCTCCATTCTTCTCCGTAAATAAAAGCGAATAAATCTTCTAAAAAAAAGTAGCTAAGACCATATGATAAAATAGAGATAATAGATAACTGAATCATCAATCGCTTAGTTAAAGCATACGCATTTCCAACTTCTTGTTTTTGACGACTCACTTCCTCTAAAAACACTTGACTTATGGAATTTCCTAAAAAGGCAAAAGGTGCAGCCATAACCCTATACATTAACGAATATAAGCCTAATAAGGAGGTTGAATATAAGACTGGAATCAAGAGATTAATTGAGTTAACGCTTAAATTATTAAATAGCACTGAAAGGTTAGTGAATTTCGGAAAGTCAATATATCGCTTTGCTACTTTTTTTAATTCAGAAGGCTCATAGGAGAAAAAATTAAACTTACTTTTATGTAATAAATACAATGGAGCTACAAATGAAGAAATCAACTTCCCAATAATCAATCCATACAGTCCATTTTTAAAAAATGGAAAAACTGATTGAATAACAGCAAATGAAGAGGAACGACTGACTTCAGAATTTGAAATAGTTTTAAAGCTCTTTTGTCTTAAATGGTAAAAATTTAGTGTATTGAAAACCCCAATAGAAAAAACAACGAGGGGGATCAAGTAAAACCAAAAATCTAACTCCTCAATATTCAAAAATGATAAAATATAATTTCCACTTAATAAAAAGATAATGAATAGAAATATACTCGCTATGGCACTTATTAAAATGGATAGAATGGTAACGTGCTTTGCTTCTTTGTCGGATTCAACCAATACAAGGGCTTGCTCGTAACGACCGTTAATAACAGAACCAAATATGGTTGAAATCGAAGTGAATAAAGCCAACACTCCAAACTCCTGAGGGGAATATAATCTAGCGATTAGAGGAGATATTAGTAAAGGAATAAATTGAGCTAAAGCTGAACCTCTTAAAAGTATTAATATATTTTTATAAAAAACAAAACCTTCAAATTTTCCTCTAAAATTCATCATAGGTCAATTACTCAAAAGAGATTGCCCAATTAAAACAAATCAACAATATAAGATTGTTGCTCTTTAGTAATAAATGGACTCATTGGAAGCGAAAACACTTCTTTAGCTGCTTTTTCCGATACTGGAAAATCACCTACACTATAATTTAAACTCTTATAGCATTTTTGCAGGTGAAGTGGTGTCGGGTAATGTATGGCCGTAGGCACATCATTATCATTCAGTTTTTTTATCAAGCCTTCTCTACTCTCAGACTGTAGAGTGAATTGCGCAAATACACTTGTTCTTTCTTCTTTGATAGTTGGAAACTGAATTCCTTTATCTTTTAGTAAGTCGATATAGTATTGCCCCTTTTCTGCCCTTAATTGTACTTCATCCTCAAAATACTTGAGCTTAACGTCTAATATAGCTGCTTGAATAGCATCTAAACGACCGTTTATACCTATTACTTCGTGATCATATCTTCTTTTAGAGCCATGTGCTAAAAATAGTCTTGCTTTTTCTGCAAATTCATCATCATTTGTGAAAAGAGCTCCACCATCACCATAACAACCTAATGGTTTAGAAGGAAAAAAACTAGTACAACCAAAATGACTGAGGTTACAGCTTTTTTTACCCTTGTATGTTGCACCAAAACTTTGCGCTGCATCTTCAATAACAATCAGATTATATCTCTCAGCAATTGAATTAATTGCATCCATATCAGCAATTTGTCCATAAAGCGAAACGGGCATAATTGCCTTTGTTTTAGGCGTAATTTTATCTTCAATCAATTCTGCATTGATATTATAGGTATCAGGTTCAATATCAATAAAAACTGGAACTGCTCCTAGTAAACTGATAACTTCACTAGATGATATGAAAGTAAATGGTGTAGTAATTATCTCATCATTTGGCTTAATTCCAATTGCCATTAGAGCTAATAGTAAGGCATCTGTTCCGCTTGCACAGCCTATTGCGTGCCTAACCCCAACATATTGCGAAAGGCTAGCCTCAAACCGTTTAACTGACGGCCCCATAATATACTGAGAGGTATCTAAAATATTTTGAATGGCCGAATCTATTTCGCCTTTATATGCTTGATACTGTGATTGTAAATCAATGAATGGTATCTTCATAAACTACAGGATTTGAATTGAATCGTTAGACAACTTGTATTTCGTATTATCAAACGAGTCTATTGCAATATTATTATCATTAAAAATTAGCCTATTTCCGGCTTTACTTACCCAACCTTGATGCTTTGCAGGAACGCCATATAGCATTTCAAAGGGTTTTACATCTTTTGTAACCACACTACCCGCTCCAATTAAAGCGTACTCACCGACTGTAATTCCACAGACTATTGTAGCATTTGCTCCAACTGAACATCCTTTTTTGAGTAGTGTTTTTTTGAATTCTTCTTTACGAACAATAAAGCTTCTGGGGTTAATAACGTTTGTAAAAACAATTGAAGGTCCTAAAAATACATCATCCTCTACCTCTACACCCTCATAAATAGAAATATTATTTTGAACTTTCACTCCATTTCCAATTTTGACATTAGGCCCTACAACAGAATTTTGTCCAAAAGAACACCGCTCTCCAATCACGGTATTACTTAGAATATGTGAAAAATGCCAAACTTTTGTGTCTTTTCCAATTTGGACATTATCATCAATCACTGAACTATCATGAACAAAATAACTCATAATTTACAAAATGGATGATAATCACCTTTTAAACCAACTGGTGTAGAATTTCTTATATCGTGAACAATATCAATTGAGGTTTTGGCTTCCATTAAGCTAAATCCATTACCTGCCAAGATAGCTTCATAGCTCTTAGTGTGAAGATCTGTAAAACCTCCACTAAATTCAATCTCTTCACCTTCTACTGTTATTGATCTAAATGTTCTTTGCTCTTTAGCTTTAATCTGGTCAGGAATTAAGTCATAATTAACACTTAAAAACCAACGTACTCTAGCTCTTTCTAATTCTAAAAAACCAGCGGCTTTATCTTCATCAGAAATATGACAGATGTTTTGTTTAACAGAGCCAAAAATCCATGTCAGCATATCGTAAAAATGAATACCAATATTCGTTGCAATGCCACCTGACTTAGTATTATCTCCTTTCCAAGAAATGAAATACCACTTTCCTCTACTAGTAAGATAGGATAAATCAATCTCATAGATTTTATCTTTTGGTCCATTTTTTACTTTTTCTTTAAGAGCAATGATAGAAGGGTGAAGTCTTAGTTGAAGAATATTATTTACTCTTTTACCTGTTCGCTTCTCTACCTCTGCTAAAGCATCAATATTCCAAGGGTTCAAAACTAAGGGCTTCTCACATATAACATCAGAACCATTTCTTAGGGCTAGTCGAATGTGAGCATCATGAAGGTAATTAGGAGAACATATACTTACATAATCTATTGGTGACTCTGATCTTCTCAACTTGTCTAAGTGACGATCAAAACGTTCAGGTTCAGTAAAAAAGTTAGCTTCAGGAAAATAACTATCGATTACACCAACACTGTCAAATTTATCTAATGCAACAGATAAATTATTACCAGTATCTTTAATTGCCTTCATATGTCTTGTAGCGATATATCCAGCTGCACCTATTAACGCGAAATTTTTCATTATAATCTCCAAGTAGGATCGTCAACTATTCCTTTTATATCTAATACGATTGGAATACCTGAAGAAATTGATTTATAATTTTCTGTTTTTAGTTCTACAAATTGATGATGTGCTACACAAACTATTATAGCGTCATAGACTTTGTTTGATTTGAACGGGTCAACAATTAACTTTCTATTAAACACAGTAGACATTTCTTTTTCATCAACCCATGGGTCATAAATACCCACATTACATCCAAAGTCTTCTAATTCATCTACAATATCAATGACCTTTGTATTTCTAATGTCTGGACAGTTCTCCTTAAAAGTAAAACCCATTATAAGTATTTCAGAGTCTTTTATCTTTTTATCCTTGTTAACTAAAAAATGAACTGTCTTCTTAGCTATGTATGCTGACATTCCATTATTTATCTGTCTAGAAGAAAGAATTAAATTTGGCTTATAACCTAACTTTTGAGCTTTGTAGGTAAGGTAATAAGGGTCGACGCCTATACAATGTCCGCCTACTAGTCCAGGCTGAAATTTCAAAAAATTCCATTTCGTACCAGCGGCTTTTAAAACTTCATTAGATGAAATGCCCATTGCATCAAAAATTAAAGCTAACTCATTAACTAATGCTATATTAACATCTCTTTGAGTATTTTCAATAACCTTAGAAGCTTCAGCAACTTTTATTGATGAAGCTTTATAAGTTCCAGCTTTAATAATAGAAGAATATAAATCATCTACAAGTTCAGCTGTTTCCTCATTAGAACCACTTGTGATTTTTAAAATTTTAGTAAGTGTTCTCTGTTTATCTCCTGGATTGATTCTTTCAGGACTATAGCCGCAGAAAAAATCTTTATTAAAGGTTAATCCAGAAACTTTTTCTAAAATTGGTACACACTCATCTTCAGTAACACCAGGATATACAGTAGACTCATATATAACAATGTCACCCTTTTTAATAACCGATCCAACTGAATAACTTGAATTAATTAAAGGGGATAAATCGGGTAAATTCTTTTTATTGATTGGGGTAGGAACTGTAATGATATAAATATTACAGTCTATAGTGTCATTGATGTCAGTTGTGTAGCTAAGATTAACTGCGGATTCTAAATCTTCCTTAGACATTTCTAAGGTTCTATCTAAACCTGTCTTCAAATCCTCAATCCTTTCAGGTTTTATATCTAATCCAATTGTAGTATACTTTTTACCAAATTCTACAGCTAAAGGAATCCCAACATAACCTAAACCTATTACCGCAATTTTATACTCCATGTAGACAAATTATAAATAAAAGAGCCTTCAAATTGAAGACTCTAGAGTTTAAATCGAAGATTAATATTAATATTCCCAGAGGTCGTGTTCAATATTGAATATCTCTTCTTTAATTTTCTCAGCCTCTAACAAGGCATCAATACCCTCTTTGTATTCTGAAATCTTTCTATCATACTTGTTTGACTCCTTAACGATACGACTACTGAAGAATCTCTTATGAAATATATCATCATAAGTTAAACGAGCTGCATCATTTTTTCTGTGGTTAAATACTTCAGACTTAGAAAGGATTTTTCTAGCTTCAGGGAAATACACCCAAAATAATGAGGTTTCACCTGTATAAACACCATCTTCGTTCTTACGGTCAATAACTGGACATATTCCGATAATTCTAACTTCCATTACAGAGCGCTGCTTATCAAAAAACCATTCTTCCTTTATTCTGTATTTCTTTACCTCGTGTCTTTCAAAAATATTGAATGTAGTATCTAAATAATACTCTTGAGTGTCAGGGTCAAAACGTTCTTCAACAGACATCTTTTCACCTTGCATGATACCAATCATCTCGACTTCTGAAGGAGACATAGGAGACTGAAACTCATCATCATTAGTAGCATTCCCATATGCAGTAATAGTACCTTCATCAATAGCTTGCATTAGAACATCAATTAAGTTCTGACGGTCATTTATTGGTAAAAGAGGGTAATAGAAGACTTGGTTCATCTTCTCTCTTAAGTCAATAATTCTTTCGATTTTTGTAGACCACATTACGTCTGCCTCACGAACGTGTTGATAGGGCTGAATCATTCTTTCTTTTCCACCATCACGAATGTCTTTTTCATAAGCTCCATCAAGAATATCTTGTGCGGATGCAATCTGTGTAAAAGATATCAATAAAATAATTACTAAAACAATATTTTTCATAATAATAAATTTAGTTTACTGTAAGCTTAACCGATGGTAACGACTTAGGTGCACCGTCTGGCCCCTTACACGTAATATTAGTAAAATATATAACAGAACCTATCTGAAGCGATTCAAATAAGGTTTTCATTTCACCAGTAACCTTATTTCCTTTGGCATACTTGGTAACCAATTCACCTCTTTGTGTAACATCAACAGAAAAACCTGTAATTCTATATCTAATGTCAAAAACGAAATTACTTAGCTCTGCATATAATTTGGCATTATTAGAAAGTAATTGACTTTTTTTAATTTTTTGATTCTTAGATCCTAAAAATTTAGGTTCTGGCTTAGGTGTTCTCATTACTCTAAATTCAAGAGAACCCATATTACGTCTTTTACCATCAATTTGTGCAACTACATTGATTTTAGCACGTCCAGTCTTCTTTGGAAATACTTCCCATCCTCCACCAGCGACTTTCTTAACGACACCATTATCACAAGAAACACTAATTTTATCTTTAGGTACACCTGGGACAGAAACATCAATTGGATTTCCAAGAGCTCCGTCTTTTAATGGATGACTAGCTAAGATGTAAAATACATTCATCTTAGTTGGCGAAATAACTAAACTTGGTTTAGCTACTTGGTATTCACCATTAAAAGGGTAAATTTTATCACCAGCATCTGTTTTCATAGATATCAAACCACCCCATTTTTTATAACCTTGAGATAATGTTTTAATAGAATATTTTCCTTTACCAGCAAGAACAGGTATAGAATCATAATCTCCAACCATCTTGTATTTCCCATCTTCATCCATTTCATATTCTCCAACAAAAATTACTGGATTCTGAGTTGTATCCTTTGCCGCTAAAAATACATCAGCTTTGAAAGAGTCACCTAAGAAAATATAATTTGAAGTAGCAATTTGAATAGCATCTGCAGAAGTAAATTTTAATGACCCTGCATCAATTTCTTGTTTTAAATAATTTATAACATCTGATTCAGTATTTCTTATGTCCGTTTGAACTTTGGAGAGTATTGTAACGGCAGCAACTAGAGGCATATCGTTAAAATTTCTCTCTAACCATGTTTGGTCAGCTTTTTTAGCACCGACATTTACTTTTTCTACACCATAGCTCATAGTTTCGCTAATAGAATTTGACAAGAAATCGTCATCTAATAAGCCTAGGACATAATCTCTGTAGCTTTCAAGCATATTAACTAGGTTTTGTCCGTTTTGCTCTTTAACTAAAAAATTGCCAGAAGATAACCGATCTTTCTTTTTTCTAATTTTAGTTATACTTTTATTTTTTTGTTCTGGGGTTAAATCTTTATATAGAATATCCTTGATAGGTTGTGGCTTGCCGTCCTTGCCAAGGTTTTCTCCTTCAAGAGTGACCCCACCGTCAGCTAACATTGTAAGATCAAATTTTAAACTTTGTATCAAATCAACTAATGAATCGGATTTTGATTTGACTGTAAAAGCTTTATCCTTCCAAGGACCTGCTTTTGTTGGGTTAGTTTCAGCTGCAAGATTAAATTCATTATAAACATCATCATTTTTAAGGCTAAAATTCTTTGTTGTTTTAACTATCCCATTATTAATTTTGGAAAAAGCATCGAGAACTTGTTTAGAAACATTTAGAGCTAACAATGCTGTTAGTACTAAATACATCATACCAATCATTTTCTGCCTCGGAGAAAGATTATTTCCTGCCATTAGATTTAACTATTTTTCGTTTATAATGATTTGATTATTTATTCATTGCATTCAACATGTTTGAATACATTTTGTTTAATGATTCTAAATTAGCTCCCAACTTAGATATTTCTAATTGGAATTTCTCAGAATCACTGACAGAATTACCCATATTTTGCATTGTCTTAAGTTGTAAATCATAGTAAGTATTCATTTCAGCTAATTTTCTAGCTGCTTCACGCATTTGGTCACTGTAATCTCCTGTAGCAGAAACGGCATCCATAGACTTATTAACACCTTCAACAGTTTCATTGAATGATCTTAGATTATCACCTAGTCTAGTGATAAGCGCTTGATCTACATTTGCTTTACCTAGCATATCATCCAGTTCTTGAACTGGTGTTTTCTTCGAAGCATCAGGGTCTTTCATGTACGCTAATTCAGGATATACTAAACTCCAATCTGGATCTTCATGTGGCTTTTCAAAAGCTGAAAAGAAAAATATAATCGCTTCAGTTGAAAGACCAACAGTAAGCATTGCTCCAGCTCCCGGCCAGTCCATAAGCTTAAATAATGCACCAAGGATTACAATAGCAGCTCCAAATCCATACAACTTGGCCATGTTATTTTTAAATTTCTTTGAATTGGGGTTAATTAATGCCATAATACTATTTGCTAAAAAATTTAATTGTTAAAAATTATCTAAAATCTACTTTATCTCTACCTATGAAAGAAATTACGTTTCTAAATCCAATATAAGATTTAGCCGTATCTTGGAACTCATAGTCTCTTGTTCCAACTTGAATGAAGTGAGAAACATCTTTCCAAGATCCACCACGAATAACTTTTCTCTTTAAGATTTGAGGGTCAGAATCCTTAGCATCGTAGCTAAAATCCATGTTCATATCGTGAGAAAAATTAAATGCCGATTCATCATAAGCATTACTTGTCCACTCTGAAACATTTCCAGCCATATCATACAATCCAAAGTTGTTAGGATTGTATGATGCTACCTTAACTGTTTTGATACCACCATCAGCGACATAGTTACCTCTTCTTGGCTTGAAGTTAGCAAGAAAACAACCCACTTCATTAGTGGTGTAGGGACCTCCCCATGGGTATGGAGATAAATCAAAACCGCCTCTAGCAGCATACTCCCATTCAGTTTCAGAGGGTAGACGGAACTCATCATGAAGAGGTTCTTCTCTATCGCTAAGGTACTTATCTAAAATACTTGTTCTCCATTTTGAGAAAGCTACTGCTTGCTTCCAACTGACCCCAACGACTGGATAATCATCAAATGCAGGGTGATGGAAATAATTTCTTGACCATGGATCATTGTAGGAATAAGTGTAGTCTGATGTCCAAACTAATGTATCAGGAAAAATATTAATCTCCGGTTTTTCAATAAAGACTGACCTGTCTTTTTTACCTTGAGTCTTATTTTCCATGGAGGAGGCACGTTGAATATCAACATCCTCGTATCTGTAATTGTACTTTCTAGCGTCAAATTCTCTTCTAGAATAAAATCTTTCATGTTCTGGCAAATACATTTCATCTTCTAGTACTTCACGTACTTCTGTATCATCCCACCTGATAGATCTACTCCAATCGATGTGAGGTGGATCAATAAAGTTACCATACTCATCTTCTTCGATTAGCTCATAACCTTCTACTCCATTTTCACCAAGTATTACTCTAGCTATTGAATCTCTAACCCACTCAATAAATTGACGATATTCATTATTTGTAATTTCAGTCTCATCAATATAAAAAGCTGCTACCGAAACTGTTTTGTGCTGTGTAACATGAGCATAAGGAACATCCTGATCGCCAGGGCCCATATTGAAACTTCCCTGAGGAACAAATACCATTCCATAAGGGTCTGTTGGATTCCAGATAGGTCTATTCTGAACACCTATCAATTCACCATTACCAGAGGTTGAGCAACTTGCAAACACTACTGCAATGAATCCAAAGACAAATAAATTTTTCATAATACTTTTATTTTGCCTCAAATTAGAGGGTTAATATTTCATTCAAAGCCACAAAATCACCACTTAAAAAAAGTGATGATTTTACTTCGGAAAGCAACAAATATAACATTTTTATAGATATCTAGGGTTTTTAAATCCTTTGATAACTTTGTTGTAATCTATCTTAAAGCAATATCCCAACATAAACTCAAAGCTTCCAGAAGTAGAAACGTTTGTAGTTGGAACATCGTAAGAGAATCCAAATTTTAAATCATCATTGATATGCATTCCGAGTAACAACACTGCACGAGAACTAGGTCTATATGTAACTCCACCCCAAAGCTTTTTATTGTACTCAATCATTGAAGTTAAATCAAGAGTAGTTGTAACTCCCTCTGATTTTACAAGTAAGGAAGGTTTTACATCAATTTTTGGATTCAATTCGTGAACGTATCCAGCCGTTAAATAATAATGCCTTTTGACGTCAAGTATATCGATAGAGGTTGTAATTGTTGGCTCATTAATATGTTTGGATGATAGACCAACATATACTTTGTCGGAACTAAAAAATAAGCCAGCCCCTAAATCAAAACTTGAACCTTTTTCAGTAGATGTTGGAATTGAAGGGTCAGGGGTTTCTGTAATAATTCCACTCCCATCTAAACCATCTTGCATAACACCAACAGAAACACCAATTCCTAGTTTACCACCAGCAACATCAAGTCTATAAGCATAAGAAAGATTCA
>Ga0115013_10001771_pt1 | contig 12304 bp, 10 predicted proteins | sample SouAtlMetagenome_2_FD_88686 | JGI IMG/M metagenome (GOLD analysis project Ga0115013, IMG submission 88686) | Marine eukaryotic phytoplankton communities from Atlantic Ocean - South Atlantic ANT15 Metagenome | ecosystem: Environmental > Aquatic > Marine > Oceanic | place: South Atlantic Ocean...
AGAAGCACCTATAGATGTGATTAAACCTTGCTATAGTCAAGTTTCGATTCAAGCTTCTTGTTGTCGAGAATCTTTCGAGCTGCTTTCATAAAATCCTCTTCCAAAACGTAGTCTCGATCTGACCGGATGGCAAACAGACCAGCTTCTGTGCAAACATTTCTCATATCGGCCCCATTCAATCCGTCTGCTAGTTTGACGACACTCTCAAAATCGATGTCCCCGCGTTTGGTAATGTTTGCTGCATGGATCTTCAGAATTTCTAACCGTTGTGTTTCGTTGGGTTCCGGAATTTCGATCTTGCGGTCGAGTCGACCGGGACGCAAGAGCGCAGGATCCAAAATATCGGGACGATTAGTTGCCATCACCATTTTTACTTGTCCTCCGGTATCATCGAACCCATCCATTTGATTCAATAGTTCTAAAAGTGTTCGTTGAATCTCACGATCCGCACTAGTTCCCTCGGAGAATCGGCTTCCTCCGATGGCGTCGATTTCGTCCATGAAAATGACACATGGTTCGTGATCCTTCGCAAAGCCAAACATTTCTCGAATCACTCTGGCAGACTCTCCAATATACTTATCAACAATAGCGGAAGCAACTACCTTTAGGAATGTAGCATTGATGTTACTTGCCAATGCACGTGCCAATAGGGTTTTGCCCGTTCCTGGAGGTCCGTAAAGAAGAACTCCCTTGGGTGCCTGTTACACAATGAGTCGACTCGTTAGTAATAAGGATTTAATGTTAAAATGCAAATGGAAAACAAACTTCGAAGCGTCGTGAAGCGGGTTGTCTGGAACCCACAACACAAAATGATAAAGAAATTCTAATATTGCATCGTACCTTAATACCAACCCTCGTAAAAAGTTCAGGATTTGTCAACGGTAGTTCAATGACTTCTCGAAGCTCTCTGATTTGCTCATTCAATCCTCCAATATCCGCAAAAGAGACGCCTCCGTCTTCTTCAGAGGCTTGCATGTGAAATACTGTAGGATCGACCTCTCGCGGCAAGACTCTCATAATCGTCAGCGTCGTCATGTCTAGGGCCACACGGGTACCAGGTTTCAAAGCGCTATGTCTCAATTGTGTTCGGCATCCCACCACGTATCGTGGACCACTCGAGGCCTTGACAATGAATTTTTCGCTATCCAAACGTTTTAAGACGTCTCCGATGATCTGCCCAACGCTCTGGAGGGCGCTAAGATCGTCCTCCGTCTTCTGGTAACGCTTCCCCAGGCCCTTGACGTCCAGTCTCATGCGCTTCAAGCGGGCTTCTACCTCGCGATGCTCTCGAATCTTTGCGCGATAGTCGTCCAGAACCTGCTCCCGTTCGGTTTGCTCTCGGTTCTGTTGCGTTGGTTCCTCTGCCGCAGCTGGAGCGGCTGCTTCCGGTGCCGGGTCGCTGGCGGAACTGTCGCCGTTGTCGGTCGAAGCGTTGTTATTGTTGGCTGGCCCGTCGCTCATGGTTCAAGTGTGTTTATGCTCCACTTGTGCAAGTATATGTTAATATGGGTTATTACAGGAGCAGCTTTTAAACAATTCGTATGTGCGCGTTTTATGAACTACTATCGATGCCGATCGACGCCTTTCGAAATCTGCCGAGAAGATTTTGAATGCATTCTTATTAGAGATAAAGATAAGAAAGGTTATGTCTAAAACCCTAACCCTAACTGCAATCAAATCTCATTGGATTGTCAACACCGCGCAATCCCTGCTCGCCAATCCAAAAGAGAAAAATAAATAAGCGAGGATGTCGACCTCTCGCTCACAAATTGAGCTCGCAGAAAAATTCCGATAACTTTCCCCCCATCAAAATATCGTTTGGCGTCACAGTTTTCCCTGTTCTCACCAGCCCGACACCAAAACTTCTCGTTTATTTTTAGGAATATCTACCAACATGTCGATGCAAAATCAAACCATGGATGTATTCAAGAAACTAAGTGTCGCGAGGAGAAGAAATCATGTTTCGGGTTCTGTCGTCAGCGATGATGATGGTCGCGACGAAGTCGACTCTTGTCACTTCAGGGATAGTGCTGGTGACGATATGTTGGTAGAGGATGGTGATGTTGGGGGTGCTACTGCTTCGAATATGGCTAGCAATTGCGATTCCTCATCGCTGTACGGACGTCGCCGGTGTTCGGTTCCTCGGGTAATGAACGTTATGACTTCCAACAGGTTTGATAACGACGAAACTTTTTCGAAAGTGGCTCGAGCCATGATCTTCCGTCACCATCAAGAGAACATGAGCGAACGGGGTGTAATTGAGGAAATTTTGGGGAAAACTGATGATCTGGGAGCCTTCATTGAGGTGTTGGATCTCAAATACATGGCTGTTACCGCCGATGGCGATGTTGGTGACGATGATCTTTCCGAAATTGTTTTCAAAATGCGATCGATATTCGATACCACTCTCAAAGCCATGTGGCAAGAAATTGAGTCAGTGGTGTCAATGAAAGACCAAGAATCTCGTCAGCAGCACCGAGTGGAGATGATTGTCGATGCCGATGAATACAGGCAGCAACATCCGAAGACACCAAAGAACTTGCGGATGTCACCTATGCGAACTTCTTCGTTCAACTACAAAAACCACGGATTCATCTCACAGAGTGAAAGTCTCGACAGCAACTGTTCCGAAGGAAGTAGCCTTAGCATGTTTCGACCTTTTAAACGACCGCGTCGCTGGTTTTTTCCTCATGGCAAAAAGAATGAAGGGGTGGTCACCCCAACTTCTGTAAAGAATAACAATCCATTTGCTATCAAGACTGCCCTTCCAAAGTTCCATTTTAATTTTGGCAGCAAAAATTCTTCCAAGTCCACTTTGATCGCTGATGATACCAGTCGGGAAATAAAAACGGTAGTAAAAACCTCAAGGGTCGATGGGGAGGGGCGCGGTGATGGTGGCCAATCCTCCTCTTTTATGCCTCCTACCAGCCCCATTCGCAAAGTCTCGAGCGACAACATTGCCGTTATGAGATAAGACCGACTAAGGGGAACTGGACATGCAATGAACAGCTATCAAATTATTACGTATTTGCTACTAGAAATACACGCAGAAATAAAAAATGCAAAAGGAGAGAAATAGAGTAGGCACGACACCGTCGCACACTTTGTCTTCATAGAGTTTAATACGAAAACTAATTATGGTGCTAATTCACAACAAGTATAGTTTCAATAGTGTGGCAATATCTAAAATGGTATCGAATTTTACATTACACGTTTTTGCTATTATAGTATGCTCACTGATGGATGATATATATCAGATGTTTTTGATAAAGAATGAATGCAGGTGATGACATTCAGTTTTATACATTTTCGGTTGCCACGATACCAGATGGATGACAGCACAAAGCTTCGTGACTCTCGTATGAACCTGTATGTCTTCCCATCTGCGCTATTGATATCGGGAAGAAAATTGCAGCTAAACAAGTTTCGATGTAGTTACCCATTCTTTCGACTGGGATGTTGTATCGCTCCATCTTATTATTGATATAATCGGCCATTCCACTGACTGGAATGTGATACCGCTCCATCATATAATTTCTTGTGTTGATTGTGGCATAAATTGTAAAAGCCATTGTGGACACATTCACAAGGAAAAAGGAAAGTAGATCGGCCAAAGAAATCGCTACTTTGAACTCAAGGGCAGATAGAATAGTGACATTCAACCCAGCCCAGACGAACAGCATTGCTAGTGCCATACCACGAGGGGTGTAAAGAAAGAGATCAGGAGTTTCACTAGAGGCCTTTTTACCGGTGATGTCCAAACCAGTTCTTTCCATAACCTGCGACAATGCTAGGAGAGGACAGAACATAGAAGTCAAAAGCATAGGGTGCTTGTAACCGTACGCTAACAAATCAAGAGGACCGTCTTTCCAAGCACCGACAGGAATATCGTCGGTAGGTTCCATGTAACAATAGAAAGTTTTACCCTTCTTAACACCACCGAGTGGTACAGTTGCCAGAAAACGTTTGCCGTTAAGCTCCGCTTCAAACTTGTACCCTCCAGGTAGATCAGCGGGTGAGACAACATCAACAATCGGAAGCTCAACATCAACAGCCGCAGATGATCGTCCAGCGGGCGAAACTACTGGTGAAGTTGTCAATTCGATCCCTTTTTCTGGATCTTCTGTAGAGCTGGACTCGATATCTTCCAGCTTAGGTGGTGCATATCCAATTGTTTGCCAGAAAGTAGACAAAAGTCCTTGTTCGGTCTTGAAGTAATTGACATCTTTTTCCACAGATTCTGTGTCTCCGCCTTCAAGGATACGAAGTTTCTCTTGAAGTTCGACCACTTGCTTTTTCCAAAATTCTGCAGCTTCTGGTGTTACTGACTCGGCCATAAGATTTTCTGCCTCCTCGAGCTCTGTAGTGATTTGCTGCTTGGCCAACTCGTCTAGAGACATTGGTTTCGCGCTTTGAATGGCTTCCTGGTTAACCGGCCTGACTTTAATTGGTTCTGCTGTCTCCTAAATTGTCCAATAGTAGTAAATCAACGAAAAGGAAAACTTTTATCAGCTCCTGCAAGAATCACTGTATTGCAATTTAAAAACTAGAAACTCTGACAAACTTACACTGATTTCGAAAATTGATCCAATTGGAGCATAAAGGAGATTGTTCTTGCCTTTTTTCGCAAGGCCCAAAGCTTTGCATCTACGTGTCACTTCATGAATTGGTTTTGTAGAATCTTGAGGACAGTTAATCACTCTATATTGAACAGCCTCGATGAAACTTTTCTTGTCTGGTACCACTCGTTCCATATGGTACATGTCTCCAGCTTTGACACGGATGCTCTTGGTCTTTCCATTAGTCAATTGTTCATCAAATCGATCGACAATGAGACTAGCAACAATATGAAATGCGTTATCATTGTTTTTCAAATCCAAGGCTTGCGTACGTTGCGAACCTGCACGGCTATTGCCAGCAACAATGGGATGAGCCGGATCGAGCTGCTTCAAACGCGCCAATGAGTTGTCGGAAATATTCTTGTAACTGTATGCTGTATCATCACGCTGGTTGTCCATAGAAGCGTATGCCGATGTTGGTTCTCTTTCGCGCTCGGTATTGTCGACACGCTCTTCAAAATCGTTTCTGCTAGCTCTGGGCGATGACGGTGGGGAAACATAAGTAATGGTATTCGGAGGTCTCGACATGCCATTTTGACTGTGAGGGTTAATATTGATTCCAAACTTTGACATCATCCCCTTCCTGTTTTGTCCTTTATCGTTTTTGCCTGAGACATACTCGAGGTGCTCTTCCTCTTTGGGCTGGATAAACTGAGAGCGAAACATCTTTCTCTAAATATTCTTTCAAACAAGTGTCGATAGCAAATTAAAAGTGAACTTGTTAGTTGGTTGTATGCACCTTGTGGAAGACAATTCCAAAATAGTGTGTAATCTAGTATATACTAAATGTAGAATTCATTAAAGAATGGGTGCCGTTGATGATTGACGTGAAAAGAAGATGAGACAGAACAATCATACCGTCGAAACACTGTTATCAGGGAAATGTGAATCGGACCGGCTCGAATCGTAAAGGTAACGGTTGGATCAATCAACGGTTTTTTTCTTTAAAAAATTCCGAACAGCGCGTCGAATCAAACGAGTCGACAAAAATTAATAAAATCTAATTCAAAAAATCGAGAAGAGGCATTTTGTTTCTGGCGAAATTCTTCATCTCAATAGGCGACAACGATGTTAGGATTAGGGTGTCACTGCACCATTACTGTACGAATTAACTTACGTCTTACTTGTAATAGAACTCCAACATGAGAGCTAAGATTGGGGTGATAGTCACCATTCTCTTGGCAACAGCTATCGGTGTGGTCTACTTTGTATTCGGGTTCCCAATTACCAATAGTGACTCTAACTCGACATCGCTTCGAGGTAATGCCACCGTTACCGAAGACATCAATGACATACCCGATATCGATCCCGATGGGGTGAATGGTGTAGACCAAGTTGAACCCAAAGGCATCAATGGCACCGAGAAAGTACCCCAAGGTACCGCCAACGAGACCGAAGTTGAGGACGAGGGGGAGTTTTTTGTGACTCGAAACGACACGTTCACATTGGCTCCTACTGGTGAAGACACCAAGATACCCAATTACGATGCATGGGAATGGGACGATCTACCACAACACATCAAGGATGCTGCCTCGTTGTTGGGTTATACAAAAGAAGATTGGGATTCTAGCGAAAAAATTGACACAACCGAAAGAAAATGGAGTGATTTGACGCGCATAGAGAAGAATGCAGCACGTTCGATTGGGTACACCAAGCGCTACTGGAATAGAGATATTTTTGATACTGAAAGCACCTTGTATCCATCCCAAGTTTCATCCACGTATCCGTATGTGTACGCCTCGTTCTTGTGGTCGGAATTGCCGGAAGATATTCGAAGCGCCGCAGAGTACCTGGGGTATACACACGAATTGTGGGACAATTCCAAGGACTTGCCTCTCCAGAGCAAAAAGTGGGGGGAATTGACAGCTCCACAAAGAGCGGCAGCGGAAGAGCTCGGTTTTGATGAAGAGGTCTGGAACAGTTTCACGAGATGAGGTGGAGGACTTTATCCATAACAAAGATCGACGGCACATCCAGCATTTTTGGTTGCGATGGAACACAAAATTGTAGCTGATTGTTCTAGTGCACATCCAAAAGAATAGGCAATGTACAAAACTAACACACGATAAAATACACCCACAAAAAATATATAGTAGCGTTGTGCTTCTAATGCTCTTTGAGCACTACACGAAAACTAACTGAAATGATTTCTCCCGCCTATCAGATTGTTTTCGTTGAGAAATGCTTCTTTCGAGCCTAATGCGAATTTAAATCAAAGCCACCGATAACGCTGTTTGCTAAGTACGGAGCGGTCTTAGAAGTTTTAAAATTTATGGATTGATTTAATTAGTATAAGATTCATCACTATCGCTCATATTATTCGCGGTCATAAGCTACCAAGTTAATCGCGGTCTCAAGCAATGATCTATGCAGTTTTCGATACCGATCTCTGGTTGATCTAGTATAACATTACCTCGCTTCGCGGTCATAAGCTACCAACCAGTGCTTCTCGGTCATCAAATTTTTAGCACCTTCCGTTTTAAAATTTATGGATTGATTTCATTAGTACCAGTGATAGAGTGAACACGGTCATCATTGCCCAAGACCAACTGATATGGACGACCAAGATTAAACAAGATGATTTATATGGTGGGTGAGTCAAAAGGACGGCCGTTGGAAGTTTGTTGAATCGTGACACCGTTCACTTCACGTATTGAATTGCGCCTGCGCAGGATTAGATATCACACTTTCTTCGCGTTCATCGTTGTTCTCGAAACATTTTTCTGAAAATACGGAGAGAACTCCAATGCGCGCGTTGAGAAACGCCTGCGAATTTTCAAAAGGTGATAATAATTTAATAATTCCTTCACAGCCGTGTCTTGAAGCACTTTTTAAAACAGGCCCAACGGAAATGTTACGTTACACTTGAATCCGCGAACATTCGCCCATGCAGGACCGTTCACTCGAAAACTGAGGGGCCAGGCGAATTGTGCTCATAAAATTCAATTTCATCAATCTACAAACAAACAAATCAACGCAATAGCACAAACAATTACGGTCTTTACTGACAAAAATATTTTTTAACAACACTCTACGCTTGTTCAAACTCATACACTTTCTCTTCTGACAATGATGAAGTCCATCTTTGGTCTTGTAGCGGTTTCGACCGTCTTGGCTTTCACGGCATCTGCTGATAGCACTTTTGGTATGTTTTCGAAAAAGTGATTAGCTGAATGTATCAGCTGCGACAACGCTGTTCGTCCTCTTATTGTGATCTTTCATTAATCTCTTGTTATTATTGAAACTTTGATCTCTCGATACAGTGACTCCGCAACGCAAGCTCGACGGATTTTTTACGAGACCAACACTACCTCCGACCTCATCCCCAACCTCGGCCCCAACCTCGGCCCCAACTTCGGCCCCAACTTTATCGACACCTGCGCCGACTTTCGATTCTACAGGTGCAACCACTCCCGAGGTATACGAGTGCCAAGAGACATATCTTGACAGCGATAATCTCAATATCGCTCTGGTTGTCGATCTTTCCTTTTCAACTTACAACTACACGTTTGAAATGGGGAATAGCCTTCCGATCGGTGACGTAAATGGAGATGGTAAAGCCAACACTATTTTGGATGCAGAGATTCAGGCCATCTTTGACCTACTGCAGAAAATTGCCGACAGCGAATCTCTGGATAATACTAATTGTGAAATTGGATTGATCTCCTTCCATACTTACGCCGAATACCATGGTAAATTCAACCCTCTCGATGAGAATGGTAACCCGAACGAAGATCTCAAAACATACATCAAGACAAATTTGCAAAGTGTCAAATCCATGGCAGAAGTAGGTGAAACCAATATGGGATTCACCAACTTCGATGATGCCCTAGATACGGCCGTAAACTACTTCGAATTCAACGCGACTGCAGATCACCAAAATCTCCTCGTCTTCCTTTCGGACGGAGAACCAAATGTTCGTGGCGATGACGATGAAGAATCGTTCTGCGCTGACGAGGTGACATGGTTTATGGAGGATCATACCGAAGTACGCCTTTGTAAGAATGCAACGGATGATCTCAAGAATTATATAATTGAGATCGATGACAAAACTTTAAATGAGTTTTGCAGGTTTAACGATACGGATTGTACTTTCAACAATCCATATCAGGATTGTGTTCGTGGACCCGCACATTGTTTTTATACTAAAGCTGTGATGTCTTACGAATCTGAGATCGCCAAATTGGAGGACATGGGAGTTGAGCGGTTGGCTATTGGTTTTGGACAGGAAGCAAACGTCACTAATAGTTCTGCCTTATGGATGATTGATAATAACCCGGGCAAGAATCAAGGTGTGGAACCATTGCACGCCAATACCTACGAACAATTGAGTTTTGCTCTATCCAATCTCTGTATTTTGAACACAGAAGCACCAACTTCCAGCCCAACCTTAACTCCTACCAGCGAGCCCACAGATGCACCCTCTGTCAATCCAACTGCAGGACCTACTGCTACTCCCACTAAAATCCCTACTGGAGCACCATCACAAGAACCTACTGGAGCACCAACATCAGGACCTACTGCTGTACCAACACATAAACCCACTGGAGCACCAACAGTAAATCCAACGTCCGAACCCACTGTCAGTGCGAGTGCAACTCCAAGTCTTCGAGGTAGCTCCTCCCCCACTATTGCTCCAACAACAGCTCCGACTGAAGGATCAACTGATGAACCAACTGCTTTCCCGACTCATCTCGAAACCGCAGCACCAACTTCTGACTTCGAAAAGAACGGAGACGATGATGATGACGACGACACTTACCTTCCTCCCCAGTGTCCTCAAGATATCGTTCTTCAGCATCAGGTCGGTGACACAGATTTGCCTGATGATGCTATTGTAATCGTAAGCCAGGACACAACCAGCGTAACAGTCCGATTGAGCCAGACGTATACGGAGGAATCGACTATTGGTCACTTATTTTACGAATACAAGGAAGATGATTTTAACGAGAAGTGCTATGAAAAGCAAGACCTGGAATATGAAGATAATGTGGAAATTACCATTCAATGCCTACATAGTGAACCGGTCGCCACATTGTTTGTATATATTGCCGACGATATTGAAAACGGTGTTCTGTCCGAGGGTGATAACGCTACAATCCCTAAATGCTGCCACGCCGACCTTAACGAAAATGATGCTGTCACCAAGTATTTCCTTTCAATCAAGTGTGTAACAGCATGCCCTGAATCCATCGAGTAAAGTTTTACTCAACATTCATCCTCAAATACATAATTGAATCTTAGAGATACACACAATACATACAAATGATAAATGCATATATATAATATAATTAAACTTCACCACAAATGGCTCAAATGCAAGCAGATAAACAATAAATTAGTGAGAATTGCAAGGGCACCATGCCTACCCTTGGTTAAGGGCCACATGCTTACCGGTAGGGAAGGTCCTCTTTGTTGCCCCAGCCACCGGACGCTCCTCTGCCTCTGTTGTTCTCTTGCCATCTGCTGCTCTCTGGGCAAACTGCCCCCCCCCCCCACACGCAATCCCCCCAACCCCTCAATGGTTGCTCCCAGGGTGGGGCTTGCTGTGGGGCATGCCTGCTGCTTGGCTGGACCTGCGCAGCACTGCCCCCACAGAGTGCTCAGCAGGCCAGCCCAGGGTGCCCCATTGCACTATTAACCCTTATGTGCCATCGCTTCTTGGTGCAATCATGCAAAACACACACGCACACACACAGTGGGAGCAAGTGTTTGGCGGCTCACAAACTTGGCAGGCAAGGGACAGAATACTTGCACACGGCACTTCTTGATGTTAACAACGCACTTTTCGTCTGTGCGGACGGTAATCAGACGTGTTTTTGTATTTTTTGGAACACTTCGATTAGATTTGTAAAGTAAGCGACTGACAGACAGACGTTTAATTACCTCTTTACCTTATTACTATCGCAAAAAAATTAAGCAAACTTTTCCGTCTAGAAACAACATCTAAACACCTGCCCTTCTTACCGGCAAACGATCGACCCTTGTATTTCGTAAGGTAAGACCGACGACTCGACGACGAAGCCATCGAAGGAAGCTTTCTGAGCAGAATTCTATCAAACTGAACTCCACTGTTACTAGCTTTACAATCCTGTAGGCTTTATGAAACCGTACTAACAGTTGCGTTACTTTCTTTCTTATCACTACTCAGTAGAACAATTTTCCAAAATGGTCAAGGCATATGAATTAAGAGGATTGTCAAAGGAGGAACTCCTCAAGACACTCACGGACCTTCGCAAGGAGCTTTCAGAATTGCATGTTGCCAAGGTCACCGATGGTGCCGCATCCAAGATTGCCAAAATCAAGTCGGTCCGAAAGTCGATCGCCCGAGTCTTGACCGTCCACAACCAAGCACAAAAGGAAGGTCTTCGCAAGTCCTGCGAGGGATCCAAATACATTCCTAAGGATTTGCGAAGCAAGAAAACACGGGCTATGCGACGTGCATTGACCAAGGCAGAACGAGGAAAGAAGACGCTTAAGGCAAAGCGAGCGTACGCCGCCTTCCCTAAGGTCAAATACACCCTCAAAGCATAAATCTATAAGGGATTGATTAGAAAACCAATAACACCCCTCCTCCCACTCTTAATCATCGGAATAAGAGAACTATTCCGAAACAACAACTCTAGTTTGTCAACACATGTTAAGGAGTTTCGAAGAAAAAACTGGAATATAATTATAATTCGTTGGCCGCCTAGAGAAAAGAACGAGGGTAAACACATTTGAGAAGTTTGAATGATTGTTTTGTTTCCACTGTTTTGAGAGAGCATCGTGGTTGATAGGATAATTCTAGTTTGTTCCTGAAAGATGTCATAGTATTACCAGGGAAGCGTAATGAAACTTCGTTCGACGAACTTTTGTTGATATTTCAAATCGTAGTCGTAATTCTAGGTGTGATTTCGCTCGTTTAAGAAAGATACCTCAGCTGGTCTCGGCCACAATGTAATCTTTACTTTTGACGACGTTGGTATAATCGAAGTGCAATAGAATGAAACCAATATGCTTGCTGCACCATCTATCAAGTTGAACGTCAAAAATCTCAATTCCAGACCTTTTCTAGCCACATCACCCTCAAATGGGCTGTAAAGCCAGTAGATGCCTTGTGGCCGCCCTGTGGGATTGAGACGGAACTCCACCGACCCATGGTGGTGGTGTTTGGATTTGTCTGCAAATCCCAACAGTGCAGACTCTTGCAACTGCTCTCTGGGGAACCCACTGATCAACGCATCAGAATTGGATTTGTGGTTTGGAATTGGCATGCTAGGCATAAGATGGATTGCCCACGGAGAAATTTGGGATTTTGTCTGGCTAGCACTCCTTGCTCAGTAAGACCAACTGCGCAAGGGAGCCTGTAGCAAAGACCACTTTTCTGGGGAACAAGACATGAACCATGAACAAAGACAGATGCTCTGCCTAGGGGCATGTGTCATATCGTGAAAACATCGTTAAAATTCTCGTTGATTTGTGGTGGATGTGATGTGAGTGAGTGTGGACTCTTTCCCATGGCAAGTCAGACACAGGCCAAAGCGATGTGGAATGCTGATGGAATGATTCAACTGAAGCTGATGGCAAGAAACAGTCAGGGATAAGGTCAACAAACACAATTGGTTGAAGAATCATAAAGTTTAAGCTTTCTCGTTGATCACTCATGTTTCAATATCCACGACACATATCCCCATCCATCACAA
>Ga0115013_10001772_pt1 | contig 12302 bp, 9 predicted proteins | sample SouAtlMetagenome_2_FD_88686 | JGI IMG/M metagenome (GOLD analysis project Ga0115013, IMG submission 88686) | Marine eukaryotic phytoplankton communities from Atlantic Ocean - South Atlantic ANT15 Metagenome | ecosystem: Environmental > Aquatic > Marine > Oceanic | place: South Atlantic Ocean...
CACCACGACCACGGTCAAGGGCGAGCTCGCCCTGGACCACGAGGACCTCGCCGTGCGCGGTAACCCGAGCACGAACCCGAACCCGAACCCGAACCCGAACCCGAACCCGAACCCGAACCCGAACCCGAACCCGAACCCGAACCCTAACCCTAATCCCAACCCTAACCCCAACCCCAACCCTAACCAGGCATGATGGTCCTCGAGCAGGGCGAGAGCCGGTGGCCGTGGACGCCGCCCGCGCCGCCGCCGCCGCCGCCCAAGCCCGCCGCCAAGGAGGCGGTGGTCCTCACGGACGCCGACTACCAGGCCATGTACACGGACAGCGCCAAGAAGGCGACCTACGCCGCCGTCGCCGCGCTCGGCGTGGGCGTGACCTCGCCCACCGCTGCCTTCTCGAGCATGCTCTCCACCTTCGCGCTCTCCGGCGTCATCGGCTACCAGGTGGTGTGGGGCGTCGCGCACTCGCTGCACTCGCCGCTCATGGCGGTCACCAACGCGATCAGCGGCATGACCGCCGTGGGCGGGATCTACGTCATGGGCGGCGGCCTGGCGCCCTCCACGACGGCCGAGGCTCTGGGCGCGCTCGCCACGGGGATCAGTGCGGTCAACATCACGGGCGGCTTCCTCGTCACGAAGAAGATGCTCGACATGTTCAAGCGGCCTGACGACCCGCCCGAGTACTACGAGTACTACGCCGCCCCCGCCGCCGCCTTCGTCGGAGGCTACAGCCTCGCCGCCCTCAGCGGCTTCCCCCAGATGTCGTCGGTCGCCGCGACGGTCTCCGCCCTCGGGTGCATCGGCGGCATCGGCGGGCTGGCCAACCAGTCGACCGCGCGCATGGGCAACGTGAGCGGCATGTGCGGTGTCTCCTTCGGCCTCGCTGCCACCATCGGCAGCCTCGACTGGAACGCCTCGCAATACGTGCAGCTCGCGGGCGTGCTGGGCAGCGGTGGCGCGCTCGGCTACGGCATCGCCAAGAAGGTGGACCCGACCTCGCTGCCGCAGACGGTGGCCGCGTTCCACTCGCTCGTCGGCCTGGCCGCGGTCTTCACGGGCGTGGGCGACTACCTCGCGCACAGCGCGCACGGCCCGGAGCTGCTCGACGGCGTGCGGCTCACCTCCATCGCGCTCGCGTCGGTCATCGGCGGCGTCACCGCCACCGGCTCCCTCGTCGCCTTCGGCAAGCTCAACGGCAACCTGAAGAGCGACGCGCTCAGCCTCCCCATGCGCGATCAGATGAACATGGCGGCGGGCGTGGCCACGCTCGGCTGCATGGGCCTCTTCGTCGCCAACCCGAGCCCCGCCACCGGCCTCGCCGCGCTCGTGGGCATGACGACGCTCTCCGGTCTGTGGGCAGCGTCGAACCCGACCCCAACCTCGACCGAAACCGAAGCCCCAACCCCAACCGCAACCCCCCAACCCGAACCGAAACCGCGCCCCTCACCGAAGCCCTCACCTCACCGAAGCCCCAACCCTTTCCTCCTCCACCTCCAATCTTTCACACCACCCCAAACCTCCCCCACCTCCAATCTTTCACACCAACCCCAACTCTAGCCCAACCCCAACCCCAACCCCAACCCCAACCCCGACCGCAACCCTAACCCCAACCCCAACCCCAACCCCAACCGCAACCCGACCCCAACCCCGACCCCAACTCCGACCCTCAGGCGGTCTCGGGCTGCACATGACGGCCTCGATCGGTGGCGCCGACATGCCTGTGGTCATCACCGTGCTCAACTCGTACTCGGGGTGGGCCCTGTGCGCCGAGGGCTTCATGCTCAACCAGCCGCTTCTCACGACGGTGGGCGCGCTCATCGGCAGCAGCGGCGCGATCCTCACGCACATCATGTGCGTCGCGATGAACCGCGACATCGTCTCCGTCCTGCTCGGCGGCTTCGGCACCTCGAGCACCGGCCAGGGCGAGGCCATGGTCTTCGAAGGCGAGGCCAAGTTCACCGACGTGCCCACGACCGTCGAGGAGCTCAAGGAGGCCAAGGAGGTGATCATCGTGCCCGGCTACGGCCTCGCCGTCGCGGGCGGCCAGTACGCCGTGGCCGACATCACCAAGACGCTCAGGGAGGCCGGGTGCAACGTGCGCTTCGGCATCCACCCCGTGGCGGGGCGCATGCCGGGGCAGCTCAACGTGCTGCTCGCCGAGGCGGGCGTGCCCTACGACGTCGTGCTCGAGATGGAGGAGATCAACGACGACTTCCCCAACACGGACATCACGCTCGTCGTCGGCGCCAACGACACCGTCAACAGCGCGGCCGAGGAGGACCCCAACTCGATCATCGCCGGCATGCCCGTGCTGCAGGTGTGGAACTCCAAGCAGGTGGTCGTGATGAAGCGCTCCATGGGCGCGGGCTACGCGGGCGCCGACAACCCCGTCTTCTTCAAGGACAACACCGTCATGCTGTTGGGTGACGCCAAGGCCACGCTGGAGGCCATCAAGACCGAGCTCGCCTAAGGCTAAGCACGCCAGGTGTGGGAGAAACAGAGCTGCTTTTTGGTCAAAGTGGTTTGTTTAGCGAGTAGCGAGCGCGCCGAGACTCGTGTGTCGTGGAGGAAGAGTTGATCTTTCCGTTGTTTAACACCCCACTGCGACACGACGCCAGCACGGCGCGACGCCTCTCGAGGACGGCTCCGGCACGGTGGTCGTGACCACCACGGTCGAGGACGGCTGCTCCGACACGCGGCTCACCAACGTGGCATCCATGGCTACGAGCACGGCGGCCGCGCCGACCGCTGAGCTCACGCTGCTCATCGACGGCTATCTCGCCGGGGCGATCATCGGCAAGGGCGGCAGCACGCTCAAGAGCATCAAGAGCGCGTCTGGCGTGTTAACGCTCCAGCTCAGCCAGGAGAGCAGCGTTGCGACGCGCACGGTGAGTGTGACGGGTCACGCGGCCGCTCTCCACGAGGCCTACCGCCTGATTTCCCAGGCGCTGCGCGTGGAGGCCGAGAAGGCGCGCAGGTCAGGCTGCCGGCCGAGCGACGCTGTTCGGCTCCTCGTGCCGAATGGCCTGGGTGCGCAGCTCCTGGCCAAGCAAGGTGCCGGCGTACGCAAGCTGCGGCGCGCGTCCGACGCATCCATCGAGCTCGAGGCGCACCCCGCCACGCCCAAGCGCAGGCTGCTCAGGTGCTCAGGCACGGAGGCGCAGACCGCCGCCGCGGTGCGTCTCGTGGTCGATATGCTATCTGAGCGCGAGGGCGGCCGCCACCGCGCGTTCCTCTCCTACTGGCCATTCGAGACCAACTACAACGACCACTTCGAGACGCCGCAGGCGGCGTATGCCGACGTGCTGCCGCTGCTGGCTGCGTGCGCCAGGCAGGCACACGGCGACGGCGCGGGTCTCGAGACACTGCGCGTGTACGACCCCTACTACTGCCAGGGGGCGATGCAACGGGCGCTCGCCGCGCTTGGCTGCGCGCGCGACAAGCTCATCAACGAGAACCGAGACTTCTACGCTGACGTCGCTGCCGGCACGCTGCCGTCGCACGACGTGCTCCTCACCAACCCTCCGTACTCGGCCGACCACAAGCAGCGCCTGCTAGCCTTCCTTCTCGCGCAGCAGGGGATACTCAGCCAACCGTCCACCGCAGGCCAAGGAGCGGCAGGCCGAGGTGCGGCAGGCTCCGCCCTCAGCGGCAGTGGCGGCAACGGCGACGGCGGCGCGGCAAACACAAACAGCGCGGCGGGCGGCGCGGCGGCGGGGGCGCGCCCCTTCCTGCTGCTCGTCCCGGCCTGGATGGCAGCCACCGACTACTGGGCGGCCTTCGTCGCCGCGCTCGGCCGCAGCCGCGCCGACGCCGCGCCGGCCGCCGCACCGGCGGAGGGCGGTAAGCGGGGCAGGCCGCGCAAGCGTGTCTGTCGAGCGGACGCGGCCGAGCGGCGCGCTGGGGTCTTCTACATCTCGCCGTGCGAAAGGTGCGCCGCACGCCCTTCCCCCCTCGGCGCCCTCAACGCCCACCCACACCCCACCCGCATGACGCCTTTGCACCCCCCCAAATCTCACGCTCACGCCCTCACACCCACCACGCACCACGCAGCCCACCCACCACACCCTCACGCCACTCACGCAGGTACGCCTTCGCACATCCACAAGAGACGGGCCACGCGACGTGCCCCTTCCACGCCGTGTGGTGCTGTGGCGGCTGGGCCACGGAGCGGCAGCGCAAGGAGGCGGTGCCCACGCATACCTACTACCTACTACTACCTAGTACCTACTAGGCCTCTTACTATACTACTCGGCACACCGGCGCTGCCTAGCAGGTGCGCGCACTGCGGCCGCTGCGGCGCCAGGGCCGGCTCGAGCTCTTCCGCGACGCCGCCATGATGCAGCGGCACGGCCGCATGCTGCACGCGCCGTCCTGGCGGCCGCGGTGCCATTGCTCTGTCTCCCTGTGGCGGGCTCTCCAGGCTGCTGGCTGCGCTGTGCACTCGGGATATTGTGCCGCTGAGCCGCGCAGGGCCCAACGGACACCCAACGGGAGGCTGCGGTGCGGCTGTGGGGCCCGGCCGAAGTCGCCGATTCTTACGGCTCGCCTCTCTGAACACCCAGGCGCGGCCTCTTCGCGGCCGGTTCCGCAGCCAAGCGTGGCGCCGAGGGCGGCGACGCGGAGGCGTAGCAGCGTAGCAAGAAGAAACGTCGTTGACTCCAGAACAGGTCGCGCGTTAGCGCACCGGCCATGCGATGGCACCGGCGCACGCCAGGTCGCTTCATTGCACCGGCACGCCAGGTCGCCGTATCGCACCATCTGACCGCCACGTGCGAGGATGGTGGCGACTGGCGTAGGGGCCCCTCGCTACCGTGTGTGTGAGATGTGTGGAGGTGTTTATTTTGGCAAAGGTAGTTATTTTTTTATTTTTGGTTTTAGGCGAGATAGCTACGAGATACAGATAGCTGATATACTATACGCGCCTCGGTTTTAGAGGGATACCATATATTTATAGCACGCGCCCCTCAGCAATCACCACAACACACTAAACAACTCTCTAGGTCCAGCCCCACGGCTCACCCCTCAGCGCACAGTCGCGACGACCACCACGGGCGCCGCGGCGGCCACCCTGTAGGCGGCCTTGGCGCGGTAGAGGCGCGAGAGCCGCTCGTCCTGCACCGTGCCCGTGCTGAAGTGCAACGTGCTCTGCACCGTCTCGCTCGCCACGCGCTTGGTCACGCACTCGTTCGGCGGGGTGTCGCCCCCGGCACTCTGGTCACGGTTGGCGGGGTGGGCGCGCGGCTCCTGCGGCGGTCGCACGAGGCTGGCGAGCTCGCGTGCCTGGCGCACGCTCGGGATGCAGACGCTTGCCGGCGAGCCTGACGTCCCCAGTTTCAGTGCGATGGACGTCTGTGGCCTCGGCGTGAGAGGCGAGACGGCGAGCTGCGTTCTGGGCGTGAGCGGCGGCCGAAGTGGCCGAGGCGTTCGGGCTCCGGCGGACGGCGAGGACGAGGACGAGCCGGAGGCCCCGCTGGCGGAGTGTGCCTGAGGGCTGCGTGGCGAGGAAGGGAAATACTCGCGGCCGAGCAGCTGCAAGCCGCCCTCCACGGGGCGCACGGTGCGCTTCCGATGGTGCGCGCCGGCAGGACTGCGTGGCTGCTGCTCACAAGAGATGGACGACGGTCCGATTGATGCGCCCCCTGCGTCCATATCGAGGAGTGACGGGTAAACCGGCCCCAATGCCTGGCTGGAGAGAATCGGGCGCGGCGGGGCTTCTCGGTCAAAGAGAGAGCCTGGGTCGTACGTGGACGCCACCTTCGGCAGTGTGGCAAAGCGTGGTGGCGTTTGCAGCTCCGCACGGATCATGACAGCCTGCCTTTGCAAAAGCTCTTCGAGAAAGCGCGGAGTCATCGGCTTGGCGGCGTCCTTAAAGGGAGACGGGCTGCTTCGCACGCGGCTGAAGGTAGGGACGGCAAACCCCCCGCCAGTGCGACTCACGCCGGCGGCTCGTCCGGACATCTGTTATCAGCGCAAAGCGAGAGTCGGGCCAGGCTGCAGGACACCCGGAGAAAAGCGCGGACACCGGAAAAAAATTGAATGGCGAACTAAGTAAGTAATTGTTAAATGGCGCGTGTCATTACTATAATAAAATTAATATATATCACGCATAGCTACCTCCTTGACCGCAAGTAGGTCCTCCTAGACCGCAAGTACCAGAAGTAAGAGGAGTTGCTGGAAGCGTTGGCAGCAGAAGCATTGTCTGCGTCGAGTTCTGCTAGCTGGGCGTTGATCTCCTTGAGCTCGGCGTCGATTTCCGCGGCGACGGAAGAGCCATGCTCGTCGTCCATTTCCTCAAACTCGTCGTCAGTCTCGTCGGGAACGAACTCGTCACTCCCAGAGTCGAGATCGGCGGACGAATTCCCCCGGCTCGAAGCGTGGGCCGCAGAGGAAGCCCCTGCGCCGAGCACGCGCTTGAGGACCTTGCGGTTGCTGTCGAGCTTGATGTCGCGCGGCGGGAGACCCTGGTCCTGGCACGAGCTCGAGGTGCGCGTCAGCCCCCGGGAGCTGCGCCTGGCCTCTTTCATCTGGGCGTCAAGGTCGCTGATCTTCTTCTCGCAGCGGCCTTCGCAGCTCGGCCACAGGCCCTGCCGATTCAGCGTGCCGTCGTCCGCCACGGCACATCGGCAGCCCGTGGGCTTCGGCGGCGAGCCGCACTTGCCGAAGAGCAGCGACTCCATGCCCTCGACGGTGGCGAGCCAGCGGGCGGCGTTCATTCGCGGGGAGAGATCGGCCCACCACTGGTCAAGCGCCTCCGGGGTGATCTCGTCCCACTCGTCGACGAGCACCATCGGGAAGCCGTAGTCGACCAGGTCCTCGAAGGCCGCGTAGCGCTTCGTGATCGGGATGGTGCCCACGAGCAGCGCCTCGAGAAACTTGGGCGACTGCACGCCGTTGCCCCGGGGCGCGAGCAGGAAGCGGTACTTGCTGAGCGCGTCGAAGTACTGGTCGGCGGGCAGATCGCGCTCCTCGACATTCCACCCGCTCGCTTTGGTGCGCCACGAGTCGACGAAGCGCTGCAGGGCCAGCGCGTCGACGGTGTGGTTGGTCTGACCGCCCCGCTTGCCCCATGCCGCGAGCACGTCTTTTTTGCTCGACGAGTACAGCCTGCCGCTCCTGACGGCCGCGAGCAGGGCCTCCTCGCGCCCAACCATGTACGACGCCGTGAACCCCTTCGGGTACGTCTCGAAGCCCGCGGCGTGCACGTCCTTGGGCTCGATGAAGATGGTGTGGAACCTCTTGCGCCACTCGCCGATATCCGCAACCCGCGTGAGTTGGCTCAGCCACGGCCCGTCGCGGTCCGAGAGGATCAGCTTCGACTTGTCCTGCGGCCGATCGTTACGCGCCGCGGGTGTCTCGCGCAGCACGCCCTCCATGTGGCACTCGTCGGGGATCTCGAGCTTGCGCTTGATCTCGGCGCTCAGGTTGTACACCGCCGTCAATGAGAGCCACACCGTCTTGGCAGCCGACGCGGGCCCGTCCTTACGGACCGGACGATTGTACAGCTCAAGCGGCGATTCCTTGTTGGCGTACCGGCATGCCCGCTGCCAAATGCCGTGCTCGAGCTCGTCGATGGGACTATCGTCGCTCGGGTTCCACGGGTGCCACCAGTTGACAAAGGGCAGATCGCACTGCCACGCCGCGTGCCGCTTCTGTGGCAGCTCGCCACGCACGCATTTGCCGCTCTTGCTGTCCACAGAGGAGGGCGCTGGACAGGAACTCGCCGGTCGAAACGCCGCCCGGGGAAGGGAGAGCTGTCTGCTGCCGGCGGTGTCCTGAATGCGATCGTATGCGAGGAATTCCCACAAGCGACGGCTATCGACCGCCGTCTCGAGCTGGGTCTCAAAGAACTCTGGATCCGAGGTGAACGGGTGGTCCAGGATGCAGTAGCGAGGGCGGTACGGCGAATCAGGCGGCCGCGCGAGCAGGTCGAGCGGCACGAGTGCGGAGGGACCAGCTGGCATGGTCGGCGCCGATATGGGAAACGCGTCGAGTATTGAAAACGCGCCTTGAAGCATGGGCTTCCAAGCCCGAGAGGCCCCGCGGCGGAGTCTCTCTCCCGAAAGAGGCGAATATGCTGCTGCCTTTTTAGGGTCGCGCCCGGGGAAAGAAGGAAAGGGGCTCTCGCCGGCGGCGGGAGGGAACGGGGAGGGGGAGGGGGGTGAAGCATGAACGATGAAGACGGACGAGAGCACACCAAGTAAAAAACGAAAGCTAAAAAACGACACAAGGTCCCCCCGTACGGGCTATTTTACTGTACTACTACTAGAGGCTCTATCTATTACGGCCAGTGTCAAAAGTCGCCTAGCTCCCCTCGACACCCCGCAGAGCCGCAGTGGGGCCCATTTAGCGAGACCGCATCATGAGCATGCAGATGCGCACGCACTCGTCGTGCAGCTCGGCCGTTTCGGGCAGCGGGCATGCGACCCCCTCCAGATCCTGTAGCAGGCGCGCGGCGACGTCGCGGGGTGCCTCGCTCGCCCCGCCCCGCTTCTGCTTCTTGCCTGGCGGCACCTCGACCTCGACACCTGCACAGGAACGGTGGCGGTTGGTGCAGCACCAAGGGAGGACGCGGGATGCGGTGGCACGGCGCGCACCGCCAGACTCGTCGCCATCGGCAGACAAGCTGCGAAACGCCGGGCCCTGCGCGTCGTCGGACGGGGCACCCAGACTCGTATATCCCGGGCCTTGCTCGGCTGCATCTAGAGACGCCCCAAGCTCAGCTTCGAGAAGTCCGTTGTCGCGGCCGTCATCTCGAGCTTCCTCCATGAGCGCGAGGATTTGTGCGTAGAGAACCGACTTAGAGAACGTGACGGTATCAGATGTGCTTGCCTGCTGCTCATTGCGAGCAATCTCTGCTAGCGCTGCCTGCAATCGCTGCATATCGCCAGTCTCGCTGTCTGAAGACACGACTTCCGCAGGCGCGACCTCAGCAGGAGGCATCGCGCTGGAGGCAGCGCCGCCCGCCTCCGCAGAAGACGAGGCAGCAGGTGCGCTACTGGCGGCAGCGGTGGTCGGCGTGCTGGCGGCAGCGGCTGGCGTTGCAGCTGAGACGGAGGGTACGGACCAGCCAACCTCCTTGACTGGACTTCCGGCGAGGGAGGGGACCATATGGTTGTCCCAGAAAGCTTCGTACGGCTGGCCGGCCCACCGGCGGCGAGCTCGAGCTTTCTACCCTTGTCGGCCAGGCGCACCCCAGGCTCTATCGTAGTCAGGCAACGCGGGTATCTCCGGGTGTGTCCGCTGCAGCCACTGCTGGATCTGTGAGTGCCGGCTCAGGTATCCACCATCTGGCCTCGGCGGCAAGTTGCCTCCCACGATTGCTCTGACCGCGTCTTCGAGCGCTGTCCGTGCGCATCTATTCGGAGCGCTCTGCGGGGTGGCGGCACCGGCCGGGGTCGGCTCAGGGGTTGGCGCCGCCATCCATTTCACACGCTCAAAAACTTTGTGGACGAAGAGGCTCTCCATTTCCTCAAGCGCTTTGCCCCAGACAGTGATCGTCTTCGTGTTGAACCGAAAGGTGACCTTATTGCCGTTCTGCCAAAGCCTGAGAGTAGAAAGTTTCAGTTCGGGCTCGTATGTGAAGTCGCTGGTTCCGAAGTTTTTGCTGGTTCCGCCTAGGTCAATCATCATCGATCCCCCTTTCTCGTACTTCGCAGTGACATTCGTGATCCTGAAGGTGTTCTCCGCAGTCGTCACGTCGTCCCAGGGCGCACATCCAGCTTCCTGGAACGCACTGCTCACAGTTTCCATGATGCGTTTGGCTGCTTTCTCCGATGCGGCGGAGGAAACCTCGACCTTGCCACACGGGTAGATCTCCACAGTCGCCATGTCAGGTTCCGGGAATCCTACACTAAGCTTCGTCCCCTCCGCACCCTTGGTCGTATGTGTCTCCTTCTTCGCCTCAACGCCGTCTGGCCATTTGATTGTCTTCGCTGTGTCAACAGCGTGACCAAGTTCGAAGGCCGCCTGGTAGAATGGTGGCTGGAGAATGAGCATTTTCTTGGGCGACGCACCGAGGCGCCGTCGGCCGCGCCGTCTCGGCGGACGAAGTTAGTTCGGAGTGCGCTCATTTGCGCTTGTAGCCGACTTGGGACCGAGGATAATGAAGATTCCCATTGGGACCGAGGATAATGAAGATTCCCAGAGGACTTCAGTATTACCCTGCACTGAAGCCAAACAAACGGGCCCCGCTACTGACCAGACTATGCAGTGCGTGTTTACCCCGTGGTACACAGTAAAACTGAAGTCGTCTGGATAACGTTGGGACGGAGGATAACGAAGATTGCTTTTGGGGTGAGCGTCCGCTTAAAATAGCCCCCGCCATCCGCGTTGCCGACAAGTCGAGACCACACCCCCTCGTTCGCGCCGGCGAATGATGGCAGGACACACAAGCGTGCAAACCGCGCACGCGCGTTACGACGATGGACGCGATGGAGACCGAGACCGAGACCTACGACACCATCATGAAGAAGTGCCTGGCGACCATGCTCGACAAGCTAACCACCAAGATGCCCACTGCCGGCGAAACGGAGAGGGATATGCTGGCTGCCCTCTGGGAGGACGAGGTAGACAAGGACGAGGCGTTGGACGTGGACCAGGCGAAGCTGATCGATGCGCAGCTACAGCGCCCTTTCAAGCAGCTGCTCAAGCACCTCGATGGCAGGAACCCCAAGCCACCGCCTGGCTGGCAGCCCTTGGCTACGGCCGCCCTGGGCGCGATGCTTGCGCAACTCGATGGGCCGGTCACGGGTGCCCGCGTCAGCGACACGCTGGTTCCATCGGCGGAGCAGCGCGACGGGCTGCGGGAGGGTGGCCGCATGGCAGTGGCCGCCCTGCAGGAGGAGGGCTCGTCGATCGATGCGCTAACGTGCCCGATCTGCCATGATGCCTTGGTGTACCCATGCACGCTCTCGTGTGGCCACTCAGCATGCCAGCAGTGCCTTCTAGAGTACTTTGAGACCCGCGACGGCAGCGAGGTGCAATGCATGACCTGCCGCGATCCCGTTCCGCGCTCAATCCCAGCGGTGAATGTGATCCTCCGGCAATTGGTCATGTCCAAGTGCAAAGAGCGTGTCGACGAGCGTGTCGGCGACCTGCTAGGAACTGGACGCTCGTATTTCGGAGTTCAACGCTGCTTCACCTGCCCTTGTCAAGACCCCTAGCTTCACCGAAGAGCAAGCGATGTTTAACGCCTTCGGTGCTGGTGTCGGGCAAATGCTTCAGGGAATGCAGCGCGGTCTCCAAGCGGGCGCGCGTAGCACAGCCAACAACGCCGTCGGGCCTGCAGACGATGGCAATGACGATGACAATGACGTTTCACCGGAGGGGTTCCTACATGCCATAGGTGCTGGCATGGCGCAGGGGGTGTCTGTCATGCAGCAAGCCATGCGCGCCGAGCACGAGGAGAGGCAGCGCCTACAGGAGGATGCCCGCCAGGAGCGCGCCCGCGTCTGCCAGGAGCAAGCGCTTCTCGCACACCAGGCTGCTCCCGTGGGCGCTCGCAAGAGCAAGCGCCTTCGCTCGGAGCCAGCGGAGCAGCCGGCGCATCCTCCGGTTTGGTGGGATGACGAGGAGTTCAACAGCGGTGCGAACAGCCCTGGAAATCGGTTCATGGTCGGCAATATGGTCAACGTGGCGGCACCCGATGCTGTGTGGAACCCAGGGGTCCTTCAGGGATCATCCGGTGTACTTGTGGGCGTTAAAGACTATGGACCGGGCGCGCCGGATCTCCCGAAGTACGTGGTCATGCTCGAACCAGGTGTACCAGCGTTCTTCCGCACCTGCGAGCTCGGCGCCCGGCTTGGATCTGGCCAGGAGTCCTCCGAGGGCGAGGCCCGCATGACGGCAGCACTGGATGTCGCACGCGAGCGCCAAAGGGCCAATCGTAGCCCGGGCTTCTGGGTTGGCGATGCGGTACGCGTGGCCAATCCAGCGCCTCGCTGGCGAGACACAGTGCTCGACTCCAAGGGACAAGTCGTCTGCATAGCTGACAGCGGTACCATCTTGGTGATGCTGAAGGTCCCGGACGCCGCTGCTGCGCGTCGAATGACTTTCGAGCAGTTCATGTTACAGTCAGCCGGCCGCCCCTGCTTCTTTTCACCATCCGAACTGGAGGCGACGGAAGAGGAAGACTTCCAACTTCCTCTTCCGCCACCCAACCTCATGCCCAACGGACTCGAGCCACCACCAGGCTGCGTAATTGCTTAGTGAGTCCCGAACCGGGCGGGCGCCTGCGGGACCGCCCCCCCCCCCCCCCCCCCCCCCCCCCCCCGCCCCCCCGCGGGGCGGGGGGTCCGGCCCGG
>Ga0115013_10001775_pt1 | contig 12285 bp, 9 predicted proteins | sample SouAtlMetagenome_2_FD_88686 | JGI IMG/M metagenome (GOLD analysis project Ga0115013, IMG submission 88686) | Marine eukaryotic phytoplankton communities from Atlantic Ocean - South Atlantic ANT15 Metagenome | ecosystem: Environmental > Aquatic > Marine > Oceanic | place: South Atlantic Ocean...
AACTTGTTCAATTGGGATCAAACATGTTCATAAATAATGAGATATGCGGCAAAAGTTTTTTTCTTGTTGACAAAAATCTGCGTCACTTGAAACTTCGACTCCTTTGACTCAACTTCTCACCAGCAGCCGGCAACTTCTTTTCGATTTCTCAAGCTGAGAAATCTCCCACAAGCAGCGTGGACGTAGAGAACCCCGACGGCGAAGGTGCTGTGGTTGTACTACGTCCTACTCTTTTTAGACATTTTACGCAATACTAATTTACCATCGACCCCTCTTGACACCACATCCTTGGCCGATATAAAATATATCACTACTTTGAAATCATCTTCTTGGACTAGGAATAAATCTAGAATCGTTTCTATTTGTCTCCTTTCAACAATTGTATTCATCTCGGTGCGTGAAGACACAAGCCATAGGTATCCCCTTTCCTACCTACTTAACCCAACATTGAACAATGGTTGACACAGAACAACTGGCTGCATCTTCTGTTTCAAAGAATTCTGGTTCTGCAGTAGATGTTTCAAACCAGAACGGCATTGCATCACAATTGCCAACGGTCGATGATCTAACAACTACTAACACTGAACACACGGCTTCGACACCCCGAAAGTCAATACCGCAAACTGGCGATATCAATGATGAGAAACAACGCGGGCGCAAGAGAAAGACAAGTGATCTTTCGGAAGGTGACGAAGATGGTCCAGAAGGCTCCGGTCCCATGATTGCAAACCAAGGCATCATTGCAGAAACGCCGGGGAGTGAGCCAAGATCTACGCACAGAATTAAGTCCTGTTTAGTGGACGGTTGCGAAAAACTTCGTGCGAAGAGTGGATACTGTCTTCGACACTTCAAGGATCGCAAAGCACCGATCCGATCCGGTCCGGCAGAGTACGAACGAAGAATCTGTGTGATCAAAGGCTGCGAGCGCCTCCGTTCTAAGGGAGATCATTGCCATCGTCATCACAAAGATCCGAATGCTCCTATCCGGAACAAATCAGACGGACCTGCGGACCGAAAGAAAAGGTGCAGCATCGAAAATTGTGATCGTCTACAGGTGAAAGGTGGCTTTTGTAGCCGTCACTTCCGGAACAGAAGTGCGCCAGTTTTGACCACTCCCGCCTTTTCGTTCGATGCCGATGCCCGATGGAACGAGCTATTTCCTCAATTGCAAGCATTTTACAAGAAGAACGGTCATTCGCGAGTTCCTACCTCTCAAAAGACCGACCTCGCTCGATTTGTGGTACACATCCGCTGCGTTTACCGAACCAAGAAACAAAAAATGCTCAAGGTAGAGCCCAATGCGACAGCTACAATATCGAGCGAAGCATCAGCGAAAGCCTCGGGAAATACTTGTGTACCTGCTAGCAGTGCCCATCCAGATCTCACCAAGAGCAAGCTCTTGACTCCCGAACGGATGGAGGCTCTAAAGACGGTTAATTTTGAATTCCAACTCTGGACTGTCGAGCCGTCGCAGTGGGAACAAAGATTTCACGAACTCTTAGCCTATAGAAAAGAGCACGGACATTTCCACGTCACCAACAAACAGAATGCAACACTTTCAAGGTGAGATTTAAATATTTGTGTTCCGATTTTACGTATACGATTGCCCGCATCATCCAGCCATCGAGGATCCTATTGTTTTTACAACTTTTTATTCTGCATGAAAAAAATTCTAAACATCGTTCTATCTGTGTCTCGTTGTATTTGTGTGTCTTTAGTTGGTGCAAAACGCAACGCCAGCGATACAAGAATACGATGGCCATTTATCAGGGCCTTTATGGTGTGGAATTGACTTGTCCTCAGAAAAAAGCGAAGGAACTCTACGAGAAAGCAAAGGAAAAGGCAAAGGAGGTGAAGACGGCGGCTGCAGCATCTGGAGACGACAACAAACAAGCGATTAGAGCTACACCGACTTTATCGGATATTGGCGAAGCCAAAAACATGATGGACCCCGAGCGTATCTGTAAGCTAAATGCTGTTGGCTTCGAATGGGAGCTTCAAAAAGATACATACGTGGAAAGCTGGGAAAATCGGTATAACCAGCTGCTAAAATTCAAGGTCATTAATGGGCATTGTCGTGTTCCGAAGTCGAGCGGCGACAATCCACAACTTGGTCAGTGGGTAAAGCAGGTATGTAGTTCTGGCACTTACTCTGTCGTGGTTTTATTTCACTATCATGCGTGCGATTATATTTCTTATGCTGTTCCCTATCTACGTGAATTTCAGATGCGAAAATACCACGGTTGGAAAGAGGACGGAAAGCCGTACCCCACGACCTTTACAGACGAGCGTATTGCAAGGCTGAACGAGTTGGGCTTCGAATGGCGACTAAAAGATACACCACTGAAAGCTGGAATAAAGGCGGAGGATGATACAACCACCCCAGTTATTGCAGCTCGAATTTTGAATCCTCAGCTCAATAATGCGGTTGATGTTACGCCTCTTCAGCAATTCCAACAGCAAGGTGGCGGTGCAATTGCACTCGGAAATAACAGCAACAATAATGGTAGCAACAACGGCGATAATGGACAAAATTTAAATTGGGGCTGGGGAAACAATGCGTACGATACGGGCAATACGGCAGGGGTTTGAACTACTTCAGGAAAGCAATTTTAGTTCGTCATCTGAGATAGGAATTGCTTCCAAAACAATTGAATTAATTATACCATTCACTCCACTGGCGTTGTAAGAGTTCTGATAGTGTGCAGCAACAGCCAGTCGGCAGGTATGGATTGGATCCTTATGTCGTTGAAACATCGGCGCAACAGCACTTGCTAAAGTAATTCACCAAGATTATTGCCTCGAGTCGAGGCGATACGTAGCAACATAGTACTTCTGCATGTAATAGAAGAGATAAACATGACATTTAACAAGGACTCTTTTGTTTAAGTTATTGCTTTCATAATAGGAAGTCCCTCTAGGTTTTCACCACTCGAGTAATGAGAAGAAGAGAAAATCATTTCGTGTTCTACAACGTAATCCTCTTCGTTGGATTGGAGAAAGGAATCCTATTCTCCACACTGATCATCTACATCAACGGTCTTGTTTAAAAAGCACAGCGTAACGATCGTCTCTTGTTCTCGTTGGCAAGGCAGGTGTCGAATCTTTGTTAACAGTCATTTCCCAGGGATCGCTTTCGTCGATGTTAACTTGCCAATCATCAGACGTCATACCCATCTCTCCTGGAATACCCATCAAGACACGAACGCCATGCATGAGGCAAAAGTGATCAACTTCATACTCTAGCTCTTCGTCATCCTTATCTTCGATATCCCATAATCGCTTGGCTATCCATTTTCGAGACCCGTCCATTGATCTGACAGGGGTAACCAAAACATCGGGTCTAGTTTGATATTTCGATTCTAATTTTTTATTGCTAGTTGCAGAATGAGCTCTGTTGTCGCTGACATCCGTGCAATAACCTTCGTCAATACTGTTGCCGTCCTCAGTTCCCGTATCATTCCAAGAAACCGAAACGTTTGGTCGATCAATACCGCGAACTCCGCGAATACATCTTTCATTATAATCGATCGTTTTGTTTGATGATACATTGATATCTTGGTTGGAACAATTCTTGGCGTCGTGGTTACCACTAATTGTAGTTGCAAAGCGGATGCGATAACTCATCCGACGGTGTTTGCTACATCCCGTGGCTTGTGGTAAAGTATGACCTGGAGACAATTCGACATTCGAAAGAACTTCTTGAGAATCTTCTAGATCATAAGATTGTTTAAGATCGTGGAGATTCGAAATAGGATATAAGTCATCGCAAGCTGCGATGGCACTTGCTAGCTTGACTACGGAAATACTTTTTCTTTTCGGTGGTGTCCGAAGGAAGTCCAAGCTACTGGGGCATGTTTCATCGCAGGATCGAGGTGTCGAAACCGTAGTTCTCGCACTATGTGCATCAAACATGTTCGCGTTGTTTCTAACGAAATTCGGCACCATCATCACTATACCGTTTGTTTGGAGGGCGGAGGATTCCAAAACTCTGGACGCTGTCTACTTTGGTTTGCTTAAAACTAAATTTCATTATTTCTCCTGACGAAATCGGTTTTCCTGCGATTTTGCTTAGCTTTTGCTTTAGCTTTTCTTACTGAGAAACTACTCAGTATTTTTTGCACGTCTTCCGCGCAGCTGTTTTTTGTTTTTAGTCTCTGCAAGGGATGGGGTTATTTTGTCACATATTTTCATAGATATAACGTATTATTATTCAATTGATCTAATTAGATTCCCATTCACATCTCTATGTCAAGTCTATTATGTAATATCATATTTCTTTTAGCTTGGGGAGGTCTCTCAGCATAGCATCCATAACCAAGCAACTGAGGATCGGATGTCTCAACGAGTAACATCGACCTATTCCGAATTGTCTTCGTCCACCAAAGCAGAAAGAGCGACAGTCCCCAGTAATGTTGTGGATCCCGCTAATGCACATTCGATGCCAGGATATTGCATCAGAGCATCAGCAATCAATCCTAAAATAAAAGGAGCAATAATGTAGGTCCCGTCACCAGAAGCTTTCAAGAGAGACAAGGATGTGGCTTCGATCCCAGGAAGAGATTTTTTTTGAGCCAGAGCTGTGAGGGCAGGGCTCTGTGCGCTAACACCCAAACTCCACAGTAAGACTGCTGATGAAAAACACAAAGCCTTAGACTGTAAAACTACCCCTCCAACATTAACTTCTACGCCAGAAAATGACGAAATATCATCTGTGACCATTAGCGCAACGGGTATGAGTATCAACCCAAGACCACTGATGATGCCACTGATTATTACTGTATTTTTTGCACCAAATCGATCGGTAACGTAGCCTCCAACGGGAGCACCTACCAAACCACTCAAACCAGCAGCAGATAGAAGTGCACCTGCACCCACAGCACCTCCAGGTAGGGTACTTGCTGCAAGGATGGGAATTGAGGCAATTTTTGCCGCAAATCCAAAGCCCGCACCGCTCTGACAAAGTGTCAAGCCTTTCCATTCATTTCGCGTCAATAGTTCAAGCCAAACCTTCCCACCAGAGGTATTTTCGTTCAATATCTGCATTGAGTCCAAGCTGTCGGTCGCCTTCGTTGTGTCCGATGGTGTTGGAGTTGGCGATGACGTCGACGGTATTCGAACTATTGTTTCTGGCAGAAATGCGTAGAAGATCAGTGCAATAATGGCAGCAACGCTAACGCACAAAAACGCAGCCCTAGGACCATATCGCTCGACTACGAGTCCGCCTGTTGGAGCTCCGATGGCTATGCCCAAGGCTACGGCAGCCTGTTGTGCAGCCAAGGCCCTGCCTCGAAGTTCTGGAATCTGATTCGCCAGATCTACAAGCATTCCTCGCTCTCCTGCTTCGGATAGAGCCCGACCAGCTCCCAAGCCTAACCGTGCAGCAACTAAGGTATAAATTCCTTGGGCGAGGGCTGTTCCAATATCTGATACGGCAATGATTGCCATCCCAATCATCATTGCTGGTTTCCGTGCAATATCCGCTCGTCTTCCACTCCAGTTGGCGGCTAGAAATAATGCAACAGCCGGTGCTGAAATGACGAGCCCATTAGCTGCGCCCGATAGACCAATTTCTTTGCCGTACAGAGGTATGCTAGGAATCACGGCACCAACTCCGATGAATAACAGAAACTGTGATGTTAAAAGGAGAGCGAATGATCTCGCGATGTTCGATTGTTCGTCATTGTTTTTGTCGCCTTCTGTGGCGGTTCCGTAAAGTGTCAATGAAAAAGCAGCGTGCTTCGAATCATCTTGTCTTATGCTACCAGTGGTGTCTGTGATACGCCGATTGATCACAGTGTGCGATGGCAATCGCACCGACGAATGTGTTGAGGAGAATGCCAAGACACTACCGCCTCGGAATCGATTTTTGTCCTCGAAATATACTCCGTATATCCAGACATTAATCACGATGTAGAGAAACACCAAATGACTAATGAAATTGGCCATCATCGAAATGTATGTGATTCATTTCATGAGTTGTAGTCAGGATTTGATCCAAAAGTTTTTCTTCGTTTTTTTGGATCTGGAATTTCAATGCGCAACGTTGTTCTGTCTGTCCGCACGCATTTCCAACCCGAAGAGTTCACACCAACGATCTCTGATTTTTACAAGTTTTCTTCTTTCCGCTGAAGCATGCAATTTTCACATTTCTTTTAACGAAAAGCGTCTGAAAATAAAGATGGGTGGAGATGATCTTGGAAGCGACGATGAGTATCTTGATGTATCAGCCTTAGCGGATGCAGGTACTTATGTCGACGAATCACCAAGTGAAAACGACGAAGAGAACGATAATCAGCAACAGAAAAGAAAACGAAAACAGGCGGATAATAATCATGAAATCAGCAAGAGCGTGGATAGAAATGATCTTCCGGCCACCAGTAAAACCAAAGAGAATCGAAAATTCAAAAAACGAAATGGGCCGATGCAAGTTCTTGGATCAAAAATCCGATTTGAATCCACGGAATCGAAAGCAGAGATACTTTCCGAGTTTTCCGGCGCTGACTTTCATGCTGCAAACATCGCCAAAGCCAGGAATGACGACAACATGGATAGTGGTAACTTTATGGATCGCCTTTTGTGTCTGACCTCCAAAAAGCAGCTGAAGAGAAAATTACAGCAGCGAAGTCCACGGGTTGTGATTTTTTGCCTATCAGCACGGCGTTGTGTGACCATCTTGAAGGAACTTGCTCCAATGAGACTGCGTGTTGCAAAATTGTTTCCAAAGCAGGGTACGATTGGGGAACAAGCAAAGCAATTAGAAACAACCGAATTCGCGTTGGCTGTAGGTACCCCGCATCGAATCAAAGAGTTGATCGACAAGAGATCTTTGACGTTGAAGAACACCCAATTACTAGGGCTGGACACATTTCTAAATCCAAAGAATCAGTCTGTATACACATTGCACGATACAGCTCCATCCCTAAAATCAATACTAAAGGATCACGCACAGCCAGTGTGTAATCAGGGCAAGAAGGATTTGAAAATTGGATTCATCTAACATACACATAAATCTAATCAAAGTATATAACACATCGCGATTATGATATTATTGATATTATATCCTGGCTTGCATTCTTAGCTAAAAAAGATATTGCATTATTGGTACGAATCGTTCATCATAATATATTCGATACATCGCGATATTGTAATCCTTTTGTAGAACAAGTCTTCGTTGACACCATAAATACTTCGAACATTGTATGGCATCAATCACTTCTTCGTCAAATACAAATCCTATCTCAGAGCATTTTGAATAATAGGGATTAACTGGCTCGCCTTCTCGGAAGGTGCGGCACATCCCTCGATTTTGACCGTAAGAATCATGAGAGGCTCACCACCCGAGCTGGAAATGTTCGCTTGAACTAAAATGATGGCGCCATCGTTATCACGCGCATACAAGTATAATTTGAATTCTCCTGGAGCTGTTTCTCCACTTGCCATGGTTTTAATCCCAATAGCGGTCAGTTTGGATTCAATAGGACTTGTAGTAGTGGGAAGAGCCGATAAACCCACCATTTCGACAAGAGCATCAGCGTCCGAGCAAATACTACCCCACTTGGTTTGGTATTCTTCCCCTGACATAGTTGCATCCATCAATAATGAAATGGCGGACGACGATGGAACTGCAGCTGGAACTGCAGCTGGAGCTGCAGCTGGAGCTGCTACTGGAGCTGCTACTGGTGCAGGACTGTCAAAGCCAAGCAAGTCTACTACTGTGTCATCAACATGAGGTGCGGGAGCAACAGCGGTCGGTTGTGTGGGAGCCACTGGGGTCTGTGCGGCTGTTTCCCCTGCAGCTGGTACAGCTCCGGGATCCAAAGGATGTTCCGGAGGCATCTTTTTGTATTTTACCTGGTATTCGGGTTTGATAAAGTTCACCGAGGTTTTGCCATAAATTGTCGACAATGAGTCGAATTCTTGCATGAGACTCGAACGGAGTTCCTCGTTATCATCTTCGGTAAAAGGAACTTGATTGCCAGCAATAGTCGACTTCGAATTCGAGATCACGTGTGTCAATACCGTTGTCGGATCTGCTCCCGACTTCAATAGTCTGTAATATAGCAGTCCTCGGTCGTGAAGATCTTGCGAGCTGACATCATCCGTCACCTTCAACAAGAGACGTCCCAACATACGTTGAGTTTCAGGAGGCCTGGCAAAGAAAATTTTTATTGTTGCATTCAACAAGTTTTGCTTCACTCGGACATCCTTGAGATTGTCGTAATCATCAATGAGCTTTTCCAACGCATAGGGAGCATCTTGAACAAGATCACAGCATTCACCCAGCAACCAAATAATACTGGCCTTTCCCTCTCCTTCATCGACGTAACGAAGAGCACGTGCAAGGCTATTGCAGCAGACAGGTTTTAAGTCGGGATGTTTTCGAATCATGAGAGTGAGGCCAGTGGCAGCTTCGCTCTGGATGTGCTGAACGTTGTAGTCGAGGAAATCGACCAAGCGTTGAGCAATCGATTCGGCGGCCCCAGGACCTCCAGTATTGCGACAGGCGATCTTAGCCATACTTTGAATTGCGAATCGAGAGAGATGGGTATTGTTATTATTCACAATTTCAGCCAGTTCTGCAACTATATCGGGTGCCGTATCGGGGTTGGCCAGCAAAGGTAGGATTTTGACCTTGAGGTATTTCACGTGTGTTGGTTCGCTGAAACGAGTGTAGAATTGACGGTACTCGTCGTCAAAGGATCCAGGACACAATTCAATTAGAGCCTCAACTTGTTTTAGTAGAACAAAACATGTCTCGTTGGAACCGCTGGCAACTAAAGTGACCAGTGGCGCTTTCACTCTAGCTATGATTTGTTCCTTAATTTCTTTCACCTCTTCTGGTGTCGATCCGATCGTATCGACCATGGACAAAAATGCTCTAACTGTAGCCAAGACAGTAGCACTGCTTGATGATCTCAGGACAGGATCTAACAGATTCATGATCTGGTATCCCTCATCGGCATTGGCAGGAATGTATCTGGGAACCAATTCTAATACGCAGACCAAATCGAACTCGGTGAATTCGTGGATACGATTTAGGAGATGGAGCATAATGGCACGATTTATAGCCATTCCGCCATTTTCTGTCTTCGCCATGATCTCGTTTAAAACACGAATGACATTGGAAACCACGGTCGGATCAATGTCGCGAAGCATGTCGTACAAGATGTCGGTAAAGTTACACTCCATGAAGGCCTCTTGATCGAGATAAAACAGCTTCAAAATTCCCATGACTCCAGTCTTTCGAACATAAGCATGGTGATCCTGCAATGATTTTCGTAGGGGCTCTGAAATGTATTCCACCATTTGTGGTAAATTCAAAGAACAAAGACTGCGAAGTGCCAAACCACGAACCATCGGATCTTCGTTTCCGCAGTCCTTTTGGAGGGTGTTCGTGCACATTTGTGCAAGTTCCGGATGAGTTACGGCGTAATTGCACAAGTATAGATATACCATCTTTTTAATAACCAAATCACGCGTCTCAATTGCTAACATCATCTCAGTAAAGAGCCGAGAAACGTCGATGCCAAGCGTCATGTATGCAATGACCTTCTTAATGATGTCTCGTTTGCGTTTTTGATCGCGTTCGGTCGCAAAGTTGCGGAGTAGATTACGAAGCTCATTTACTTCACCTTTCTTGGATTCTGTAAAATAAGAATCCGGAACAGGTGCTCCCGGGCTCCCCCCAGGCACCGGTACACCACCAGGGTGGGATGCCGACGGCATGGACGAATGCTGGGAAGGGAAATGCCCAGGTGTTGAGGCAGGGTACGACATTTTTAATCTTCCGATCTATGACCAAACTTGTTGATGTATTGTGTTATAAAAAACAATGTGTTCCTTTTCGAGTCGGGAACTCTTGGATGGTTGAGACCAAGTGGTCTTTAGGATTCAAAAATAAATGCTGGTGAAAGACATTGTTATCTTCCATCAGTCGAAACGAATTAGTACAGCGCATCTTGTGCAGTCTTACGTCGTAATGAGTGAGGCAAGAAAGACTAAAAAATTCCCACGAACCCAAAATAATGTTTTTCTGTAGCAATGCCAACATTCAAATTTCTTTTATTCGTGTCATTCGATGTTTGAATGTGAGACACACTCTCTGCCACTCACATCACTTTGTAGCCAGAACTTACATGTTTGCCACAAGGTCAAACTCCTTTGATTTCAAACACTGGCCCATATTGTAAGACTTTGTGAAGGGGAGGAGAAGGGCACGCTCTGTGCATCTGTGAGGAGGCCTAATTTTTGGTGGAGTCAACCAATTTGGCAACACATTTGTGCTTTCTTGAGCTTGTGTGAGAGTTTCCAAACCAGACAGGCCGCACATCAAAATTGGACGAGCATCAGTGGATTTGTGTGACGAAGAAATTTGCCCGATGCAAAACATTGTCCTAATCAATAGCAGCGGATCATATTTTTATCTATATGAAAAAGAATGACAGTGTTTGCGATTTTTCAAAAATAGTTGCATTATCATTATCATATCCTGGGTTTAGATGTTTTTGTTTCAAAATTGATTTTCCCGCTGCTCATTGGGCTCGACTTCTGAGTCATCGCATATTGAGAGGCATTGTGTTGTTTGAACCAAGCCACAAATTTGTCAATGCCATCTTCGATGGATGTTGAGGGCAAGTATCCCAATAAGTGTCGTGCCTTAGAAATATCGGCATACGTCTTGGGAACATCCCCCTTTTGCATTCCAAGCGATTCTATTCGAGCTGGCTTTCCGACTCTTTCTTCTACAATGTGGACGAAATCCGCTAACAGAACAGGATGACCGTTTCCTAGATTGACTACCTCGGCTTCTAGTTTGGATTTTTCTATCAACAAGGAATTCACTACGCCCTGCACGATATCGTCAATGTAAGTGAAGTCGCGCTGAGACATTCCGTGATTAAATACTTGAATGGTTTCGTTGTTTGAAATTTTGTCGGTGAACATCCAAGGTGCCATATCAGGTCGACCGTAAGGCCCATAGACAGTAAAGAACCGTAGTCCGATGCTTGAGATATTGTAGAGATTGTAATATGTTCGTGCAATAAGTTCGTCGCTTCGTTTGGTAGCAGCATATAAAGACGCAGGATCTTCGACCAAGTCAGTCTCTTGGAAAGGGACTTTTACATTATTACCGTAAACACTTGATGACGAAGCATATACTAATGGATAGTCTATCAAGTCAAGTTCCTTAACAACCTCGAGGATATTGACTGTGCAGTCAATATTATTCCGTGTGTATTCGAACGGGTGATCGAGACTGTATCGAACTCCGGCTTGTGCGGCTAAATGAATGATTCTCGTAATTTTGTTGCTTTGGATTACCTGTCTCAGCCTATCCATGTCACAAACATCTCCCCTTTCGAAATGAATACTTCGTTTTTGTAATTCATGAATCCTTGACTCCTTGAGCCTAGTAGAGTAATATGAATTGACGTTGTCGAATCCTATTGGTGTCATCCCAATCTGTTTCAGTTCAATCGCTGTATGCATTCCTATAAAACCTGCAGCACCAGTAACCAAGACATTGTACTTGGGTCCTTCAGGACCTCTGAGTGATGCAATTTGGTCCTGTGCCATTGCCTTTGTCTTGTATTTGTAAGAATCCTGCACGTGAGGTCGACCAAGAATAGGTGATAAAATTTCCTTCTGGCTTCTACTAATGATTGACGGGTCTAGAGCATGAAATGACATTGTAGACTGATGAAGAGAAACCAAGACCACACCAAGGCATATTAGACCACACACTCGGATGATTGAAAATTGGTCGTTGCCGCTGGCATTTCTATTGCCGTAAATTCTGCTTCTCTTGGTTCGAAACGATTGATTTCGCTCATACTTATCGAACTCTCGGCTTCCACTCTCCGCATCTCCCTTCATCTTTCTCCTGGTTTGCTTGCGGGGCCAGAGGGGGGAGCCATCACTGCTGTTGGAGCCCTCTGAAGAGAGGCTCGAATGCGATGGGGATCGATGCTCAAGACCTCCAAAATCGATCATGGTTTACTGTGTATTCTTAAACAACTTAAACTTTGAAAAGAAATAACTACTGTTTTCCAATCCTTGCACACAATATACCATATGTCGGTGACTACAAGGTATGATGAATAGCGTTCGGTATGTTGGATTTCGATTAATTTTTGTGAGTGACGGTTACTGGAGAGTCGACTCGCTTGCCGTTTACACCAGCCACACTTTTTAAACGCGCTGTCGCCGGGCGGGCTTTGGATTTTCAGAGTTAGGGTTAGGGTTCCTTGAAGCAAAAGCAAAAACTCTTTTTTCTTTTTC
>Ga0115013_10001778_pt1 | contig 12273 bp, 7 predicted proteins | sample SouAtlMetagenome_2_FD_88686 | JGI IMG/M metagenome (GOLD analysis project Ga0115013, IMG submission 88686) | Marine eukaryotic phytoplankton communities from Atlantic Ocean - South Atlantic ANT15 Metagenome | ecosystem: Environmental > Aquatic > Marine > Oceanic | place: South Atlantic Ocean...
CGCAATTGGCTGTGCTTCATCTTGTGTCATGAGTGCCAGAAGAGATGCGGTTTTCATGTCACTATTATTGTTGCTGCAATCTCCCGTTGAGTTGGTAGTCGAAGCGGAAATTGTTGACACAATACCATGCATCATCAACTCCTTGGTTTGGTGACTCATGTTGCTCCCGAAATGATCCCGGAACCCGAGATTAGATGTTGGTAGGTTGCTTTTTGTCAATCCGTTTGCTTCCATGACGATGAACCGGTGAATATTCTATTGCGATTGTGTTTGCTCGTTAGAGATGTGACAATTGCAGGCTGACCCAATTTATGATACTTTCCAACGATGGAGGAGGAGAACACTGCCGTTGCGGTTCCGATTTTGTGCGAGAAGCTAGGGCTTTCAATGCAAACGGAAAAGTATTTCGTCCGTCCCAGATGAATTTATTATTGAGTGAGAACCGTGGTCACGGAGGATCGACACAGTTGTTCACGATAAGACCTCCAAATTTTACGAATAGAGAGAATTTGGTGGTATTCGTAAAATTTCCATCTCAACTTAGACGGAAAGCGACTTAATGGAAGCGGCGCGGCTTACCTGGAACAGACATGAACAGACTTTGGGACTTCAACAACGTTATGTGTTGCTTAAATGATGGTTTCCCCGATCAACAATTTGGAACACCACGGCTCCAAAATGTTTGATAAATGTTTGTTAAATGTTGATGGGATGAACACGTCCCAACGCATCACACATAGTGTGATTGGGTCCGAAAACTTGGTCGTCAGCCTCACCTCTTGGCCGAATTTTTCTTCTGACATAGCATTGATGGACGAAATTTTTGGCGGTTCGGTTGCAGAATACCATGACCATGGGAAAATATGTATGTGCCAAACATACCCATCGAGTATTTATGAGTCACGGAAATCATGAGAACAACTTAAGCTCTCCATAAATGAAATAGGAGGCATGACGGACGATGCCTACAAATTCTTCCGCAGGGTCACGCAAAGCAACATATATTCAACACATATCTATAGTACCTATCATATATAATTATGAGTCATAATATCATTCTAGAATTTTATTCTGTAGTATGTATGTATTGTATTCTAATAGTAGCTGGATGGTACTTTCGGGAGAACCGATTTGGATAATTTTTGGTCGTGCACAGCAGCATTGTATGTGATAATATTGGTAGCGGTAGGTATATCGCTTTCGGCGAGATATTAGCAGCATGGACGGATTTTTTACTCATCGGTCTCGCTGAAGAAATCATCATCGCTGACCGAAGTGCACTCGAGTGTAATGTTGTCTCTCCATGATTCGGCAAGTTGTTCCACCATACCTGTATCGAGTCTGATGTGCATGCTGGGGGAAGCAAGATCGTCATACGAACGGCTTTCGCTCTCTTCGAGATCCTCGAGAAGATCCTTTGCGTCGTAACTGTGGAGTATTTGTTTGTAGGATTGCCGCCTCTTTCGTTCGGCAGCACGAACGGCCGATCGAACAGCTTGGCTGTATTCTTCCGGAAACTTGTCCTTGTCCTGGTAGTAATGCTTTTCGGCCTCGACGAGGAGTAGGTCGTTCTGGATCAAGTCCGCACACGATGGGTAATAAATCATCTTGTGGTCAATGTTGCAGAACTCGTGGTCGACGTAGGCCGCATTGTGGGCGGCCTTGTACAAGGCGTTCTTGGCTTCGTCGCTCAGATCATCGTCGAGCATGTTGCGGAGGAGGTAGTCCTGGGCGCCCTCGAGAATCTTGCGCATTTCCTTGGCAATCAGAGCCAATCGTTTCTTCTTGGGGGCTGTTTTCGACATTGGGTTTTGGATGCATTCGATGTAGTGAGCATCATTGGCCTTTGAGTTGGCGTCTTCGGTGTAGATTGTTTGGAGTGAAATTGTCATTTTGTAACTATTGCTTGAGGCTTTTCGGTTTATGCGTTTTGGAATTTGTGCGTCCTAATGGAAAAGTGAATTTTTTATTTTGGGAATTTATGATCGTTATTGGCGTGTTTGAAGCACGGTATTTTTATATTTTTTCTTCCGGAGAACACGTGAGAAGCAAGTTTTCAAGCTGCGCGAGCCGTTTTGAACGATAGTGAACCAAAATTGAAACGATTGGGCCATAATAAATTTTCCGATCGGGCCCAAAGTCTTGCTGAAATGCAGAGTGGACTTGTGCTTCAAGCGCTCATTATCACACGATGAAATATAACATATGCTAGTTCTGAGTCGATTATTACCATCTTTCCGATCGTGCTTGTTCGCGCCTCCACCTTGATTCGCACATAGTTTCATAGCCGATTTAAGTCTTGCTAGTTCGCACCACCATGTTGATTCGAACTTAAGTAAATAACCGATTAATGTTAAAAAAGCGCGAACACATTTGAGAATGCGAGTACTTGACGGACATAGAATTCCGGAAAACACGAGCAAACCTTCTCAATCCAGTCTTGACCAGTCTTGGGGAGTGTGTTGATTGGCTCCTATCCTAAGTGTTGGAAATATCAACAAGTTTTTATTTATCTAACGGCGTTGGTGAGTTGAAGAAGCGTTACTTATTAAGCTATTGTGCGGAAACTATACTCACGCCACAGAGATACTCCGCTCTGATTGGACAGAGGCATCACCAAAAGACAAACTATTGGATAGATACCGTTTCCGAACTCACTTTGTAAATACTTTATGACGCTGATGTTCAATACGAGGTTCAACCTCGACATAACCTTGTTTCCCAAAAAGGCACAACGAACCCGTACAAAAGTCCAATGGGCTAGAATTCATTCTTGAACGTGGATCGTTACTAAGATTAGGTCCATAAAAACATGTAGTATATATGAGTTACGGTATCTCTCTATAGTAGAGAACACTTCAACATTATCACCATTCAATTAAACTTGATACTATATCGTCAATCTTATTACGTATAATATATATACATGAAATGCTTGTACACTTGAACATATCGCTTTTAATCACATAAATTACAGTATCTATATCTCGTTTCTAGGGTAACTCCAACATTACATTCGAGAAGTATATTTTTGATTCTTGCAAAAATTTAGAAGTATGGTTTTGATGTCTGAATTATGCAACCCACATTTAATTTCTCTCGAAAAATGACAGCATAAAATTATACCTATATAGATATTATGCTTATACGAGTAATATGTGAATTTCGATTTGTGTAGACTCAGTACTTTGCAAATGCATATTTTTTATGTCTTACACACTTAATAGTTGCACGCGCGATTGCATAAAAAGACAGTTTTTTGTCACTTAGCGTGCGTTTTATGCAACTAATGCAACCCAACTGACGAGCCAGTCTGGTCAGATGACTCTTGAATTTTTGACCATACAATCTCGTGGTTTGCTAAGAAGACAAAAATCCAGGTTTTTGTGGATTGGACACTAACAAAATGCGTGAGGTTTTCCCAATTTGGGGGACACTAACAAAACTCCACGATAATTTTTTTCGACCTCCCCAGACACCTATCACTTTCCAAAAACCACACTTTTTGAACACCAAAATATTCAAAACTATTCATCAACAATGGCAAGAGCACCAAAGGGGACAAGGACAGTGAGGGAGGAGAGGTCACCGACCTTAGTCCACAGGCTAGGTGACCCAAAGGACAAGGGAGGTTATCATAATATCCTTTGTGAGTCCATGGAGTATCACACGAAAGCTCCAATCCCAGCCAGCCACACATCCCAAAGAGGTGACATTGCTCCCAATGATTTGGAGCCTGAGGACTTGTATAAATGGATGGCATGGAGAGTCTTTGGGGAGGAGGTGCCTCTCGAGGGTGACACACCAGTATGTCGACCCAATACAGTTGCCTATTGGGAGGGAGCAATCCCCCACCCCATGCCGACTCGAGCCAAATGGCATGGAATCTCACAGACTGGTAACATTACAATGCCAGGTCAGATCAATGGATTGATCAGATCTTTGAGGGCAATGGGGGCTAATGGCACGGGCGTGCCGCCTCAAGCCGATCGATGGTCCACCCAGCCTGGGTTTGGACAGCTCTACAATCTGGTAGGGCAAGACGCACCCTTGATCAACCAGTTGAGACACCGGGCAATGGTAACTCCCCAACTCCACATGGTTGGGGGACCTGGTGGTACTGCACATCCCTTGGGGAGCCAGCTGGAGGCAAGCCTGCAACACCCTGGGTACCTCACAGGTCGGATGCGATGGTCGAAGGACGTCAAGGAGGGGAGAGATTGCCCAAAGCAAATTCTTTTTGGTTCGATGGATTACAAGTACTGTGTTTATTACAACATGGCAGTTTGGTTGGAGTCCTGGCTCATGGCAGGTGGAGGTCGAACCCCACAATGGGTGTTTGCTGACGGCATATCAAAGTCTACGGACCCAAGGGGAGCCCAAGGGGGAGGGACAAATAAGTGCAAGACCAACTATTGTTCCGGCTTGAAGAGTGTTATTGGATCGGATTCATTCCAAAGGTCGGACCAGGGTGGGATCCTTGGCAGCCATTCGATTCGCAAACTCGCCACTACTTTGTTGAGATTGGAGGGCGTCCACAAGGATGACATCGACTACAGAGCAAGATGGGAATCTAGAAGAATGCAAGATCGATACACAGGGATGTCCCTAGAGTGGCCCGACATCCAGTGTGCTACAAAACTTTGCGAAGGGGGGGATTGCATGTACAGGTCGAAAGCAAGCAGTGGCTTGACGGATGATTGGGTATGTGGTAACGTCACTCCCTGCATAACTGCAAAAAGGTCGAAAAAAACGCTCTAATTCCAGGCCCTAAAAAAACACCTTTTTTGGCTACTATTGAGGAGATTTTCGGTTTTAATGTCATTGTCATTGGGGAGTGTGCTCTAGCATCACCAAATGGCCATAGTTTGATAGCTAACAAAAGGACAAAAAGTTCTTGGTAAAAATTACTTTGAAAAAATAGAAAATGATTTTTTTCTCATGTTATTTGTTAGTGAAACATATTCTGTGAATTTCAGTCAATTTGGCTCACTCGCGCTGATATGGCGCACCTTTCCGGCTTCTACGTGTTCCCTAGTAGGGTTGCGTACAGGGTTGCATTTTACATATGTATGGGTTTGATTCTTGCAAAACTCTACTGGGCTTGTATTGCTTACAAACGTCATTTTGACGCCACGAAGGGCGCATTCCCTTTCAATGAGATCCAAAAGCGGGTTCTGATGTAGATGGATCCTCAGAAATGCCAAAAGGGGAGGGAGGGTGTCCAGGAGCATCCCTCCCAAGGGCATGGGTGCCAAAGCTTTGGGGCGTTGGCCCCTGGGAGCCTATGGCCAAGATCACCTCACCAAGGGTGCCATATGTGCAATGCACAGTGGTCCACTCCAAAGGCAAGATTTTGCAGCTGCTTTGCTTGCCCGTTTACCCCCCCAGCTTTTGGCCCTCCCCCTCAAATAAACATAACTACAGTACAGTACTACGAATCTTTTGGTTGATATCGGTCGAATGATTCGTCTCACCCAAAATTTTTAAAGCGATTCCACGATTTAAAATTCGATCGTGGCTCGGAATGTTCAAGTTTCCATTATGAATCAAGCGATACGTCGCTTGCGTTGTTCTCTTTCACGAACTCGAGCGATTTTCACAAGCTTTGAAGTAACGGTCACCACATCACAAGAAAAGAAAAAGAAATCAGAAAGATGTTGCTTTCTCATATCTTTTGATGATCGCTCGAGTTCGTGAAAGAGAACAGCGAAGTTGGATTGTTGTTGTCACCACGACTCAGGAGACTCTCTCTCAAGAATTTACAATCAGAAAATCGAGTTCATAAAACGTTGCGCAAATCAAGAAACATCACAACCAATCACCAAGACAGTTTCTCTCCAAACAATTCAGACTTATCATTGAGAACAAACAATTCAGACTTATCATCGAGACAAAAGAAATGGGCTGTTGCGATAAGGATAACGAACGACGTGGCGGGGATTGTCGGTACGTTCGATTAATCGTTTGGATCATGTCTCGATCATAGAATATTCCTTTCTAACCTCCAAACACGTACATCCCCCCAACAGCTTAATCACTGCTCAGAGCATGGCCATTGCCGCCGTTGTGTTTTCAATCCTCTCGACCGTTTTGGCATGGATACTATTGGCTGTCTATATGCTCGACACGGTGGCCGCACAAGTGATCCTAGCGCTCTTGCTGGCGATCAATCTTGTTGGCCTGGTCCTGTTCCAGATCCCGTGGTGCTGCCAGAAGGGACCTTGCTTCCTTTATACCGCGGGGGGTTTTGCCGTCATTTTGTTTTTAGCCATGCTGGCCTTGGGCCTCGCTGTGGGTCCCACAGTAGGATATTCAGTATACATGATCATAATGTGGGCATTTGGTAATGCGGGTGCAATTTGTTGGTTGGTCTCTGCCGTTCTGATGTTCGTCCATGTCCGATCGGTTGAGCAGGCCGAATCGAAACAAGAGCAGGCCAATAAAGACAACGCAGCCTCCGACGTGGATCTGAAAAAACAACAAGCGTAATGCTACAACACTAATTTTTGAAAACTGCCCCGAATTTTTGAAATTTTTCAAGCCTTTTTACCAGCAATTTTTCCAGTTAATCCGAAAGTTTAAATTTGATGTCAATTACTATAATCTTTACTAGTTTACACTCCTAAGTGAGATATCTTAAACATTTTTGTCTTCGTCTAGCGGCAAAATGGATCATTGTTCGACCGTGGTCATAGTCAAGTACAATTTCTTGTGCCTTTCTTCCAACCGTAGTTGGATTACTCTTTTGCAGTTTTTCGTTGCGTTGGACTTTGAGACGTTTTCCGTTTACAACCCCTCGAACACCGTCCCTGATGGCACAAGGCAGGGTTTTCTCGAAGGATGTAAAAGAGGGCAATGCTGTCCTCTCGAACATTGGACATGACCTTGATCCAGTCGCTGGTCCGAGTGTTGTGTGCTCTGCTTGCCCGCAGCAAGCGAAAGAACCCGGCTTCTTGCAGCCTGTACCGCACATCCAGGTTTCGATTTCGAAAGTGGCGTTTGGCTCCATCCTCATCGCGGAGCGAAAAGGAAAAATCTTGGCGGGGGCGTCGAACAAAGGTGGAGAGCTCGAGCTCTTCCCGTGCCGAGGTGATTATTGTTGGTTCATCGTATGAATTGTTCGTTTCGCTCGATAAGGATCGTTGTTGATGTTTTCTTTGGGAATAGACTAGAGAGGAGGCCCGAATCTGTATCGTAGGGTCGTGATCGATGAGACGAAACATGGCATTCCAGCCCGATTGTCCCACCGAATGATTGAAGGCGCAACCATAAAATTCGAGATCGGTCAGGTGACCGTTTTGTTGCATCAACGAACCGCACATGGCTTCGATGCCTCCCTCCTCGACCGATATTCCAGAGAGGACGAGTTTTTTCAGCGATTGACACTTTGCCAGCTTTAGTAGAGTTTTGGTAGAGACCTCGTGCGAGGGTCTCAGATGGAATCGGCTGAGGACAGATTTGGAAATCTTGATTTCTCGCATGTTGGGGGAGGATACCAAGCATTCCAAGAGGCCGTCAAAGGGCGACTCCTCGGTGTTGATTCTCGTAGCGGTAGACCAATACTCGTCAGTGCGATCGGTTTGATCTTCGATGGTCAACTCGATCGATTCGAGGGCAATGGGTGCGTAATGATTCCGAATTTTGCTTCCCAGCAAGAACAATTGCATCAGTCCGTTCAATTCCGAAGAGGATTTGATCACAACATCTCGAACCGTGAGTTTCTTCAATCCCTTGGCGGTTTCCAGTATAGTTAGAAGATGCGAGATTCTCCAGCGGTTACCACCCGTCAGTGATATTGATTCAAGCCGTGGAAGACACACGCAGGCTTCAAATAATCTCCGTTCCTGCAGTTTTGTCAATTGGTTGAGGGACGTGGCTCTCATCTCGTAGGAATCATCTTCATTGCCATAGTCATCCAAACTGCTGCCTTCTTCGTCATGACGAAGAAGATGAAAAATCCGCTTCGGATAGTTCCAATCGTAGCAGCAGGAGACAGATCGAATTGTATGGTTGTAGTGGAGGGCTTCGGTAGCCTCCTGGATCGACCTCTGGGTAAATCCACGAAAATAGGATGCTTGTCTCCCATGGTTCAATATCTGGACATTCTGTATCGCCAGTGAGGTCAGCTCTGGATCATTGGCCCGGATTCTGCGGACCAATGCTTCGGCAGATTCGATCCTGTGGTCATCGCAATCCTCCAATTCGTCGCAATCGTCGTATGGGTAGCAACAATCCTCCTTGTTGGCTTGGTGGTAACCTTTTATAATCGCAACGTCTTGCAAGAGTTGCACCGCGACTTGGAGCGGTTGCAGATTGTCATAATTACTTGGGATTAGCGCTGGCGCTTTCGAGGAAACGAGAGCAAGATTGGCCAGCCTTTCCGAAATGCTATAACATTCTTCGAAATACCTTTCGTCCTTGATCGTCACCGACATCCTGGGAAATTGTTTGGATCATTCGTATTATTTCTCGTCTGTAAGTATTTCTTTGAATAGTGACTTCCTAGTGTTGTCTCTTCTCGAAAGGATTCTACTTGTAGAAACATACATCTGTCTTGCGTCTCGTGATGGCAGAATAACGACCAAAAATGTCACGTAGAACGTGTTCTATTTTATCACTTCTTCTGGAAGATCTAAAAGAGTTTTAACGCGTGTTCCTCCACTGAGCTGCTAAATACGGTGTTTGCGTGCGATTTGACGTACTGTAAAATGAGAACACTAATCTTTATTCAACATGAGATATTAGGATTAGGGATATACCCTTATAAATTCCAAACGTGTTTGCCTCCAATTCGCGTGCGTGTGGGAAAACACACAAGAAACTCAATCCAGATGTTCAACTCTCCCTCGATGAAAATTTGGTATCCTCCTGGAGTCCAACATGGCAAACTATCTCGATATTGCTTAAGCCACAAGTCAAGCAAAACGAAAGAGTGAAGTTGTAGGTTGAAAGCTAAGTGAAGAAAAATGAATCGCATTGCATGCTCGATAGGCTTGCTCCTCTTGCTGGGATCGGCGCATTCCTTTGCCCCAACGAGCCTCTCCTCCGAAAGCCAATCTCCGTCGATTGCCTCTTCCTCTCGTCTGGGCCTCTTCGATTTTGGATTTTTGAGTGGTGGGAGTGGTGGATCTGCAGCGTCCATTCCCTCTACCACTAGCGCTCGCGATAAGATTGCCATTGATTCCTGCAAGAATGCCATTGCCAACCCCCGCGACAAGAACTTTCCACTGATCGAGCTCGAGTTTCCGGCACTGGCGGCACTCAACAAACTGGGGGATGGGTCGCTGCGGTCGACGGTGGAAGCGGAGGAGGCTAATTTAGCCTTTGTGTCCAAACTGATTGGAGGCATCGCACCATCCTTCAACCCGTTTGCGGGAGCCAAGGTGACACTCGCCCTGAGCGCATCCTCCACCAACAACTTTCGGTCCAAGGCGGAAACGATTGCCAAAAAAACGGGTGCCACCCTGGTTTCGGCATCATCGCCCTCACTGACCCAAGAAGTGGGGAGTGACGGGATTTGTGTCTTCGTTACACCGTCTTCCCGCAACGATTATATGGCCGCCCAGAACCTGGCCAAGTCGGGTGCCGTCAAGGCCGTCGTTCTGGTCAATGCCTTTGCCAAGGATCCACGCAGCGTCCCGGGTGGAGCCACCATGGCTTATTTCCTCAAGCCACTAACGTACAATTCACAGATTGCGGGGTATCTGATAAGATCCTATCCCAGTTCCTGGACGGTCCTGGATGCCACCACCAAAAAGGTTTTGGGAACCTTTTCGGACGAGGAGATCTTGGTTCCCCAAACCAACACACCCGATCTGCGAACCTCGGGAAGGATGGTTCAAAAGTCGGTCGATGAGCGGGCTATTGCTGCGAGGAATCGATGAAGATTATAAAATTGCGACGCAAGTGACAGGCAAGCGCAACGAATGGTACGCACTTAGCAATCATTGAAAAAGAAACAAAAGGAATCATGGTACTGTGGATTCGAAAGCATGGGTATGTCCCCAAGCAGGCATAGTGGTTCCAACGGGAATATAAACATTTCAAGTAACTATTCAACACACAAAACAGAAAACCAAACTATAACCACGAGCCAAAACGAAAGGATACTCCAAGCATTCATTCCAAATGCGCAACGATGAAATTGGAGAAAGCATTGGCTCGTTGTTTATCTTTTTTGTTGTAATACAATTTCTGTGTCTATACCAAATTCCTCCATTTCGGAATCGATTCGAAAAACCACCTAAACGTGAAATATCCTTTGCCTAATAATCGCCCATCCTGTGGCAATGGCAAAAAAGAGTTGCTCCGCACGATTTCTAAAATTCGATTGCGTTGGTTGTTGCGTTGATACACTCTCGTTTTATAACTACTCCAGCCGGAGTAGTGTCACCTTCATGACCGTCTGACCCGTCGTAATGACCATGCCCTTGGGTTTGAGCTCGTATTGTTGTCCGGGCTCACAGAATTCGCCATTGATAAGGGTCCCGTTGGTCGATCCGGTATCCTGATAGTAAAATTTGCCCTGTTTGTACTCGAAGCGTCCGTGGGTGGTGCTAACCTCTAGATCCAGGGGCAAGGAAATTCCGCTCTTTTTGAATTTGTTGCTGGACGATCGTCCCACCCAAGCATGAGAGCGAGATTTGGGCTGCAAATCGTAAAACTTTCCGTCGTAGGGACCACCGACGACATCGATGTGGATCGTATCGGGTTTCCCATCGTTTTTGGGTTTGGGAGGTGCTGCTTTTGTTGCCGCCTCTTCTTTTTTGACCGTGGCCTTTTTGCCGCGTGTGGGACGGGTCGATGCCGCCGGCACCGCAACCGCCACTACCGGTTTGGGCTGCTTTTCGATCACCATGGGCACAGGTTTTGTTTCGGCCTTGACCGCCACGGCGACAGGTTTGTTGACGACTTTCACATTGACCTTTGGCTTTTCATTTTCGGAATTGGTGGCAATCTCCGAGACCTGTTCGTGGGCTTCCCAAATCGCTTTCTTTCCCTCTTCGAGCTGTTTGGACAAACCTTCCACCAATGTGTTATATTCCGCCTCGCTCTCGCTTTTGGCTCGCAGCAGCCACCATTGCATGACGTGTTCGACCGTCCAGTTTTCGGTTGGTTCTGCATTGTTTGGACAAAGAAAAGAAAACAACAATCAATACAAAAACAAACAACAAAAAGTGGATGTTGAATCGTTAGCTGAGAACGCAAGGAGGAAGGAGCGAAAGAAATCAATCCGTTGTTCGTTTCCATCAATTCTTACCGTCGTCTAACGTGTAGGGAAGTGTGTCAATCATTTTTGTTCTTGCTTCGTTCTTTCTTATGGCGAGCAAGTGCTGCTCTTCCTCTTTTTGGTTTCGACAAAAGGATGTCTTCTTGCAGTGATGGATGGATTGCCCTTTCCTTGCCTTCGTTTGCTGCTATCAACGTGATTTGAGAGATGAAAATATTTTCCCCGGAGCGATAAAATTCAAATCAAGTAAATGTACGTCTTCATAATGGTAGATAAATATATGTTGCGCGCATGCACTCTTCACCCGACGTTTCTGAAACTATGCGTAGTATGTTTCCTAGATACAGATAAAACACAATAAATCTACGATGCTGATCTCCCAAATTTAGCGTTGACTCATCGTCATCGACAAACTCAAATTGCCACCATCACTTCATTACTGAATCACACAGCTTCTCATCAAGATAGTCAACAAGGAGACAAAGACACTATTGCGGCAACCTCATTCAACAACCAATCGACCGTTTCATACACCAAACAATACACACGACAACCATGGCTCCTCGTTCCACCACTACTTTCTCGCTGCTCTTGTTGGCCGTTGCCATCTGCTTTGCTTCGTCCTTTGCACCAACCACCACCACCAAGCAATCCTCCTCTGCTCTTTCCATGGCGAGGCGGGGTCGCGGAAAGAGTTTGGGTAAAGAGCTTGGAGATTCCTCGTCATCGTCTTCTGCGGGAGGAATGGGAGGTGGTGGCATGGGACAATCCACCGCTGGCGGAACCAACTGGCTCAACACGAACAAATCCGTCAAGGAACTGCCCAAAGAATCGGGCGAAATCAAACTGATCGAAACGGGTGCCTTTTTACTAGTGGACAAAGGTACCAATCCCAACGGTGCCGCGGCGACCGCTAAGTATGGGAATGACGTCTTTTGTTTCCAGGCCAACTGTCCCCAGTGCAAGGTTCCCATGACCAAGAGTAAGGTGCTTGAACCCAACGACGAAACCAAGGCCAACGAGCCCCGAATCTCTTGTGA
>Ga0115013_10001779_pt1 | contig 12268 bp, 2 predicted proteins | sample SouAtlMetagenome_2_FD_88686 | JGI IMG/M metagenome (GOLD analysis project Ga0115013, IMG submission 88686) | Marine eukaryotic phytoplankton communities from Atlantic Ocean - South Atlantic ANT15 Metagenome | ecosystem: Environmental > Aquatic > Marine > Oceanic | place: South Atlantic Ocean...
CAGTAGTTGGGTCTATAACGATAGAATTTGTAAAATTAGCATTACCTATTATTTCTAATTTGTAAGCATTACTTTTAAGACTAGTGTTACCCCCTATAAGGATATTGGATGCATAAAAAAGATCAGAAACTCTACCGTTTTGTATTTGAAATGTAGATGAACTACCTCCCCCATTATTAACCCAGTTAAGATTACCTGCATTATCAACAGCTAAAACTTGTCCATTTAAACCTCTATTAGCAGGGAAAACATATCCTGCTATATTTGTACCTACATGTAAAACACCAGTTGCTGTCCCGCTTCCAGATTTCATAATCCTAACAGAACCAACATTCAAACCTGCATAGTTATCTTCACTTATTGTAGTTCCGCTATCTCCACTAGTTGAAGAATTTTCGAATAAAATCCATTTACCATTAGGTGCATCTCTCAAAAGACCAGCGTAATAAGTATTACCGCTTGAATCATTACCGTCTATATTTATATATTCTCCATAAAATCCAAGATCAGTTGCATTACCTCTAGCTGTATTACCATTTGCTAACTTTAAAAAATTTTCACCCATATTAATAGTTGTAGCCTCAATATTAAATTGAGCAGCACTTCCTTGAAGATTAAAATTACCAGTAACAGTTAAATCATTCATCGTAACACTTCCAGAAAAATTAGAAATACCTTTTGAACCTTCGTATCTATAAAAAGTCATGTAAGGAACTTGGTCATAAGTATTAGAAGGACTGAAAGCGGTACTAAAAGTGCTTCCAAAAAAAGTTAATACTCCCACATCTGTATCTAAAAACCATTCGTGAACTTCAAGAGGTATTGTTACAAAAGTATTACCTATAGTAGTTTTCTTTTCAAGTACTACGGAAAAAGTACCATTCCCAAATGTAAATGGTATAGTATCTTTCAATAAATTACTAACTTCAACTGCTGGTGTTTCATTAGTAGTAGTAGTAGGGGCTACCCATGCATCATTTTTACCACTTACTAATTGAATTAAAGGAATTCTGACGTACTTAGTAACATTTGTATAATCAACATTATTCACTATAGTTCCTTTTATTTTACCATTTGTAGAAATTGTTGTATTATTACTCTTACGTATCACATTAGAACTAGCTCCAGAAAAAGCTGCATTGTTCATAGAAGATGGAACTGGTTTTTGATAAATCTGGTTGTCAAAAATTACTTGTCTATTTTGTAATGAAGGTTCATTATAAAATTTTATAGAACCTGACGTACATGGTTTTCCAACTAATTTCTTAAATAGAAGACTAATCTTTTCATCATTATCAAAAGACATCTCTTTTATTTAAATAGTATATTTTTTTTTAAACCTTTTATTGAGTAATAGAAGCTGTTACACTCTTCAATGTTTTATTACTATTTGAACGAATAGCTACACTTACATATAAATGTACTACATAGTCAGTACCATCATTTGTTAAACTAGGGACACCTAATGAAATATATCTATCTTTTTCAGTAGAACGAGTTGCGAAATCTGCTGCATTTATTCCACCTTGAGTAGAATTACCATAATCATAAGTTGCTCCAGGTGTTTCTACATAAATTCCATTAGAAGCAGCAGCATTATTTTCCCACATTGTTAAATCAATATTACCTGAACCCTTAATAGTATTTGCATTTAGCCAATAAGTTTGACTAACAATACCATTTGAACTATTTCTTACAACTAATTTGACGTACACAAAACTATCATCAGAAAAGTTTGTACCACTATAAAGACTTTGTGTTGTATTAAAATTAGTACCATCAAATTGTAACCTTAAAAATGGGTTAGCACCACTAGCTGATGTGAATAAATTTGTATATTTAAAAGATACCCAACGATATTTAGTATCCGATGTTATAGTAGTATAATTAAGATTAACATTCATGACATCTGAATAATTTAGAAATCCTGTACTATTATTAGGAGTTACAAAAGAACCATTTACTAATTGCATATTAACACTTGCCAATAAACTTTCACTATGAACAAAAGGTTTTCCAAAATTAGTATCACCTGCTGTAATACCTGGAAAAGTACCTCCAGTTTTTACTCTCCACCAACTATTAACACTACCTGCATCTCCAGCTATTGTTCCTGAATGTACAAGTTGTCCTTTACTACTTGTTGTTGAATGTATAACACTTGTAATATGTGTATAACTAGGATAATCGAATCTCATTCTTCCAGTATTTGTTGAATTATCAACTTTTACATTCCCGTTTGACGTACTCGTCCCATTGATATTATAAAGTGTTACAGTCATCTTCATTTTTTCACCATAACTAGTATTTTCGAAAAAAGTCGAAATTGCAATTTCTTTACGATACTGAGTATTAGCGTTCAATGGAGCAGTACTAAAGCTTTTAGCAGTAGTAGACTCACTTAAATTACCAACTCCCACAAATAGTCCTCCGTTAGCTATACTGTCTAAATTTATTACTTTTAACGCAGAAGCTATTGATATTGTACCAACACTTAAATCATCTGTTATGTCAAAATTAAAAATTTGTTTATCACCGCGATACCAATTATTAGCAAGATTACTAACACTCCATTGTATTTTATAAGTTGTCGTTGGGTTAACTATTGGTATACCACATATACTCACTTCGGGTGAAACAGCTGCTGGAATAATACATACATTACTACCTGTTGGAGTAACATCAAAATTTTCAACGAATATTGTTTCTGTACTTTTATCAAATGTATTACCTAGTATTGTCTGTGTAGATTTTAAATAATAACCTAAATTATTAACTGCTGCGAAATTAGCTGTATTCTTAAGAGTAATAACAGGTGTAAATTTAGTATAAAAACCAGTATAATCTCCAGTGTATTTATCAGCAAGACCACCAGTGGTTACAGTTAAATTATTCATAGCAGGGACTGTAATAGTATCAGTAGTGTTAGTATCAATATCACTCCAAGTTGTATCATTACCAATGTTAAAATTACTTGTTTCTATTAATACATTAGTACTTTGAAAACTTTCTATTTTTAAATTACAAAAAGGATTACTTCCTTTCTTTAAAATACCTCCACTATAAACATTTGGACTTCCAGAATTAGCACCAGAACCTTTTGAAAGTGTAGGACTACCTCCTAAATTAATTGTTATTGTGTTTGCAGTTACTGAAGCAACAGCTTGATTAGTAAAATTTAAAGTAGCTTCTCTACATCTTAAAGTAGTTATGGTATCAGTAGCTGTTATACCATGTGTTCCATCAACATTCAAAGTTGCTAAAACATTAGCACCACTATTGTATACATTAATCTTTGTAATTCTAAAATACCCTAAAGCTAATATACCAGGGTTTGCTTGTAAATTTCCTTGTACATCAGAATAAGTTATTGAAAGTTGAGTTAATTTACTCTTTTTATAAAGAGGACCATACAAAGTAGTATAACTATTACTTACAGGTCTGTATTTACCAGAATTAGCACCAGATGTATATTTAGCATCATTTCCTGAATCAACAAATGTTGTATTACTTTTAGTGCTAACATAATCATTAGTTGTACCAGTAAACAAAGAATTACCTATTGGACTGTTTAATGAAAAATTCCAAGGTATTGTTAATGACGTACTATAATTATTAAAAGAATCATTCCATTCACTCAATGCACTTACTTCGAAAGTATATCTTCCACCTGGAAGAGGTGTATAAGCTAATACAGAATCACAATGTGTAGTACCTTGAACATAATTATTATTAACTGTTACTGCTGTTTTATTTTTTACAAAAGTTAGAAATCCTCCAGTAACTGTTGCGTTTGCTGCTGTTTTAAGAACTGTTAATTGATTAGTCGCTCTATCAGCATTTAAACTACATAACCCTATTAATGCGCTATTACCGTATACATACACATAATCAGGAACTCTTAAAGTACCAGTTGTTCCTAAATTAGAAGAACCATCTATCCCATTAGGAGCTATTATAGTAACACTAAAAGTAGTTCCATTTATATTTGTACTTTTAATTTTAAATTTAGTATTATTTAAATTAGAATGAGAACCTGTTATGAAAATATCTTCTCCTACTAAAAACTGAGAATGATCGGTATCATTAGTAGTACTACCGAATGTTATTAAACCATTACTAAATGCAGCTGATGACCATGTTATAGAAATTGAATTGGAATTATGGTTTTCAGTAAGAGTTATTGTTGCTAAATTACTTGTAATGTTAATGTTATTAATTGAAAAAACTTTAAAATCATAACCTCTTACTATGTTGTCAAAAATTTTTGGGACTACTCTATATTCTTTTATTCTAACATCTGTATTTGTTCCAGAACCTGTATCTGTTGGTAAATCCCAATCAGCTGTAACACTTGATGCGTCAGAACTTGTGAAAGAACCATTAGTAGGCGGACCAGAAACAACTAAAGAGACACTTTTTACTGGTATTTGGTTACTAACTGTCATTTCTCTTGTATTATAAATACTCCAAGTAGAAACACCTGTTGTTACAGTATTTGTAAAAGTACCTCCAAGAGTTATATTATATTTAGTTGTTGCCCCTTCTGTAACAGTAGTTACATTACTAGTTACAAGCAGATATTCCGTTCCAATTTGTAAATATTGATATTTACCACTACCAATAACGTTATTAATACCTATTAAAGGTGTTGCATCACCTGCTGCTGTATCATAAATTGAAACAGTAGTTACATTACCATTTACACTAACTCCTCTTAAAGTTCCTGTAAGAAAATTATTACTAGTAGAATTAGTTATTGAAGAACCCATACCAGCTTGTAAAGTTCCGCTTAATTTTCCATAATAATATAAAGTATTAGCAGCCTGAGAATCTGATATACTTATTGAACTATTACCAACCATACCAATGTGATTACTACAATAATAATAAAGTTTATCTGGGGAATTACTTGGAACAACAAATGTAATAGTAGCACTTGTACTCCCAGGGGTACCACTTCTAGTCACCCCTGTTGTGTATTCCGCTCCACCACTGTATGTACCGTATTTTGTTGTACTGAATTTTAAAATATGCCCAGTATTAGTAGAATCAGATACATTAAAAGTATAAGTTGTACCTCTTAATAAGAATAAATCTCCTGTTATAACACCGTTGATATAAAATTTATTCGAATAACCATCATAATCCACAGTAACATTAATACTCTGACCAGTAGTTGAACTTACAACATTTGAATCTAAATCAAGTGTGACAGTAGCATTAGCTGTACCAGCAGTTCCTACCCTAGTTACACTAGTGGTGTAATCAGTTCCTCCACCGTCTGTAGCAGTATTTAATAAGAATAAATAATTATTATTACTTGTATCACTTACGTCAAAAATATACTTATTACCTCTTACAAAAGTTAAAGCTTTTCTTTCAACTCCATCTATATAAAACCTGGGAGGTGTTCCAGTTACAGTTACAACTAATGTACTATCAGCTACAATATAAGCTGGATTAGGTTCAAAAACCAATAAAGTGTCACCATGTACATAATCTTTACCAGGATCAGTTATTGTAACTGTTAAATGAGGACTCACTGATTTAAGACTTGTTTCTATACGAAGTTTCATACCAGTTGCTATACTATTAGTAACTGTTTTGTTTTTTGGAACAACATCTGTGTACGTCACACCTTCTTTAAAAAATCCAACTCTCATTCCTAAATTTTGAGCAACTGACGTAATACTTGTTATATTGTCAGTAGTTAATAAATAAGATTTATTAGTACCTGTAGTACTAGGTGTATTTTTATAAGTTGTATTCTGAGAATCTTCATAATATATCCTTACTTTATGATTAATAATTGAAGCATTGGTAACTTTTACATTATAAATACTATTTGTATTATCCCAACCCCAACCATTACCTGGTGTAGAAGCTGTTGAAATATATAATCTTATGTTAGTATTACTACCTGATGGTAACTGTATGGAAGGAACAGTAGAATTATTAGCAAGTTCTGATATATTAAGAGCTGCTGGTAAATGTTGTGTTAAAACATTACCAGTACTGTCAAGTAATTCCATTTTCCATCCTGTTATTATAGGATAATAATATTTGTTAGTCCTATTAGGAAGTATGTTCATACTTGCTTGTGTAATATGTTCAAATTCTATACTACCATATACAGCATTACTAATAACTTTATCGATATATTTCATTTGATGAGCTATTAATCTAGCGTCAGGATTAATTTTTAATTGTAATTGGGTATCATATAATAAATGATTAGCTATCCAACTATCTAAAGCCTGAATACCTTGTCCTGGTGTCATTGTTGTGTTAATTTGTCCTTTATGGCTAGTGTTACCACTGTTAAATGTTGAAGAATTTTTAATTTCTCCTATCCCATTAACTTTATCTATTCGATTACCATCTGAAGTTATTGCACCTGTATTATCAACACTAAATTTTTCTGCTCCACCTGCATTAAATAATGATAATTTACCTGTATTATCAATTGTTAATCTATTTGTACCTCCTGTGTAAAAATAAAGTTTATCTTCATCTGCTCCTGCTGAACTTTCAGTTAATATATAAGTATCTTGATCAAGATCCATTACACCACCTAAAGCTCCCCATGCATTGTTAGCATAACCTTCAAAAATTTTAGAATCTGTATTAAATCTTATTAAACCTTCTTCTGGTGGTGTTATTATTGTACCTGTAAGACCTGTATAAACTTTAGGATTACCTACTGTATAAGTTCCTCCATCATTAAATCCTGTTGGAACAGTAGTTCCATTATTAACTGTTAAAAAGAATATACCATTACTAGCGTTAGCTGTAGTATTTATAGCAGTTACTGTTTGTTTAACAATATTCTCTGCAAATACAGTTGTAATGTTTAATATACTAGCTATTTCTCCAATTTCTATACCATGTCTTCCAGATGCAGTAGCTTTAACAATATGATTTACTCCATCTTTATAAATTTCTAATTTTGATACAGTGACACTATCTATAGTATAAGCACCTGTTTCCCCTGGTCTTTGAGCATTTGTACCCTTAGGTATTAAAATAGCATCATTAACTGTTTTACAATCAACAGTATATCTCGGCTTAGGAACAATATCTTCATCATCACTATCATCTCCGTCTCCTGTTCTATAAGGTTGAATTTTATTACTAGTTTTTAAATTACTTCTCAATTTATCAATTTCAACACCTCCATCAAATGCAACGGAACCTTTTTTCAATGCTTTCCTAGCACTATCAATAGTTATTCTATAATCAGATGCACTGTTAGAAGACACACTAGAAGGTCCTAATTTAGTTACTGGGTTATCACTTGTCACATCCACCCTAGAACCTAGCGCTTTTTCAGTTAAAGAGGCCGCTAACATACTTACTAATTACTAAATATATTATTTTAAAGATATTGACATCAAACTCTTTAAAATAATATTATTCCCTTAAGCCATTCCTACATATTTATCAAAGGATATTGTTGCATTTAATGACATAGTATTACTAGCGTAATTACTTAAATCAACTGTTAAATTATTGTTAGCACTACTATAAACAGGTATAGGTATCGTAAAATTAAGACTGTTTATATCAAATTGTTTATAAGTACTAATAGTACTTCCATAAAGTACAAAATAATACTCTATAATTCCTTCCATTGTTTTACCTAAAACCATTTGAACAGTAGATGTTGTTGCACCTACTGTTTTAGTAATAGTGATTACATCCCCAGATTTATAACCAGTACCTTGATTAGCTATGTTATTAATTATTGGATTTGCAAAATTATCAAAACTTATTTGTACTGACATTCCTGTCCCAGTACCACCAGTAACTGTTACAGCATGTCCTCCGGGGGTATTCCCTGGGTAAGTACCATTATCAGCACTTGACCAAGTTCCACTAGCAGTACTAACGCTACTTGCTAAAAAGAAATTAACTTTAGTAAATGCCATAAGATTTAATGTTATTTTATAAACTGCTACAATATCATTCAAAGAACTACTATAAGATAAATCAAAAACTACCGTGTTAGTTGAATCTAATTTCTTAGTTTGTGTTAAACTTCCATCTACTGTTATAGCAGGAGGACTGATTAATGAACCAGGAGAATTTTGTTGAAGAATACTTACAGTTGATGTTAAACTAGCTGAATTTGTAGCAGGAGATACTATAAAATATACAGAAGGAGTTGTCTGTATAGAAACAGCTATTTCTCCACTAGGGAATTTAACTGATTTTTTAACAGCAGTTGACACTACATCAGCAGCACTATAAGCTACAGTATAATTAGTTTGTTCAACCGATTTAGAATTATCAGGAGCAGTATCAACTACTGAAAAATAAATATCAGCATTAGCTCTCTCAGTTGTAAAATGAATTGGGAAAGATAAAAAACCTCCTATATATTTACTCGAAGATGTACTTGAAGTAAAAAGTAATCTTCCATTACTACTATAACCAGAAGGTATAGTCAATAATGCATCAGAACCCCAAGTAATATCTGCATTACCGTTATGATTTTCAATAGCTATTCTAACAGCTGCTTCAGTTAAAAAACTTGATTTAACCGTTAATAATAAACCTCCTTCTGTACTACTGTAACTATTTGAAAGTAAAAAACTAAATTCACCATCATTAATAGCTGTATTAACATCAGGTGAAAATTTTACTTTAACTTGAAATTTTTCAAGATTTACACTTCCATTAGAAGAATGAGTTAATAAAAACTCTTCGATATAATAATTATAATCCCCAGTTGTTTTATGATACGTCACTAACATAATTTCACCATGAATTTCTTTAAAGAATGTACCGTTAGAATTATTTTTATTCCATTTGAACAATAAAGTTTGTTTTGTAGTAACAGGATTAGTAGTTAAATCAGCTAGTGTAAAGTATTTAGTAGTAGTAACTGTATTAGGATAACTTTCTTTTATTATATCAGTAATACTTGAACTATAACTTGTACCATCAGCACCAGCAGCACCAGCATCCCCAGTAGCTCCAGTAGGACCAGGTACACCTCTAATAAAATGAGCAGCAAAAGATGCTTTTAAAATATTAAAAGAAAAATAAGTATCACTTGGTAAACTTAATTTATAAGTACTTGTACCTGTAGTAGGAGTTGTTGTAAAATTACTATTAAGAATAGCATTCCTAGTTGTAACTCCATTAACTAAAGTTACGATATAATCTGTTATTTGTTTAACTTCATTGTTTATAGTAATAGAATAACCATTATAAGCATCACTAAGATCAGATTCTGTTGTATCTAAAACTATTGTATTAGCATCTGTATTAACTCCTCTTACAGTTCCAAATCTATTTGAAAATGACTGTTGAAAGTCGTCGTCTAATTTTATGCCTAAACCTATGACAGTACCTGTAGAAATATATTTAACAACATCAAGAGACCCATTTATAATATTACCATTACTAATATATTTACCAATACTATTATCACCTGTTTCGCTTGCTGATAAAAATGTACTGTTCCCAGAAGCAGTACCAAAAAGAATTGCAACTGAAAATACACAAGGTACTTCATCTCCTGATGAATTCATCCAACGAACACTTATACTAAAATTAGTACTAATTTTATAAGGACCAGTAGTACTTAAAGTAAAACTATTATAAAATCCACTTGCTTGAGCACTATTTACTGATATACCAGTTATAGTTGAATTATAATTAGGGTCTTTCCATGACTGTATAATATTATAAGTAGTATTACCAGGTGCTGCTGACAATTTAAATACTTCAGTTGACGTACTTATAAAAAATTCTGCCCAAGGTAAATCTGTTTCTGTTACTTCTACTGCCGCTCCAAAATCTCCATCATACACATAAAGTTCTGTAAAAAATATAGTACTTGTTGCACTTGGAACTGTTCCTCCAAAGAAAATTAAAATACCATTATTAATAACAGGTGTATATTGTGAATTATAAGGATTTACAGTAACACCATCAACAGATAATAAAAATTTGAATTTAGCATTACCTGAAATATTTTGTGACAATTTAGTCCTAAGTACATTAGCATCATTACCACTAGTGACAGTAAAAGGTTCCCATGCTCTATTTTCCGTACCAGGAATAACTGTCATTCTTACATTTGTATATTTTTTGATATGGGTAAAACCTGAAGGTACTGACATAGGATAAGCAGAAGCTATTTGTCCACCTGTTTGAGTATGCGTTGCATCAGAAACTCCGTTATAACTTAAATTAGCTTCTAAAGGTAACTTCTTTGAAAAAATTTGTTCATTTAATATAAATGATGTTTGAAAGTTTTCTTGACCAGGAATAAGATTACTTGTGGTATACCTAAATCCTAAAGCTCTCTTTAATAATAAATCTATCTTCTCTTTATCAATTGCTGTGAATGAAGCCATACTTACTATTAAAATACATTATTTTTTTATGATCCAGACAATGTTATACCACTAAATTTTTTAACACTATTATTATCACTTTTTAGTCCTATTCTTACATGGACAGTACTCTCTTTAGTTGTATTAGCTGGAATACTACAACTATACACTAAATTACCACCACTTGTACTTCTTGAATTTAGAATAGGAATTAGACCTGCTTTTCTTTGAGCATCTGTATTAGTAGTAAATGAATCTTCTCTATCAAAAGGAGCATTAGCATTATACCAATAATACTCTCCAGTATAATGAGCAGAAGGTAACCAGATGTATAATAATAATCCATCTTCTGCTATTGTTCCGCTTGTTCTACTAAATCCACTATAACTTTGGATAGTAATATTTAAAGTACTAGTTGCAGCAGACCAAGTTCCAGAAGGAGTTAAAGTAAAAGTTGCAAATAAATAATTAGTACCACCTATATCAACACCATTATGTCCCGTTAGATTGGTCGTTGCGTTAGTCAATCCTGTATTATGATTAGAATAGTCTATATAATAAGTATTATTGAAAGATTCATACTTACCATTAATCAATAACATTTCATTACTACCTAAAGCTTGGGTATGACTAAATGGAGAACTGGCTGAACTTCTGACTATAATCATTCCACCCATTCCACTATGGGCTGTACAATAATAATAAAGTATATCAGGTGCGCTATTATCAACTGCTAAAGTTACAGTAGCTCCAGCTGTCCCTGGATTATTAGCATTTGACACCCCTGTTGTATAAATAGTACCTCCACCGTGAGTACCATTAGCAGTTGTACTGAATCTTAAAACATGTGTGCTATTACTACTATCACTTACATTGAATGTGTAAGTTGTACCTCTTAAAACTGTTAATGTTTTGTGTGCTACACCTCCTATATAAAATTTACCTGCATCAGCTGTTACTACCAATGAAGTACTATCAGTATTTACAGAAGGTGTAAAAACTTGACTTCCATAAAATTGAAAAGTAGAAGCATAAGTTCCAGAAGATACCCTATTCGTAGTGTTGTTCCTAGAATTATTATCTGCATAAATCTTCATACTTACAGTAGTATTACTAGAACCTTTGATATTATAAGCTGTTAAAGTAAAGTACGTCAAACCTATTTTATTGGCTGTTGATAATCGTACGTCAACATCTTTATCAGCATAAACAATTTGGTTGCCAGAATTTGCTGCGTCATTTTTACCATATGTAATATCATTTACTCTTACAGTTCTATTAGTAGTATCTGGATTAGAAATTAATAATTGTTTTCTATCATTCCTATAATATTTATCAGCATTAGTAGCTAAATTCTGAATGGTTGTTGTAAATAAAAAATCACAACCCGTTTGAGCTTTCAAATTAGCTAATCCACAATTAAAATCATGACTAGCAGTAGCAGACATTTTAACACTTTTTGTTGCAGCTATTGTAGGTACTGTATTTAAAGTATCAACTGCAAAATTTAAAGTTCCAGTTGTATCTAATGGAGCATCTACCTTCAAAGTTATTGTCCCATCACCAATAGTAGCCATAGTATTTTTAAATTTCAAATAGAATGTATTAATATTCATTATAGGCCAAAATTTATCAGTATCTGTAGTTAGATTACCACTAAAAACTATATCTGAATTAGTATTACTAGTGGCACTTCCTGTAAAATTAACATCAGTTACATAACCATAAGCACTTATAGTATGAACTTTTTCATCTTCTAATGCACCTTTAACTACTTTACCTGTTACTGTCCAAGTACCAGGGGATTCTCTTATAGTATTGGTTAACCTTAAATTTTCAACTACTTTTATGGCATTTGTATAAAATTCAATATTATTACCAAATTGATTTGAATTAAAAAGGTATCCAGAACC
>Ga0115013_10001780_pt1 | contig 12262 bp, 9 predicted proteins | sample SouAtlMetagenome_2_FD_88686 | JGI IMG/M metagenome (GOLD analysis project Ga0115013, IMG submission 88686) | Marine eukaryotic phytoplankton communities from Atlantic Ocean - South Atlantic ANT15 Metagenome | ecosystem: Environmental > Aquatic > Marine > Oceanic | place: South Atlantic Ocean...
ACCGCATGCCTGTGTGGTGGCAAAGACCCTCTTGCATTGCCCCAGGCAGACTGCTGGTGGTAGGGGATGGTGAGCCCTGCTTGGGGAGCAGGTTTTTGGCAATGTGCTCAGTGAGCCATGATAGGCAAATATTGTGGGGAATCGATCCCACAACCTCACCCAAAAAAGGCATGTGAGGTATGTTTGTGCACAAATTGGCCCCATGGCCTCAAAACCAGGCCAAAAGTGACCAAAAACAAAAAAAGGTTTGCTTCTCTTCGATTTTGCGTGTCATCCTTGCACAGGGACCATGCACGGATGTCCCTGTATTGTAAAGAGGCCTATAATCTTCTCTGCATTGTAAAGCAATCTTCTCTGCATTGTGAACCAAATCTTCTCTGTATTGTAAAGCGTTTGTTTAATGCTTGGGCCGAAACCCAAGCTTTGAAAATAGCAATTTTTGGGTATATAAACATCAAAAGAAGCACTATTTTTGTTCCTTTTCGTTTTTCACGGTCTGGCGTTCGTACGAATTGACGCACAGAAAAAAATAAAAAATAGCATGCCGTAAAAAATGTTTCGACGAAGCCAATCTTACTCAATACAGGTTGAGGACTATGGTGTTGTACTGCCTTGTAGTTTATGCTTTCTTGATTCTTTCCTCTATCACTCTATCCGAAGCCTTTGTGATATCTTCGACAGGAACAAAGCAATATCCACAACGATTCAGCAACAGCCGTTGCGACATTTCTACGATTCGTCAACGATTGCTCCCTTCCTCCATGTCGTCATTAACAGCAGCAACAATGAATGATTCCAAACAAACAGAACCCTTCAGGGTCTGCATTGTTGGAGCGGGACCCGCTGGTTTGTATCTGGCACATCTGCTATTGAAACAACAAGAAGAACAACGAAACGCTACTACCAATAATAATGCTATGCAGATTGATATCCTGGAACGGGCACCCAAGAATGGAACTCCCGATGGGAATGCCTTTGGATTCGGAGTGGGGAGTCGCCACAAAGAATTTCTAAACGAGATACCGGGATTGTGGGAACGAATCGAGGCCAAAAGCGCACCCGTTACGAAACTGCGAATCATTGGACGAAACAATCTGTGCCGCGAATTGCTCGAAACACTCGAAGAAACAGCACCAAATGGTGATGACAAGAACAACTGCAATGTCTTGTACGAAACGTCCTGTGAATCCATCGATATCTACCAAAAGGTCGTAACCACCACCAGTGGCAAGAGGATACCCTACGATGTCTTGGTGGGATCGGATGGGGTCAATTCGATGGTACGAAAATTGCTCGTCGAAACTCGGGGACTCGTCGAGGAACGGTATCTGCGAAATGTGTATTGGAAATCCTTGCAATTGCCCCAACAGGAACCCAGCGTCTTGAGTCCCACCGATTTCAAACGGCTTACGCATCCCTCCTTTAAGGGTGCAGTCTTTCCACGCTATCCTGAGGGTCACACGGCCCTCGTCTTTTGGGACGATTCGCACCCCAACAATCCAAGGGGCATAAAGACGAGTGAGGATCTCCAACACGCCATGACCAAGGCGATCCAACCCAGTGCCAGCAAATGGGAGATTGCCGCAAACCTGCTGTTTTCTCCCTTTAACAAAAAGAAGAAACCACATTCCCCTGAGGAAAGCATAAGGGTCGCCTTTGATGACAAGGATTGCCAAAGGTTCGTCGAATCCAAGGCCCGTCGAGAAAATTATCTAAACCTGGATCGGTACCACGACACATATAGCCGCATTGCGCTAGTGGGAGACTCTGCGCACGGCATGTATTCCCTCTTGGGCCAGGGTGCCGCCTGTGGGTTTCTCACGGCCAAACTGTTGGCGAACAGCCTGAAGGAAATCTCTCGCGACGAGATTCCTAAAGCCCTCGAGTTGTATTCGTCAAAGGCCGTCCCGGAGGGCCACGCCATTGTCGATTTGAATCTATTGCCCCACGGCATTTTTGGAAGATTCGCCGCCAAGCTCCTTTCGGTTCCATTGATTCTCTGGAGCGCCCTGCGTGGCAAGCTCCTCATGAACCGATTGAACGAAAATGGCGTCACGTATCAACAAATCTACAAGGAGAATTCACTCCTCGTAAAGGTTTGTCGGTATTTTTGGAAACAGGAACGGCGCCTTCCCCCCAAGACTAAAGTAGCATAGAATATATAGATCAGCGCCAGTCGGATTGGTAGCCACTACCAAGTTGCCATTCTATAGCGCACAAGTATAATTACTATTGGACACGAGATGCTTTACCTATAGCTAGTGCATAGAACTAACAAAAACGTATTTCCTCTAGTAAATGCTCAAGTGGGTATAATGAAAATATATATAATTTGTCTATGAACGTTTAAACTATGCTATCAAACTTTTCTTCGATTACTATCGAAGGACAGAGTTTCTCGAGGAATTGTCTGTCCGTCGTTCCTGTCACCAAGGTTTAAATGTGACGAACGGCGCGCAGCTCGAGCCCGTTGAACGAATGACGGTTAAATCATACTAGTCGGATTAACAATAAGGCGCACCGAAATCACAAACAAAATCGAATTTGAAGATATTTATGTCACATTTTGGAAAATCGATAGTATCCAACACCAGAACTTTCTTTGTTAAAACTGGCGGGTCCATTTTCTGGACAACGACAAAGAAAGAAACCAACAGAAAATCTTGGACCAGATGCGCTCACGATCACCATATTCCCTCATGAGAAACCCAGGTAGCTGGCAGCTCAAAACGAAAAAGAATCGAAACCAAAGAAAGAGCAAGGGTCGCTCTAGTCGCCGGGGAAGCGAAGAAGAAGAAGAACGATCCTCGAATGTCTTACGTCGTAGTATCAGACGGTTGAACAAAGAGTTCGTGGATGATCGCGATGATATTACGGAGCAAGACTCCAGTCAGGAGGACAGTGAAATGATGGAAGAATCCTGTTTGTATGTCGAGGAGTTAGAAGCCGTCAGGGAGGGATGTCATAGCGGCATGGAGGGATGTCATACCGGCTGCAGCTATAGTTTTGAAACAGCAGAAGTTTTTGGAGGACTCTTGACAGAAGTCTTTCATGTAATCAGTGATTTGGCGTTTGCGCCTATGGTCGAAGAATACAAGATGGTGTTGGTGGAGAAATAGTACTAACTGCTGGGGCCACCTACACGAGGCCCGGGTTGAAGATTCATCCTAAGCTTTATCGAAATTACTCTCCAACCATCCATATAAAGTCAGCCAATTCCCAAGTCTTTGATCCATTTCTACGCCTAAAATTCATCCGATGCTCGTGTATTTATTACCACTCTTCCAATCGACCCATTTCCTACAGAAGGACTTATCTTCCAAATCCTTCCATCGACTCATCGGCACCATTCCAGCCGATTTACCATTGTTCGATATATTTCAACCATTGAAAACCCAACCAATTCTTTACTCATCACTACACTTTTTATTTCCAACAAGAGGATCCAGCTTGCAAAGTCTTCCATTGAATCATCAACGCCATTCCAGCTGATTCACTTATATTCGATACATTTCTACCGTATAAAACTCATGCCATATAGACCTATCTATCGATACACTTCCAAGCGATCTATTTCTTAAGGAGGATTCATCTTGCAAAACCTTACAAACAGAAAATTATCTTATACATATTCTGCGAAAATAACAACCTAACGCAATAATTTAAATCAGAGTATCTACCACTAATAGCGACAAAATCTTGATTAATGTTCGTCAAAGAAAAGCTCGAGTGTCTGCGCGACAAAAAGTCGTTTGGCATAATTGCAATTGGTCTACAAGAGGGAATTATCGCCAAGCATACCACTTGCGTTTCACTCTGTCATATTCATTTTCAGTATTGCTCCTCTTCAAACCTAGTTCAAGTCGAATCGCCGACGCTGTTGATTCTGACAGTTCTCGAAACCCAACCCATTCCTTTTTAACTTTTTCGGCAGCAGAGACTAGAAGAAACTATCAATCGTCATTTCCTAAGTGTAAGATGCTTGTAATTATTTCGAATCGCAACTAGCCTTGCATTGCTCCCAATCTCCAATACCAAGAGTTGTTCGTGGTAAAACCAAAGAGATCCAACTTGAAAAACACTCAGGGGTAGTTCTCTGCAGCCATGGGATGTTGGTTGGGAAAATACCTGGGTGAGTGACCTGGGCATAATCATGCCCATTGCAGTAGCATCCCCGTGTGCCTCATCCACTGTGGCCGGGGGGTTGGGGCCTGGTGGCCTGTGGCTACCTCGAGTGGGCAGGGCAACCCTCAACAGTGGGCGTCCCTTGGCTCTAGCACCACCCAAATGAGGTCCCCTGATGGTGCTATGTGCGCTCACTGCTATGCCATGGGTGGTGCACGTCATGGGGGAATGGGTGCCTGCTGTCACCATAGCACGCAGGTGCATGCACACATGGCTCCTATGGCCACTATGTTAGATGGGGCCAAAGCAGCAGGTGGTGGCTGGCCCTAATGCCACCCAAAGGGGGTCCCCTGGTGGTGCTATGTGCGCCCACTGCCATGGGTGGTGCGCACCATGGGCAAGTGACTGGCTGTGGCCACCAACAAAAACGTCAGACTGGTGTCAAAATTACGTTTCTTGAGATTTTTGTGCCCCCTCCCCTTAAGTAAAAATGATGAAGACAACCCAGGGTCCTTTGATCACAATTGGAATGCAAACGCATGTGACCTTCCTGAGACGACTTGCCAGGAAATTTTCATTTGATTTTGGAAAAGTATTTTTGCTCAGGGGACAGGATGTTTTGGATGCCCACCACACTCCTTGGCGTAATGCCTTGGGGTGGAGCGGGGTGAGAATTCCATTCGTTGCGGGACTCGTTGAATTGAGACTACCACCTAGGAAAGAACGTACGTGCATAACTCTGTTCTCTCGACACGCACAACTGCATCACTTTCTGAGAACAGCAGAGAACTGTTGCTTGTCTAAATAATTCAATTCTAGTGCGATGGGAACAACTTTCTATTCTCCCTGCTCTTAAAATGCGTCAGCCATATTCAAATCCTTATATGCCAAGGTCGCAAATCCGTTGAAATGAATCACACTTCTTCAACTCGAAGATTGGCACAGGAAGTCTTCGTCCCGTTTGCCCCGCTACTAGAATTGATGGGATTAGCTTCACGAGACTTTATCGGATAGCTTTCAAAATGAAAGGCCTTGCTGTTCTCATAAAATAAAAACATCTCAAACAAGACACCGACTCTAGATGAAAACGAACACCGCACTATTCATTTTATTGACAACACTCGCAACCATGGCTTCTAAGATTACCGCACTCACCCGAAACAAAATCGGAATGCCACTCGTTGGATTTGGCACGTACCAAATGAAAGCCGACCAGGCAGAAAAAGCCGTTGCCGAAGCTCTCCGTGTGGGATTTCGACACATTGACTCCGCAGAAGGGTACCACAACGAGGAGGGCACCGGAAAGGCCCTGGCGGCGAGCGGAGTTCCCCGCGAAGAGCTCTTTGTCGTCTCCAAGTTATGGCCCGGATACCAGGCGTGGGGAATGCCCGAAAAGACCTACGACCAGACCATTGAGTCCTTCAAGAAATCCCTCAAGGACCTGCAGTTGGAGTATCTCGATTTGTACCTGATCCACGTCCCGGCAGCTTCCACCCGCATCGACCAATACCGTGCTCTGGTGGATCTGAAAAAGCAGGGCCTCGTCAAGCACATTGGAGTTTCCAACTACGACGAACGTCACCTCAAGGAGATCGAAGATGCCGGATTGCCAACACCAGAATGCAATCAGGTTGAATTCCACCCCTTGTGCGCTCAGGCCAAGCTGAATCCCGTCATGGAAGCCAAAGGCATCGTCCCCGTTGCCTACTCGAGCCTCGCCACCCTCAGCTCGTGGAGAACAAAGGAGGGACAGGGTGGAGAACACAAGGCCGACACCAAAACCGAAGCCATTGCCGTCCAAAAGGAAATGTCGGAACGCCTAGGAGTCCCCGAGGGAAAGATTTTGTTGCGATGGGGAATGCAGCGGGGTTACGCCGTTCTCACCAAGAGTTCGACACCCAGCCGCATCGCGAGTAACTTTGATCTCTTTGGATTCGAGCTCTCGGAGGAAGACATGGCCAAACTCGATGCTCTCGACAGAGACGAACACATTGCCTGGGCCCAGCAGGGAATCAACTGCCAAGAACTCGGAGAGCCCCTCAAAACAGTTGCCTAAAACTTTTGCCTAGTAGAATATTAAATTTTTAATCATTCGTTTTTGTCACAAACTAAATGTAATCTCGGCATAAATTTTCTTGCTGATTCCCCTTTTCGATTGCCTCCTCCTTAGAATGACCAGGGATCGCTCCAACGGTGATTTTGGGATCGATCTTGCCACAAACCTTGTGCTCTACAAACTATGCATGTGCATTTTACCAAAATTAAATATATTACAATATTACTGCTCTTCCTACTAAGGTACTAAGATTTTTGTTCTTGCTGCTGGTATTTACGAAAAAACTAAAAGAAAAAATACTTTTGCGCCAGAGGAACCTTGTCCAAAGGCTCACACGTTAGGAGCTCTCCATTAGCACGGACCTCAAAGGTGTTGGGACAAACCTCCATTTCCGGTAGAGCATCATTCAAGACCATGTCGTGCTTGGTCACGGATCTACAGTTTGTGACACCCACCACCGATTTGGTCAATCCAAACTTGTCACCAATCTTGTTTTCGGAAGCAGCCGACGACACAAAGGCCAAAGAACGATGATTGTTTCCGGTGTTTCCAACCCCCGTTTCGTAGGCCCCAAACATGGGCCGCATCGAAACCGGTTGTGGGGTCGGAATGCTAGCATTAGGGTCTCCCATTTGGGCCCAGGCAATAGCTCCACCCTTGACAATCATTTCGGGCTTGGCTCCAAACATAGCGGGCTTCCACAAGACCAGATCGGCCAGCTTGCCCACCTCGACGCTGCCAACATCCTTCGACATGCCATGTGTAATGGCGGGATTGATGGTGTACTTGGCCAGATACCGCTTGGCACGTGTATTGTCATTACCACTCCCAGCGTCCTCGGGCAGTGGTCCCTTTTGGCACTTCATCTTGCAGGCTGTCTGCCAGGTTCGGGTGATGACCTCTCCGACTCGTCCCATGGCCTGGCTATCGGAGGAAATGATGGAAATGGCACCCATGTCGTGTAACAAATCCTCAGCAGCAATGGTTTCTGCCCTGATTCGGCTTTCAGCAAAGGCCACATCCTCAGGAATGCTCGTATCCAAGTGATGGCAGACCATGAGCATGTCTAGGTGCTCGTCCATAGTATTGACGGTAAAGGGCCGTGTTGGATTGGTTGAACTTGGCAAGACGTAGGGTTCCTGAACTATCTTGATAATGTCAGGGGCGTGTCCTCCTCCAGCTCCCTCGGTATGGTATGTGTGGATAGTTCGCCCCTTCATGGCGGCAATGCTGTCATCGACAAAACCACTCTCGTTGAGAGTATCGGTGTGGATGGTCACCGCCACGTCATGTTCGTCAGCAAACCCCAGACAGGCATCAATACTGGATGGCGTTGTCCCCCAGTCCTCGTGGAGCTTGAATCCAGCGGCTCCCGCCATCAGACAGTCTTTCAAGACGCTGGCATCGCTGGTGTTGCCCTTGCCGGAAAATCCAAAGTTCATGGGAAGCCCATCGGTCGCCTTGAGCATGAGTTCGAACTGGGAGGGAGCTGGTGTGCAAGTGGTGGCCGAAGTTCCGGCTGATGGACCTGTTCCACCCCCAAACATGGTCGTCAATCCTGACGCAATGGCGTCATAGCACTGTTGTGGACAAATATAGTGCACGTGAGTATCGATTCCACCCGCTGTGATTATCATTTTCTCTCCAGCAATCACGTCCGTAGTGGCACCTACAACCATATTGGGAGAGACATTGTCCATCATATCGGGATTTCCAGCCTTGCCAATCCCGACAATGCGGTTATCCTTGATTCCAATATCGGCCTTGACGATTCCGGTGACGCTATCTAGAATGAGTGCGTTAGTGATCACCACATCCAGGGCCTGATCAGAACCGATGCTTGTGGACTGGTAGAGTAGCAGAGGATACAAAAGCAACAAATAATATATGCATTGGTTAGACAAAAAAGGGTGCCATGTGCAAAGCCTAGTCAAAACATTCTAGTTGTTACGAAGAAAAACCAATTTCGATTCGTGACTAACTCCATCAACAATAGAGCAACCATCGTTGCGTACGAAGCAGCAGTAAATACTACTACTGCTTCTTTTACTTTCGCTAAAACAACTACTAGTATTACTACTCACCTGTCCCATGCCCTCTCGCAGGGTCTTGCCTCCACCAAACTTGCACTCTTCTCCGTAGGTAGTCAAATCTTCTTCGACCTGAATTTCCAGTTGGGTATCCCCCAACCGAACTCTGTCACCGACCGTTGGTCCGTACATATCGGCGTAGGCACTCCGTTCGAGCACCAAGGGTTGGCCACTGGGAACTTTGGAGGCTTTGGCGTGCCCAAACTCTCCGGCTTGGACCTTTTCCATGATATGAGTCGAGTCCAACGACCCGTCGTGCAATCGGTTGCCGGAAACGACCTTTTGGCTTCCCCCAATGTCCACCAAGGTGACCGTCTTGGTTTCTCCCGGTTCGAATCGCACACTAGATCCACTGGGAATGTTGAGGCGTTTGCCAATACAAATTTCACGATCGAATACCAAAGCCTTGTTGGTTTCTAAAAAGGCGTAATGGGATCCGACCTGAATGGGACGATCCCCAGAGTTGGTAACACTGACCTCGATGAGTGAATTTGTGCGTTCCTGGTTGAGGGTAATGCCGTCTTGGTCGTCCGCAAAGACGTGCCCCGGTGGGACACCGCTCAACTCTTCGACTCCTTCATTCTGAAAGACACTCAAATCGGGAATTGGCAAAAAGGAACCCTCCAGTGCCAATTCCAGATTTCCGTCTGCCTTGGCAATGGGCGAATGGACCGTCAACAGCTTGGTACCGTCGGGAAAGGTCGCCTCGATTTGGACACTCGATACCATATTCGCCACCCAGGGCTGGACCTGATTGATTCCCAATAGGCTTTGCCCCAGGGTCATGAGATCGGCTACACTGGTCTGGCCGTCTCGGATGCGTTCCATCATGACGGTCGTAATGAGGGCGATACTTTCGGGAACATTGAGTTTGGTTCCTCGTGCCAACCGTTGTTGGGCGAGCCGTCCACACTGGTGGAGCTGTAAGTGATCGATTTCTCGTGGCGTCAAGTGAAGGTTGCGGCGAGTAGTAGTAGTGGTTTGTCTACGATTGTGGGAAATATTCCAGTAATTCCTGATAGCTGGAGAGTGTGGTGGTGGCGAAGACGAGAACTCAGGCAGTTGTTGCTGCTGCAAGACTCCTTTCCTATAGTTGTATCCTCCGAAACAGCGACGGGACATTGAAGAATTATCCACGCTTTGACAATTAGGATTCGATGATGCGTCTTTCAGATTTAGGGCAGACGATGCAAGAATTCTCTTGTTTCCCATGAACCAACAGCGGCGGGCATGACTAGTAGTAGACAAAAGCATGATGGTAATACTGATGAGTCAAGGTAATTCTGATATCTTTTGGGTTTAATGCTCGAAGAGTGTCTTGATTGTTCCAGAAGATTTGCGTAGGTTGTTGCTGGGAGAGCAATGAGCCAACGACGATGCCTTTTGAGTATAATTAAAGGGTTCTTGATTTGGATTCTCTCTTTTTGCAATCCTGAATTGGTTCGTTGCAACTCAGAATAGATATAATGATCCAAGCGTCACACTCTTCGGAAATAGAAGTATCCCTTTTCCCTGTGATTATGGCAATTCAACAAGGATGATGGCGCAACCAAGTTAGTAGAAACAAAAATCGAAAAGTTCACTGCACGTAACGGCAGCACGATCTTTTGGAGACATTGTGCTGTTTCTTGACATCTACATTTTGCATTTTCGAATTCGCACAGATTTAGTTTCTTTTTACGAAAAGATTTCGATTTTTTGATTGCAGTAGAAATCGGAACTACCGAATTACACATGCCACAGTTCGAAGCTCCATTCTTCCCAAGCAAAAGCAACAACATGCACAAGACAGTCTCGATCGTATTCACACATTATGTTGTCGTGCTGTTGTTGGTACTGTCATTAGAAGAAGCAGCGGTGCAATTATTTTCTCCACTAGCGACAAAGAGCCGCCAAGCTGGCAGCGGGGTATTATTTGCTGTTGCCTTTTCATTTCCGCCTTTGCCTGTGTCTTCTGGTTACCAATCCTCCTCTCAACTGGGTTTGGTGCGTTCCAATAGAAAACTATTTGGTTGTAGAAAAAGAAGACTAGCGAGAATAACCAAGGTTCGAGATACAACACCATTGGCAGAACATCGATTGGTAGATCACTGGACTTCTTTGCTCATGGCCGCCGCATCTAACCAGGAAGACATTAGCGAGGAGAATAAAGTTACTTCAAAACCATTTCCTCAACAGCAACAAGATAAAGAACTATTACCTCCCCCCATCCGGAATGTGGTGATTGCCGGAGGCGGGATTATTGGAACGAGTCTTGCCTATTATTTGGTCAATGATCATTGGAAAGAAATGCAAGAAAGCGACGACAACAATGCCAATTACACAGTCACAATCGTCGATCCCACGGGAAAGGTTGGATCCTGTGCCAGTGGCAAGGCCGGTGGATTTCTGGCGAGGGATTGGAGGGACGGAACACCGCTGGAGGAACTCCATCGATACGGCTTTGATTTGCACGCCGATTTGGCCAAGGAATTGGCGAAGGTTGTCACAACTCCTCCAGAAAATGCTAATACTAATGCTGCTACTACTGCTACCACAAACAACATCAGCAACAACACAACCGACAATTTGTCTTCGTCCCCCACCAGAAATCCAACGGATTATCGGAGGCTGACGTGTGTCGCCGTCGCGGTAGACGAAACGAGCGGAATTGACCAAAGTGGGAGTGACCAGCAGGAGCAACAAAGAATCCCCAACAAGCCACCCTCCAAGAAACTAGTCGACCTGGAATGGGTCAGTCCGGATGTGGTCTTGTGGGAGGACGATGATAGTGATGATATTACACCGGGTGTCATCTCCATGGGAGACGAATCGACCATTGCCCAGGTCCATCCAAGAAAATTGTGCGAAACCATGTTCCAATCTCTGTTGCCGCAACAAGCAGCAGTAGCAAATGATGGAAATAACGACAATGATGATGACAGTGTTACGAATGCCACTGCCTCTACGACAACAAACAATATTAATGTGCGATTTGTCCAGGGAAAAATTATGCGTGCCATTACGAAGGAAGACAGAAACAACGATGAACAACGCCTTGTCGTGACAGGTGTCGAGCTGGACAATGGCAATCGCTTCGATCTGGATGTGTTGGTGGTAGCCTGCGGTCCGTGGACGTATGAGGCCAATGATTGGTTTGTAGAGCAGCCAACCGCAGCAGCAGGTGACGAGGACGATGCTTCAGCAGCACCACAACTATTGCCAGACATTACGTCGGTCAAGTGCCATTCGATTCTAGTTCCATCGTCAATCACTAGAACCAACAGCAGTAGGAGCGGTGATAGCGAAAGTTTTCAACAACCGCAACAACTTTCCCACACACAGGCCGTCTTTTTCGATAGCAACGGAGCGATTGGTACCGATGGTGATTTAGAGGTCTATCCACGCCCCGATGGAGATTCTTATGTCAATGGATTTCCCAACTACCCCGAGGGAAGATGTCTCGAAGAACCCGGAAACGAAGCCGTGGAGGACGATAAGATTTCCCTCCTGCTAGAGGCTATGGAGTTTGTCGAGCAGCGACGACGAAAACGTCATGGGGACAGCGACGAGACCGAAACAGAAACCTCAAGCCTTGACCAAGAAGCCGTCGTTCCAAGACACCATACTCAACAGGTGTGCTATTGGCCCGAAACACCCGATGGATTGCCAATCATAGGGAAAATTCCGACCATTCGAGGGGCCTACGTGGCAGGTGAGTAGAAATTATATGGCAGCGCAGGCAGCAGAAACATGATGTGTATACAGGTAATATTCCTCATTCTACGGATGAGTCTTGCTCACTACAACGATTGCGTGTTAAAATTATATTTTTAATGGCTTGATGATCTTATTGTATACCTATTTTTTAGCTGGACACTCGGTGTGGGGGATCCTGCAAGGGCCATCCACTGGAAAGGCACTCGCGGAACTCATTGTTCGTGGAGTAGCGGAGTGCGTCGACTTGTCACCCTTTCGAGTGGAACGCTATTATGATGACGACAAAATCGAG
>Ga0115013_10001781_pt1 | contig 12252 bp, 19 predicted proteins | sample SouAtlMetagenome_2_FD_88686 | JGI IMG/M metagenome (GOLD analysis project Ga0115013, IMG submission 88686) | Marine eukaryotic phytoplankton communities from Atlantic Ocean - South Atlantic ANT15 Metagenome | ecosystem: Environmental > Aquatic > Marine > Oceanic | place: South Atlantic Ocean...
AAAAAAACGTTTACATTTAGCCCAAAGTATGATATAATAATACTATAGTATTTAATGGAGATATGAATGAAAGAAAGCCTAAGAGTCCTGCAAGAATGTGCAGAATTACAAACTAAAAAATCACAAGATTACCAAAGCTCAGAATCGACAGTAGTCCAAGCTATGCATTATAGACGTGGCATTGATACGATTCACGATATTATTCTTGGCAAAATGATGAGAGCAACATCATTGCTTGAATCTGCTGATGACCCAAACTTCGAAAGCATTGAAGATACTTACAAAGACATGATTAACTATTGTTCTTTTGCTGTTGCTTATGCTAGAGGTAAGATGGAAGGCCAAGACCCACAAAGAGATATGTTTAATAAAAAGGTGCCAAATGTATCAAGTGAATAGTACAAAAGATATTGCAGAAGTATTTAAGAAACATCTTAAAGCTGGTAATTTCGTAAAAGACAAAACAGGCGTAAAAACCATAGAAGTAATTGGTGCTTCTTTTGTTGCTGATAAACCAGCAATATTTGGCGTTCCAAATAAAGAGTATATCCAAGCTGAAATTGATTGGTATAATTCTAAGTCAACAAACATATCAGATATCTATCCTGAAGGAGATAAAGAACCACCACAAGCTTGGCAGTATACTGCTAATGTTCATGGTGAAATTAATTCTAACTATGGTCATCTTATATTTAGTAAAAAATACCATAAACAATATCAACAAGTTCTTAAAGAGTTATGTGAAATTAATCCTGATTCTCGTAGAGCTTCAATGATATATCAAAGACCAAGTATATGGCGTGAATATAAAGAAAATGGCAAAAATGATTTTATCTGTACTAATGCTGTCACTTACTATATTCGTGACGGATACTTACACGCTGCTGTTCAAATGAGAAGTAATGATGTTATGTTTGGTTATAGAAACGATTATGCATGGCAAAGATATGTACAAATAAAATTGCAACAAGATTTATATTACAGTGGAATGCATGTAGAACTTGGTCATATGTATTGGCAAGTACAAAACTTACATGTGTATGAGAGGCACTTTGACCTTGTTAAGTAAGTGGGATAAAAGATTTATTAATATAGCTGAATCAGTTTCAACCTGGAGTAAAGACCCAAGTAGAAAAATAGGAGCTATAGCTGTAAGAAATAGAAAAATATTATCTACAGGATATAATGGATTTCCTAAAGGCATTGAAGATACTGAAGCACGATTAAATGTAAGAGAAATAAAGTATCAATATGTAGTACATGCAGAAATGAATTGCATTTATAACGCAGCAGAAAATGGTATATCATTAAGAGATTCTACATTATACATTTATGGTTTACCAGTATGTGGAGATTGTTCATTAGGAATAATACAAGCAGGAGTATTAAGAGTTGTTGCAGTCTCTAAAGCTACTCCAGAGAGATGGAAAGCTGCAATAGGAAAAACAAATGAAATATTTAAAGAGGCAGGAGTAGAATATGAATTCGCCGAAATTTAGTGAAGAAGAATTAAGAAATTCAAAACGTATATATAAGAGTGCTACTCCAAAATATACGTTTGATTGGTATATTAAATGGGGTAGTTCAATACTTCTTTTAATTGCTATGGCAACCAGGGCGAATCCTGAGTTTGCATTATACGACCAAGTATTCTCATTAGCGGGATGTATTGGTTGGTTAATAGTTGCTAATATCTGGAAAGATAGAGCATTGATAATTTTAAACACAGCAGCAGTCATTATTCTCGGAAGTGGTCTGATAAGTGTTATAACTAATAGTATATAGTGAGCTACTCCGGTACTCCCGGTCAAATTACTCACTTAAATAAACTGATATAAATGGAGAAAGATATGTCAAAAATAAAAGTCGGCATTGTAGGTGTCGGAAGTTGTGCTAAGTCCTTAGTGGAAGGAGTACAATACTACAACGAAAACCCTGATGATAAAGTTGGTCTTATGTATGAAGATATCGGAGGATATAAAATACATGATATTGAATTTGTAATTGGGTTTGATATCGATAAAAGGAAAGTAAACAAAAAATTAAATATAGCTTTAAGAGCTAAACCTAATTGTGCTATGGACCATGTCGATAAAATTACAACTAAAGCAAATACATCATGTGTAAGTACTGATGCAATGGTTTATTCAGCTCCTGAAATGGACGGAATAGCTCCACATATGCATGAGTATCCTGATGAAGTCACATTTGTAAATGGTGCTGTACCAGCTGAATCATTTGATAGAACAGTTGAATTATTACAGTATCATGATGTAGATGTATTAGTTAATTATTTACCAGTTGGCTCAGAAGAAGCTTCAAAATACTGGATTGATGTTGCTTTAGAAGCAGGTGTACATTTTGTTAATTGTATACCAACATTAATTTCAACAGAAGATGCTATGACAACTGAACAAAGATTTATCGATGCTGGATTAACAATTGTTGGTTCAGATATGAGGTCAGCCTGGGGAGCTTCAAGAATGTCTGAAGTTCTACAAGGTGCCATGTTAGACTCTGGTCTAATGATTACACAACATATTCAAATGAATATGGCTGCTGGTTCTACACAAGGACAGGAGCATATAAGAACAGGAAGAACAGCAAATACTGACTTCCTTAATATGGCAAAACAATATAGATTACATAACAAACATGTATCAAAAGAAAACGTCCTCAAAGGACAAAATATCGTAAGAGATGAGTCTACAGCAGGTATGACTTTATTTGCTGGTCCATCTCTTACAGTTCAGCAAAAACCAGGTGGAGATTATATCTCATCTGATAATAAGATTGCTAACTTTGATATGGTAGGTTATGGATTTGCAGGAGCTAGATACGAAATGTCAGCTAGACTTTCAGTTCAAGATTCGCCTAACTCAGGTGGAGTCGTAGTTTCAGCAGTTAGATTTTGTAAGGTAGCTTCAGAAATGGGTATTGTAGGATATTTAAGAGGACCATCAGCTTGGACTCAAAAGACACCTCCAGTACAATTAAAAACTGAAGATGCCAAATTTGAATGTGATGCTTTAGCGAGGAGAACAGTGACATCACTAACTGAGCCTCAGCTAAAAGAAAATAGACCCAAGGCAGCAAAACTGCCACATACGTTCCAGGATAACAAGACTGATTATGAAAATAAATAGTTTTGATATTGACGGAGTAATCTATTTTGGAGAAGGCACCACAGGCGTAAGACCCGGTAAAGATGACATCATCATTACTGGGCGGCCTTTCACTGATAGAGAAGATACTGTAAAAATGCTAGAGTCAAGAGGTATATACAATACTCTTTATATGAATCCTTTAAAAAGAAAATTGCCTAATCCTAATGTCACGCATGGAATAAAAGATAATCCATTGTATGGAAGAAAAGCATCAGGAATCTTTAAAGGACAAATGATTAATATGTTAAAAGACTTGGGAGTAGAAATAGAAATGCATTTTGAAGATGACCCAATTCAAATTAAAGAAATTAAAAAAAGATGTCCTAATGTATCAATTGTTCATTTAAAAAGAGATAATGAAGAACGCGTCAAGTACTAAATATAACTACGATTGGTGGAAATACGATACTGAACTTATGAAAGAGTTTAATTGGTTCTTATATAAAGTCAATGAACGCTCTAATATTCAACTTGGTTATGTTGATGATGTATATGAGAATGTAAATCGTCATGGTAAAGTTGATTATGGATTACAAGAAGACGTAGAATATTTCCATCCAACAATTACACTTGATGACCGTATGAGATTTATAGGTCAAGAAATTGCTAGCTTAGATACTTCAATAATGAATATTGTTGGCAATACTTTTATATCTCATTTCTATGGTGGTAGAGGAGTTCATTTTTTAGCTTCAGGTAAAGATAATGTCTTTGTTGATTTTGATAGAATAGCAAATGAAGATAAAGATTACATACAATTTATACGTAATAATTTAGATAAAGCTACTCAAAATAAGCAGCCAATTTGGGGAACAACAGAATTACATACATCAATACAAACTGCAGCAAGAAACTTTTGTCGAGAAAAATATAATGAACCAGATAGAAAGTTTCATCCAGTGGATGTATGTGAATGGGTATCTTCTTTTAGAGATACTGGATTCTTAGAAAGAATGCAACAGTGTAATCATATGTCAGAAATATATACTCTTTTAAGAGAACAACCTGGCATAGGACATTATTATGGATTCCATGGAGCTGCTTCTTCATCTGTATTACCACAAATGAAGTATCATCACGACCAAAGATTTGTTTCACCTGGTCCAGGAGCTGTATATACAATACAATTAATGTGGCCAGATGCTCCAAAGAAACTTTATGATGAAGCAATTTATTTTATGAGAGAAAATAGCGATGAGATAGGTCTTACACAAGACGTAGTATTTCATCCTAAAGCTTTTAATATAAATAAAAAAGATGGTACTAAATTGTTTGAGTTTGAACAAGATTCTCTCAAGTACTACGGGACTGAAGTTTTGTCTTGTCAGTTCGGTGTATACCTACAGATACGCGAAGACGAGCGTGCTTGCGCGCGTAGACGTGTAGCGCGTGTACAGAAAACAAATACACTTACAGAGTTTTTAAAATAAACCTTTACAAAACTCAAAAAGTATGTTATAATATAACTAATGAAAAATATAATTAACTGTCCATTTATTCCTATAGCAAAGAGACCAGGTTCTCATAGAGGAGCTGCAGGAGTAATGTATGGCGATATGATAAAGGAGAAATATGGAAACTGCGATGTTAACTATGGTGGAGAAATTCAAGACCACAATGATTATGATTGTCTTTGGGTCTATCACGGCACTGATTGGTCTGGTGGAATTAATATGTTTGGTGGCGTATATGGTTTTCCTTATGTTAAGAACACTGTCAACTTTTCTAAGTTCAAAGGCAGAGTCTTTTCAATTGGAATCGACTTCCCGCCGTATCACGAAATGGTTAAATCAAAACTGGAATCGGCTAAGAAAGAGGTTCAACCGGAATGGCATGAAGTAGACCTTAAAAATCTAGAACGCATGTATAATGAAGCCGAAAGAATTGACTATCCTAATCCAACTAATAAAATAGTTATTGGTGATAGTCATTCCATTTGCATGTATCGACCAGGTTGGACAGTAAATAGTGTTCCATTCAAAACTTTAAATGGAGCTATAAACGATGGATTTGATAAATATATTCCATTTGATTATGAAGAGATAGAATGTTATTTTGGTAATATTGATATAAGACATCATGTAATCAGATTAGGACAAAAGATAGAAGATTTAGCTGATAGGTATATTGAAGAAGCTCATAAGTATAATGCAAAAATATATGAGTTGCTTCCAATAGAAGATGTAAGTAGAAGAATACCACAATCAGGATATTATAAAGGACAACCATTTTACGGTTCTTGGTCAGAAAGAAATGATGCAAGAAATAAATTTAACGATTACATAGAGAAAGAATACGGCATCATAAGATGGACCGGACATCTATTTAACAAAGAAGGTAAGCTCGATTTTAAATACATGGAGAAACCACAATCAATACATTTATCTAGAGAGTTCTATCCATATTGGAATGGAATAGAAGCAGCAGGATTAGAGGAGTTTTTTGCATGAGTTATGCAAGTATAGTACCATTAATAGGTGGAGAAACAATAGCAATGGAAAATGTCTTTGGAGAAAAGCCAAAGTATTTTCTTACATTCGAGGGATTTCAAGATAATGAATCTCATCTTAGACACTATTATAACAATGAGGTCCCGTATTTGAACCTCTCAGAGGGAGCGAGCTACACAGAAAAAGTTCATGTGATTAATACTGTATGCCCATGTGCAGGGCTTAGTTCACTTAGTCCATCAGCTGCAAGTAATAATCCTATGAATGAATGGATGTATAAGTCAGCAGAATATGTACTTAGTGAAGTACAACCTAAAGTATTCTGGGGAGAAAACGCTCCAAGGTTAGCAAGTAAGATGGGAGAACCAGTTGTAAGAAGATTAAGAAAGATAGGAGAAGATAATGGTTATACTTTTAGTATCTTTAAAACAAAATCGATATTACATGGATTAAGTCAAGTAAGAGATAGAACATTTTATTTCTTTTGGAAAGGAGAAGAAGTACCATTATTTGATTACGTTTTAGAAAGACCAACAATGATTGCTGACGATATAAGAGCAGTCGAAAGAAAAGAAGAAGACCCTATGAGTCAAATATTAACTAACGATAAAACTCCTTCCGAAGAGCCGTATTATAAATATGTATTAGAGGAGTTAGAAGGTGGTATTACTCATAGCGAGTTTCAAAATAAGATAGAAAAAACTACTAATCCAATGGATTATATAGAAGAAAGAACAACTTATAAAGAAGTTGCTAAATGGATGCGTGAAAACGGATTCGACAATGTTGCAAAGAAATGTGATAGACAATATCATAAGCTAAAAGCTGGTGGCAACATAATGAGAAAGACAACTGAAATACCTAAAGATAAAATAGGAGCCTTTGTTGGTCATATGCCAACATGCCTAACTCATCCAGATGAAGACAGATATCTAACAGTACGAGAAGCTCTATCACTAATGAAATTACCAGACAACTTTATATTACTTAATCCTAAAAGGTCATTAAATCATATTTGTCAAAATGTGCCTGTGACTACAGCTGAACATCCAGCAAGAATGGTTAAGAAATATTTAGATGGTAGTCTTGAAATGATTGATACAAAGTTCTTAGTTCAAGATAACAAAAAAAGAACATATGAATATGAAAAAAACAGTTTACAATTGACTGATTTTATGATATAATATACTATATGAAAATAAATAATAGGAGCAAATATGCCAAGTATTGATTTACGTCCTAGGAAAAGACATCCCAGGGATAAAAGACCATCAAAGGAAATGCCTTTTGATGTTGGTCTTAGAAAATTCAAGAAAGCTTGCGAAAAAGCAGGTATCGTACAAGAGGTACGAAAAAGAGAGTTTTATGAAAAACCCACAGCAAAAAGAAAAAGAAAAAAAGCTGAAGCTGTTTCAAGAGCTCGTAAACAACAACGCATGAATGATGCATTTATAAGCCCAAAAGGCAGGAGAAGATAATATGTCTATAATGGATAAATTAAAAAAGAATAGTAAAATTAAAGATACATCTATTCTATCAGATTCAGTATTGTTTGCTGAAAAAGATATAACAGTCACCGATGTTCCAATGGTTAACGTTGCGTTATCAGGTGATATTGATGGAGGATTAACTTCAGGACTTACAGTTCTTGCAGGTCCTTCAAAACATTTTAAAACATCATTTGCTTTATTGATGGGTGCGGCCTATCTTAAACAATATGAAGATGCTGTAATGTTATTTTATGATTCAGAGTTTGGTTCACCACAATCTTACTTCGAATCGTTTGGCATCGATACTGAAAGAGTATTACATACGCCAGTACAAAATGTTGAGCAACTTAAATTTGACTTAGTAGGTCAGCTTGAAAATATCGATAGAGGAGATAAAGTAATTGTTATTATTGACTCCATTGGTAATTTAGCTTCTAAGAAAGAATTAGAAGATGCTCTTAATGAGAAATCAGTAGCTGATATGTCAAGAGCTAAAGCTTTAAAAGGATTATTTAGAATGATTACTCCTTATTTGACTATGAAGAATGTTCCTTTACTTGCAGTTAATCATACTTATCAAGAAATTGGATTGTTTCCTAAAGCAGTTGTTTCAGGTGGTACAGGTATCTATTACTCATCAGACAATATATGGATTATTGGAAGACGTCAAGAGAAAAAAGGTACAGAAATACAAGGGTATCATTTTGTAATCAATGTAGAAAAATCAAGGTTTGTAAAAGAAAAATCTAAAGTTCCAATCTCAGTAACGTGGGAAGGTGGTATAGAACAATATAGTGGATTGCTTGATGTAGCAATGGCTGGTGGATATGTCACTAAACCAAATGTTGGCTGGTATGCATCAGTTGATATGGAAACAGGCGAAATCCTTGAACCTAAAGTAAGAGAAAAAGATACTCTTAAGAAAAAGTTCTGGGAACCAATCTTTGAAAATACTGACTTTAAAGAATTTGTTAAAACATATTATTCAGTTGGACATAGACCAATGATTGATATTGACCTTGACATCGATACGGAAGAGTAATGTATACAATAACTGAAAAAGATTATAGTATAGTCGAAAATTCATCGAGTGCTTTTCATGGCGTTAAACTAAAAACTGGTACTTGGAAAAATGTAATAGTTGTATATGGACAGGTTGGAGTAAAAGAAGACGAAAATCTTGATATGGCAACTTTAAGTTTTAATTTTACAATCCAAGACCCAGCTGATTTTAATATAGATGAATTAAACTCAGATGAAGCATTTAAAAATTATTTAGGCGCTGTACTACAATATATAATAACAGATTCTTTAGATTATGCTAAAGAAACTAATCAATCAATAATGGGAATAGGACATGGAGAATCAACTACCGACACACATACTGAATCATCTTCTTCATAACGAAGAATTCTGTAGAAGAGTAGTACCATACTTAAAAAATGAGTATTTTGAAGGTACACATAAAACGGTATTCGATCTTATTGTACAATTTGTTGGCAAACATAATAAATTACCAACGTCAAAAATCTTAGAACTTGAACTTAAAAAAGTAAATGCTGCAGAAGAAATATTAAATAATGCTCAACGATTAGTAAATGAAATTGCTGATAAGTCTGATGTTGATACTGATTATTTAATTACTGAAGCAGAAAAATGGTGTAAAGAAAGAGCTGTCTATAATGCTATCATGGATTCAATAACAATCATTGATGGTAAAGACAAATTAAGAAGTGAAGGTGCTATACCTGAAATACTATCTGAAGCTCTTGGAGTATCATTTGACCAAAAGATAGGTCATGATTATATTGACAATAGTGATGAAAGGTTTGACTTCTATAATCGTAAAGAAGATAGAATACCCTTTGACTTAGATTACTTTAATAAAATAACAAAAGGTGGTTTACCTAATAAAACGCTTAATATTGCTCTTGCAGGTACAGGCGTAGGTAAATCTTTATTCATGTGTCATTGTGCAGCATCTGTCCTAAATCAAGGAAAGAATGTTTTGTATGTGACTATGGAAATGGCTGAGGAAAGAATCGCTGAAAGAATCGATGCTAACCTCATGAACCTTCCAATCGAATCTCTTGGGTCATTACCTAAAAATGTATTCGACGATAAGATTGGAAAAATTGCAAAAGCCTCTGTAGGTAAACTTATAGTAAAAGAATATCCTACTGGCTCAGCACATACAGGTCATTTTAGAGCTTTACTTAATGAGCTGCGTCTCAAAAAGAATTTTAGCCCTGATATGATTTATATTGACTATTTAAATATTTGTGCCTCAAGTCGCATGCGTGGCATGGGCGGAAGTATAAATAGTTATACCTACATTAAAGCTATCGCAGAAGAACTGCGTGGCCTTGCTGTAGAATTCAATGTACCAATAGTGTCAGCAACTCAGACTACTAGGTCAGGATTTAGTAATACTGACGTTGGCCTTGAGGATACATCTGAATCGTTTGGTTTACCAGCAACAGCTGATTTAATGTTCGCTCTTATATCAACAGAGGAACTAGAAGAATTAGGCCAATTGCTAGTAAAACAATTGAAAAATAGATATAACGATCCAACCAAATATAAGAGATTTGTAGTTGGTGTGGACCGTTCCCGCATGAAACTATATGATGTAGAGGAGTCGGCTCAATCAGACATTATGCAAGAGATGGTGCCAGATAAGCCGATTAACAAGTTTGGTGAACGCGAAAGTAATGACTCGTTTGCTGACTTTAAAATTTAGACGGAGAAACTATATGAATATGTTAAATACAGCAAAAGCATGGTTAATGGATAGATGGGCAGAACGTACATCTTGGGACGGCGGACTTATCGTCGGCTTATCATTATCATACCTACTACTAGGTGGACTTGTTGACATAGTAGCTTGGGTAGCCCTTGCTTACGGTGTATACACTTTTATAGCAAAAGAAGTATAACACTCCTTTATTATTGACATCATGGGGGAGCATTCAGCTCCCCTTACTTTAAACAACACTATTCTGTTAATTATTTTCAAAAAAAGTGAAAATAATCGTTTACATTTGCATAAAAGTATGTTATAATATACATATTAGATAATTAAATAAGGAGTTAAAAATGTCAAATAACGTAAACGATGGAATCCTAGAAAGCATTGCTCAAGATGTAGAAGCAATGAATACTGGGTCTATATTAATTGAATTACTAGGCGGTTCAAAACCAGGTCTTTGTGATTCATTCGATGAAAGAGTTGCACTTACTGATAGAGATAAAGTGATAGACCAACTAATTCAAAAAAGATTTGAGGAGGAGTGCAGATGAAATTAGGAATGACACACATTGCTACAAACATACCTGTAGAAATTGAATTGGATTTAGTCGAACAAGCTTGGGCTAAAGATAAAAATCCAAAAACTATTAATCTATCATGGGACAAACTTTGTGAGTCCGTACTTATAAGAACTGGTACTGACATTGTAGGTCAATTTGAACTTGATACACTAGGCGGGAGGCCAATACACTAATGAGACATTCAACAAGTTATATAGGAACATTTTATACAGGTAGTGCTGGTGATATGTTAGAAATCGAAACAATTAGAAAATCAGTCAGAGCTATCAATGCAACCGCAAGAGCTACGTATAAAAATAGAAAACAATATTTAGAGTGGATAGGTTCTGATGAGGAGCCTGGGAGTCCTGCGTTATATTATGTTAAGTGCCAAGCGAGAGGTCCTCGTGCCAAGCATGCTAGAGCTGATGGCAGGCATTCTAGGGCTTACGACCAGTCTTTACCACTTAGACATGCTGAGCGTCTGGATGTATACGTCTACGAGCAAAGTAGATAATTGTGGAATATCTTTTATTAGCAATTATTATTGCTGCTTGTGGATATCGTTCTTTTCAAATTGGCGTACGTGAAGGCGCTGAAAGAACGATAAAAAAGCTACATGAAGAAAAAATAATTAGTGTACATACTAATGGAGATATAAAACCTAATCCTTTTTATATAGAAAAGAAAACTGAGTCATAAACTATTATAAATAGTTCTATGTTAAGATTTAAATCATATCTTTTAGAACAACTTCAATTCACTATATTGACTCATAGTGATTTAACAAAGTACCTTAAAAAGGGTAATTCAGAAAGACTAGATATATTTCTAGACAAAATTAAAAACAAAAAAGAATTTCTTACTACTAAAGGTGAAGTTATTATTAAAGATAAAGCACCTGATAGAGATGAATTCACAAAGCCTGGATTTAAAAAGACATTTAATACTACAGGCGGTAATATACAATATCCAGGAGAATTTCTAAAAACTCCTGAATTTGGCGGTAAAGGAAAAGGATTTGGAACAGCCGCTGAAGATAGATATTTAGCTTCGTTCAGAACAGAACTAGAAAAAGTTATGGACGATGAAGAAGACGGAGCTCTTGATATGTTAGTAGGAGGCAGAAAAGTTGTTGTATCAGGTGTAGGACAACCTAAAGGAACTCCAAAAGCTGATTTCTTTTTGCTTGATGACATAGGAGAAGAAGTTGCTTGGTTATCTCATAAAGCTGGTTCAAAGTCAAACGACTTTCAGCAATATGGAGGACTAACAAAAAGAGGAACTAAAGGAGTATTTGATAATAGCAAACAAGTTAACTCCTTTATTGATAAGTTAAAAGAATTATACCCAGATGGAATGAAAAGCGGTGATTCTGTAAAAAGAGATATTGACCTTGATAGAGACGGAAAAGATATAGTACGTAAATCAATTTATGGTATAGATTATGGCGGAAAGCCAGGTCTAAATAATATTGATGAATTTCATCAAGGCGAAATGAAACTTTCTAAAAAAGGAAAGTATTGGACTATAAAATCTAATCATCAAGCTGAAAATGGTTATATACCAAGAGATGATTATAAAGCTATTTTTTATGCTAGATATTCTAGCGATATGAATCACTTTGGAATTCAAAGTTGTAGAGTTGGAGTATTTACTTCAACAAGACCAGCTAAGAAAACGGAGTTTGTATAATGAAAACATTAAAGAACTACTTATCAGAAGCCGCAGGTAAGAATACTCATATGACACATATTGAGGATTTAATACTTGACGGAGGAGTTAAGGGGGCTCGCCAAGCTATCAACGCACTAAGAAGCATGCGTGATATGT
>Ga0115013_10001783_pt1 | contig 12251 bp, 8 predicted proteins | sample SouAtlMetagenome_2_FD_88686 | JGI IMG/M metagenome (GOLD analysis project Ga0115013, IMG submission 88686) | Marine eukaryotic phytoplankton communities from Atlantic Ocean - South Atlantic ANT15 Metagenome | ecosystem: Environmental > Aquatic > Marine > Oceanic | place: South Atlantic Ocean...
GGAATAGAATTTACAGGCTATCGAGGTCTGGCAAGTCATGGGGCTGCCATTGGGATTATCACCTCCCTGTACTTGTATCAAAGAAAATACACCTATAAACCGTTGCTTTGGATTTTGGATCGTTTGGGTATTACTGTAGCGTTTGCAGGAATTTTCATCCGTATTGGAAACTTCTTTAACTCTGAGATTGTTGGGCTGTACAGCAATAGCGATTTTGGGGTTGTTTTCCTAAACAGAGGCGAAATATTACCACGACATCCAGTGCAACTTTACGAGTCTTTTGGCTATCTGATTGTATTTCTTATCCTTCGTCATCTGTATTGGAATACCAATCGAAAAGATCAAACTGGCTACCTCTTTGGTGCCTTTTTTGTCTTGTTATTTGGTGTGCGATTTATCGCAGAGTTCGTCAAAGAAAGTCAAGGCGGGTTTGAGACCTCACTGGGACTACTTTCAACTGGACAATGGTTGAGTATCCCACTTATTCTTATTGGGTTTTGTCTGATTCTAAGAGCTCAGTCAAAAGCCAAATCGACTTAGTCTTCCTTTTTTTCCTCGAGTGATTTGTTGCGAAGGGTGTCAAACATAATTGGTGTTGCAATAAACATCGAAGAATAGGTACCGACAATCACACCAACAATCAAGGCAAACATAAACCCACGAATCGCCTCACCACCAAATAGAAAAATAGCAAGCAACACGACCAGTGTGGTCAACGAAGTGTTTAATGTTCGACTCAAGGTGCTATTCAATGCGCCATTAACCGTTTGATTATACGGCCAACTGCTATGTGCTTTTGCATATTCACGAATGCGGTCAAATACAACTACGGTATCGTTTAGAGAATACCCAATCACGGTAAGTATCGCAGCGATAAAGGCCTGATTGATTTCCATATTAAATGGCATAAACGTATAGGTCAAAGAGAATATCCCTAATACCAACAACACATCATGGAACACGGCCGCAACAGCACCAAGAGAAAATTGCCACTTTCTGAATCGTAATAATATATACAAGAATACAACGATCAGCGAACCAAATACAGCCAAAAAAGAATTGTTTTTAATATCATCGGCTATTGTCGGTCCGACTTTAATAGATGACATAATCCCGATTTGTTTTTCTTCACTTGTGGTTACAAAACTGTCATAGTCCGTACCATCAGGAAGATAGGTTTGTAAAGCGCCGTACATCAACTGTTGAATTTCATCATCTATGGCAGCACCTTCGACATCGACTTTGTAATTTGTAGTGATTTTTAGCTGGTTATCGTTACCAAAAATTTTCGCTTCGGCATTTCCTAAGACCTTAACGAGGTCGGACTGCACTTCAGCTGAATTGATGGCTTTGTCGAATCGAACCGTGTAGGATCGTCCACCTACAAAATCTACCCCTTGGTTGAGACCATTGGTAAACAAAGATGACACTGCAATGACTATAAGAAAACCTGAAAGGATATAGGAAAATTTTCGTTTTGCTAGAAAAGTGATTGTCAAATTTCGAAATAGATTTTTCGTTACAGAAGTAGAGAAATGCAGTGCTTTCTTTTTTGCAACTCGAGAGTCAACTAAGATTCTTGTGATAAATATCGCTGTGAACAATGAGGTGGCGATACCAATTAAAAGGGTTGTTGCAAATCCTTTTATCGGACCTGTTCCAAATAAGAATAAAATTAATGCGGTTAGACCAGTAGTAATATTAGCATCTAGGATGGATGAAAGGGCATTTTGAAATCCATCAGAAACAGATAGTTTTAATCCTTTTTCTCGTGTCAGCTCCTCACGAATTCTCTCAAAAATCAGTACGTTGGCGTCAACAGACATACCGATAGTTAACACAATACCAGCAATCCCTGGTAGAGTCAGTACAGCTCCTAAGCCAGCAAGGATCCCGAAAATCAAAATGAGGTTTAATGTCAGAGCGATATCTGCATAAAGTCCTGCGCGACCATAGTAAAACATCATCCATACCAATACGAGAAGCAAAGCAATTACAAAGGAATTGATTCCACTTTCAATGGCTTCAGCACCCAAAGATGGGCCGATGATTTCAGATTGGATAATTTCAGCTGCAGCTGGGAGTTTACCAGCACGCAGTACATTGGCCAAGTCGGTTGCTTCATTGACTGTAAACTGACCAGAGATTTCTGAACGCCCACCAGAGATGGCACCTTTAGAAACACCTGGAGCAGAATAAACCAAGTTATCGAGAACAATGGCGATGTTTCCGTTTTCACGAAAAGCTTTACCTGTCATTTCCTCCCAAGTACGAGCCCCTTTTGCATTCATCTGCATGCTTACCGCTGGGGAATTGAATTGGTCATAGGTGCTTCGCGCATCCACAATCACACTACCGCCTAAAGGAGGTGTATTTGTACGATTGGATCGAATGGCATACAAGTCGATGAGTTCAGAATTCGGGTCGGATTTACTCCATAAAAATTTAGTAAACCTGAGTTCGGCTGGCAACAAATTTCTTACCTCAGACCGCTGAAGGTAGCTGTCAAAAGTACCTTTATCCTTTTCGGCAATGCGAACAAGAACTGGCCCAGGAAAATCGATGTCAACGACTATATCAAAAATGGGGTTTTGAACAACAGATACTGAGTCTTGCTGCACCTCGATATCAGCCAACAAATCATCGATTTCTGAATTGTTATCTTGTGGTTTTTCTGCTGTATCCTGAACAACAGTTTGCTTTAAAAGCTCATTTGCTTGAAACAAGAAAGAGGTCAACTTATCTTTTGATTCTGTTTCCCAGAATTCAAGTTGTGCTGTACTTTGTAATAAGTTTTTGACACGCTCAATATCACGTGCTCCGGGAAGTTCTACGAGAATACGCCCAGAATTCCCAAGCCGTTGAATATTGGGTTGGGTAACGCCAAATTTATCGATACGCTTGCGCAAAACTTCGAAGGCAGAAACAATAGACTCGTCAATTTTTGTACGAACAATTGGCTTGACCTCATCGTCGGTCATATCAATCCGAATGTCGTCACTCAAGGTTCGATTTGCAAAAATACTTGGGCTAGCCAGGTTTTGATCTCCTTTAAGAGATTCAAACGCTGTAAAAAAGCTCTCAACATAGCTTTCGTCTGATGACTTTTGAAGTTCATCAGCTTGAGCAAGCGACTGATTGAATAACGGACTTCGTGTGTTTTCAGCTAAACCTTTAAGAATGTCTTTCACTGAAATTTGCAGGATCACGTTAATCCCACCTTTCAGGTCAAGGCCTTTATTGAGTTCTCTGACCTTAGCATTGGCGTACCCAAAATGCTGATCTGTCGAAACAGAATCGAGATACTGACGTTCAGTAACATTGAGCGCATCAAAATAGTTTGGTGAGTTCTCGTCGACTTTTTCCAAAGCATAGGCACGAGCGTTGTCTTCGGTTCGATTGACAATAAATGTGAAAGAGAGTTGGTAAATGCTTACCAACACAAATAATACGGCGAATAATTTAACCAGTCCGTTATTTTGCATGATCCTTTGTTTTAATCAAAAAGCAAGCAAATATAACGCTTACTTCTCATACATGTATAATTGTTTGTTTACTTGAGAATTCCTGAAAGCGCCTCATTCATCGTCCGCACGGCTGAGGAACTTTTTTCAAAGCTTACCGATTCCTTATCATTCAGGTTTAAATCCATGATTTTTTCCCACCCATTTTTACCGATAATTGTTGGTACACCAATACAGATATCCGACTGACCATACTCCCCATCGAGCATTACAGAGCAAGGAATAATTCGTTTTTGATCATGTAAAATACTATTGACTAGGTAAGCGACTGAAGCACCTGGGGCATACCATGCCGACGTACCAAGTAACTTCGTCAAAGTTGCTCCTCCAACCATCGTTGCGGTAGCGACCTCTTCAAGTTTCTCTGCACTGAGAATCGTCGAAATCGGAATTCCATTATAAGTGGCAAGCCGAGTTAGCGGGATCATGGTCGTATCGCCGTGACCTCCAATGACCATCCCGTGGATATCATTGGCAGGCTTGTCTAAAGCCAAAGACAAATAGGTTTTAAAACGACTGCTATCTAGGGCTCCACCCATGCCAATCACTTTATTTTTCAGCAAGCCAGTCGCTTTGAGCGTCAAATAGGTCATGGTATCCATCGGATTTGATACAACGACAATAACGGTATCAGGGGAATGAGTCAATACCTGATCGACAACGCTTTTGACAATTCCTGCATTGATACCAATAAGCTCCTCCCGTGTCATTCCTGGCTTGCGAGGAACTCCAGAGGTGATGACTACGACATTGCTATTTGCTGTTTTTGCATAATCTGAGGTGGTGCCAGTGATTTTGGTATTGAATCCTAAGGTAGTGGCTGTTTGCATCATATCGATGGCTTTCCCTTCTGCAAACCCCTCTTTGATGTCGAGCAAAACAACCTCACTCGCCATACCTTGATAGGCAATTGCATCTGCACAAGTGGCACCTACATTACCAGCGCCAACAATGGTTACTTTCATTTTTATATTTATGTATTGTTTATTACTATGTCTTTGTTACTTCCTTATGCGTCGATATTCGCATACTTTGCGTTTTTCTCGATAAACTCTCTACGTGGGGGTACTTCATCACCCATCAGCATTGAGAAAATACGATCGGCTTCACCACCATTGTCGATGGTAACTTGCCGAAGGGTACGATGCTCAGGGTTCATTGTGGTTTCCCATAACTGAATTGCATTCATTTCTCCTAGACCTTTATAGCGCTGTACAGAGCTTCCTTGACCAAACTCATTTTGTAATACATCACGCTGGTCATCACTCCAAGCGTATTGCTGCTTTCCACCTTTTTTAACAAGGTAAAGTGGTGGTGTAGCAATGTAGATATAGCCGTTTTCGATAAGCTCACGCATGTAGCGGAAGAAGAAAGTCAAAATAAGAGTAGAAATATGGCTCCCATCAACATCGGCATCACACATGATCACAATTTTGTGATAGCGCAACTTTTCTAAATTTAAGGCCTTGCTGTCCTCCTCAGTTCCAATCGTAACGCCCAAAGCGGTGTAAATATTGCGAATCTCTTCGTTTTCAAAGACTTTATGTTGCATTGCCTTCTCAACATTGAGAATTTTACCTCTTAAGGGAAGAATCGCTTGAAAATGGCGATCCCGACCTTGCTTGGCGGTTCCGCCCGCGGAGTCACCCTCAACCAAAAATACCTCGCATTCTGCGGGGTCTTGTGAAGCGCAATCTGATAATTTTCCAGGAAGACCTCCCCCACTCATTACCGTTTTTCGCTGAACCATCTCACGTGCTTTACGAGCAGCATGACGGGCTTGCGCAGCAAGAATAACCTTGTCAACAATGATTTTTGCATCATTAGGGTTTTCTTCCAGATAGTTTTCAAGCATTTCAGAAACCGATTGAGAAACAGCAGAACTAACTTCTCTATTCCCAAGTTTTGTTTTTGTCTGACCCTCAAACTGAGGTTCTGCAACCTTGACAGAAACAATTGCTGTCAAACCCTCTCTAAAGTCATCCCCTGAAATTTCAAATTTTAGCTTGTCAAGCATGCCAGAAGCATCTGCATATTTTTTCAGCGTTGAAGTCAGTCCTCTTCGAAAGCCAGATAAATGTGTCCCTCCCTCATGGGTATTGATATTGTTGACGTATGAATGCAGGTTTTCGTTGAAGGACGTATTGTAAACCATGGCAACTTCAACAGGGATATCATTTTTTGATCCCTCCATCGCAATCACATCGGCGATTAATGGCTCACGATTTGCATCCAAAAAGCGTATAAATTCGCGCAAACCCTCCTTGGAGTGAAACAACTCCCCCTCTTCATTTGGGTCTTTACCTCTCAAATCAATAAGGCGAACCGAGATTCCTTTGTTTAGATATGCAAGTTCACGAAGCCTCCCCGCAAGGGTGTCGTAATTAAACTCTATCGTCTGTGTGAAAATGGTCGTGTCTGGACGAAAAGTGACTACAGTACCTGTTTTGTCTGTTTTACCAGTATTTTTAACTGCGTAAATTGCCTTTCCACGTTCGTACTCTTGTTCCCAAATTTCTCCATCACGATGAACGGTTGCACGCAAATGTTCTGATAACGCATTTACACACGATACCCCGACCCCGTGAAGGCCTCCAGAAACTTTATAGGAATCCTTGTCAAACTTTCCCCCGGCACCAATTTTTGTCATCACGACCTCAAGAGCCGAAACGCCTTCCTTTTTATGAATACCAACGGGAATACCTCGACCGTTATCTTCGACAGTTAATGACTGGTCAGCGTTGATAATTACCGTGATTTCATCACAGTGCCCAGCTAGGGCTTCGTCGATGGAGTTATCGACAACTTCATAGACCAAATGGTGTAATCCACGAACGCCCACATCTCCGATGTACATGGAGGGTCGTTTTCGAACGTGTTCCATGCCCTCCAGGGCTTGTATACTGTCTGCTGAATATTGATTTTTTTGGTTGTTTTCACTCATAGTTCTTTGGTAATTTATTTAACTAAATCACAATCTATCAAAGATACTTTTAATTGAGGAAAATTAACCGATTAAGCGACCTCTAAAAACGTCAAGTTATTAACAAAAATATGTCAAAAAAAAAAGGACTAATATGCATCATTGTGAACCGCTCCGATTGCGCGTCCTGAGGGCTCATTCATATTTTGAAAAGAGGCGTCCCAAGCAAGGGCTGTTGGCGTGCTACAAGCAACAGAAGGTACAGAGGGAACGGTCAAAGCCGCAGTGTCGGATGGGAAGTGCTCTTCAAAAATTGATCTATAATAATATTCTTCTTTTGTTCTTGGGGGTTGCGTTGGAAAACGGTGATGTACAACTTCCATATCGGTATCGCTAACTTCTTTCTCAACGACTTCTTTTAAGCTGTCAATCCAGTTATACCCTACCCCATCGCTGAATTGTTCTTTTTGCCGCCAAGCAACGCTCTCTGGCAAATATTGTTCGAAAGCTTTTCGAAGTACCCATTTCTCCATGCGTTCGGGTGTAATCATTTTATCTTTTGGATTGATTCGCATCGCTACATCCATAAACTCTTTGTCTAAAAATGGAACACGACCCTCAATTCCCCAAGCTGCTAAAGATTTGTTGGCGCGCAAACAGTCATATTGATACAGTTTATCGAGTTTGCGAACAGTCTCGTCATGAAATTCTTTGGCGTTAGGAGCTTTGTGAAAATACAAATAACCACCAAAGACCTCGTCTGCACCCTCACCAGAAAGCACCATCTTAATTCCCATCGACTTGATCACTCTTGCCAATAAGTACATGGGAGTTGATGCACGTACTGTTGTGATGTCATAAGTTTCCAAATGGTAAATAACATCTCGTATCGCATCGAGCCCCTCTTGCACGGTAAAGGTCACCTCATGATGAACCGTTTCGATGTGTTTGGCTACCTTTTGGGCAGCTACCAAATCTGGTGATCCTTCTAAGCCAACAGAAAAAGAGTGTAATTGAGGCCACCATGCATCCTTCTCATCGTTTGACTCAACTCGTTTATTTGCAAACTTTTTTGCCAATGCAGAAGTAATTGATGAATCCAGACCACCTGAAAGAAGAACGCCATAGGGAACATCACTCATCAGTTGTCTATGAACTGCATCTTCCAATGCTTGCTGTAGCTCATCAATGTCAGTTTTATTGTTTTCAATAACCCCATAGTCTCGCCAATCCCGATCATACCATTTCGTGAGCTCGCCTTTGGCGCTATCATAGTAATGTCCAGGAGGAAAGACTTCAATCGTCGTACAAACTCCCTCTAAGGATTTAAGCTCAGATGCAAAATAAAGGGTTCCATTGGCATCCCAGCCCATATAAAGCGGAATAATGCCCATGTGATCACGAGCAGCAAAAAGGGTGTTTTTATCTGCATCATAAAGGACAAAAGCAAAAATCCCGTTAAGCTCATCAACAAAATTTACTCCTTTGTCTTGGTAAAGTGCAAGTATAACTTCGCAATCTGAACCGGTTTGGTATGCAAAATCGGATGTTTGTTTGCGCAATTCTCTATGGTTGTAAATCTCCCCATTTGCGGCTAACACAAGCTGCTTGTTCTCACTGTACAAGGGTTGTTTCCCAGAAGCAGGATCAACAATAGCCAAGCGCTCGTGAGCCAATATTGCATGCTTATTCACATGAATACCACTCCAATCAGGACCGCGATGCCGAATCTGCTTCGACATAGATAAGAGTTGAGAACGTAAACCCTCAATTTCTATTTTATCATTATATGCACATACGATACCACACATATCAAATTTTTTGACAAAGATATGTTTTGTGTATATAATTAAAAGGTAAACCTATATTTTTATAACTATTTTATACTAAAAAATAAATTTTAATATAATTTTTATGTTTTAATGATAAAAAATAAGTGAAAAAGTTTAAGATTGTTTGTGTGATAGTTTTTAATTTAGAGGGCTAAATCATGGATAAACACATTATTTCGTTTGAGGATGCCACGATCTCACAAGACAAAAAAGTGGTTCTGCATGATGTTTCATTTACACTTGAACCGGGTGCATTTGTTTATCTTATTGGGAGGACAGGTACTGGAAAAAGTAGCTTACTAAAAACGCTTTATGGAGATATCAAGCTGCGTGAGGGTAAAGGGAAAGTTGTTGACCATGATCTGCTAAAGTTGCGAGAACGACATATTCCAGATTTGCGACGTCAACTCGGTATTGTTTTTCAGGATTTTCAACTTCTTTCTGACCGCAGCGTGGAGCGAAACCTCGACTTTGTCTTACGAGCAACTGGTTGGAAGTCTGGTGAAAAACGAACAGCTCGTATTTTTAAGGTATTGGAGGCTGTAGGGCTTGAAGATAAACTAAAGTTCTTTCCACACGAACTTTCGGGTGGAGAGCAGCAACGAATTGCGATTGCGCGCGCTTTGCTGAACGAACCAAAGCTCATTTTGGCCGACGAGCCAACGGGTAATTTAGATCCAATTACGAGTGAGGAAGTGATGAAACTCCTTCATGAAATCAACCAACAAGGAACGACAATTTTAATGGCGACGCATGATTTTGGGTTGATATCAAAATTTTCTAAAAGAACCTTGATGTGTGAAGACCAAAAGGTGGTTGAAGTAAAATCAAAATCCTAAGTTTTGTTAACCATCTGCATACCTGTCCATGATACTGACTGTTCAGCGCTTCTAAATCTTTTGGCAAAACAGATTGAACAGCTCAACGAACTTATAGAGGTTTTGGTATGTGACGATTTTTCTACAAATCACAAGAAAAAAAATGAGGCAGTTTGTCAAAGAAATGGATTTTTTTTTATTGAAAACAAAGAAAATTTGGGGAGTATTTCAACAAGAATAAAAATGGCCAAAATCAGTCGTTTCAATTGGCTACTTTTTATCGATTCAGATATGATGCCTGTTCACAACAAATATTTAATCAACTATATAAGTAACATAAAAAGTGCTAGTGTAGTCTTTGGGGGCTATCGTTACAAAAAAGACTATCGAAAAACTCAACTTCGAAAGAATTATGGGGTTTCACGTGAAGAAAAAACAGCTAAAAAAAGAAGTCAAAAGCCTTTCAAATATGTGTTTTCTGGTAATATGTTAATCCAAAAAGAAATCTTCACTCAAATTATTAAAGACCCAAGTAATTGCTATGGTTACGACCTTCTTTTGGGTGAAAGATTCAATAACAATAAAGTAAAACTATTACACATTGACAACGGTACTTTTCACTTAGGAATTGAAGACAATATTTCATATTTAAATAAACAAGTGAATGGTGCAAAATTACTTCGAACTTGGTTTGAAAATGATGAAATAAATAGTGACCATAACAATTTAATTAAGGCGTACAAGATTTTAGAAAAAATGTGTCTATCAAAAATTCTTTTTTCACCAACTTTAAAATTACATGTCATTATTAGAAAAATACTAATAAAATTCGGAGGGCCAATTGTTTTATTAGATTGGTTTAAACTTTATCATTTTGTAAACGCAAAGTAAATTTTTGCCATTCATTTTTTATTGACTTTAAATCTAAATGATTTACAGAAAGCTTTGCTATGTTTTTACAATTTTCATAAAATTCTTTATCCAAATACATTTTGTTAATAGCTCTCGATAGTTTATCTGTAGAATTGGGATATACCAAAATCCCATTATGATTATGATTAATGATTTCAGAAGGACCAGTTTGGCAGTCATATGAAACTAATGGAGAACCACAAGCAAGAGCTTCGATTAAAACCATAGGGAAACCTTCGTATTTACTTGACAAAACAAAAAACTTGGCGTTTGAATAATATTTGAATGGATTTTCAACAAAGCCTATGAAATGAATTTTGGATTTAAATTTTTTTTCAATCTTGGATTTAAGTTCGGTTTTTATTTTTCCGTCTCCTAGTAAAATCAAATGAATATTTTTATTAGGTAAATATGATTTGCAATAGGCAGAAATCAAGTGATCAAACTGTTTAATATTGTCATTCATTCGTCCAGACCCAATGATATAATCAAATGAAATATCTAGTTTTTCAATAGATTTACTTTCAATAAAATCTATGTCAATAGGATTATAAATAACAGATGTTTTATTGATTTTGTTTGCAATCAATAATTCTTGAATGGACTTGGAAACTGCAACATTTGCAAATGCTTTGTTATAAAAAAATCTAGATATAAATAGAGGCTTGGGAATGTAATGAGTTATTAGAGGTAGGTGGTATGTAAAAATAGTCTTCTTCAAAGGAATGGCAAATAAATAAACAAGCAGCTCTGGTATGAGTCTCATTCTTGATCTCAGATCGATTATCAAATCGAAATTATTCTTTTTCATATAGTTCCGTAAGGACAGAAAAGAATTCGTGTTTTTGAATAAATTAAATAGTGAAAAATCAGCCAAATTAAGAGTGAAATAAGAACCCTTATAAGGATAATTAATTTTATTATATATAGTAATTACGTGAACATCACAACCATACTCATGATATATTTTGGATAATAAGGATGCAACTCTCTGCACTCCACCGTCAGAAAGTGAGGGGCATAAAATTGCTATTTTTTTTTTAGATATATTATTTTGATGCATTATTGTCTGCCTATTCATATTTTTACAAAATGGAATTTTCGATTCATTTAATGACATACAATTGTGAAAAGTTTATCTCACAATGTCTACAATCCATATTAGAACAAAAAACCAACTTTCCATTTGAAATCGTTATTGGTGATGATGCATCTACAGACAAAACAGTTGAAATTATAAAATCTTACATAGATCATCATGACAATATAAATATAAAGATACATGAAAAGAATATTGGTATCCTGAACAATTTTATTGATACTTTCAATCGATGCAATGGAAAATATATTTTTGATATTGCTGGAGATGATTGGTTATCAAATGTAAATGCTCTTCAATTACTATATAATAAATTAGAGGATAATCCTAGTTTTGGGTTTGTGGATAGTGGCTATGACTGTTATTTTCAAAAAACAAAAAAAATCATTCCTTTTAAAAATGCTGAGAATTTAGATGCTACAAAAGATGAATATATTCAAAGACATAAAGTGAATGGTACATTATTAATGGGTATATGTTACAGAAAAAGTACCTTAGAAAAACATGTAAATTTTGAAGATTATGTGAAGAAAGGTTTTGATTTTGAAGATTATCCAATCATTACTGATTTATTGTTTAATTCTGATTTTGGATTTGTTAATTCCCAGTTAAGTGTTTACAGACAACATAGAGAATCACATTCAAAACACAACAAATCAGGTTTAAAAGTAATGCTATATTTTGCTAAAAAATATAAATACTCATATGAGGAAGTTGAAAAAATTCATCAAAACTATAACAAACAAATGCTTCACAATGCCAGCTTGACGAGTGACAAAAAATCAGGTCGCAAGCACTACAAGCTATTTCGCCAACCAGTACTGCGCAATTTTGTTTATTTCTTATCAAGCCAGAATCATCTAGCACGAAAGTTCTTTAATCTTTTTCGAAAAATTTGAATCGACTTCCAAAGTAAATTACCGCCCACAACAAATATAAGAAATAGGTCCCCGCAAAAGCTATAGACGCTCCAACTACTCCGTACATTTCTACAAGCAATACACTCAGACCAAAAAATACAAGGCCTGAAATCAACTCTGATAAAATAAAGACTGTTGTTAACTTTTTAGCGACCATAATAAATGAAACAGTAAACGAAAGCAGTTTAAAAAACGTGCCCAACAACTCCCATTTTAAAAGAAA
>Ga0115013_10001784_pt1 | contig 12246 bp, 7 predicted proteins | sample SouAtlMetagenome_2_FD_88686 | JGI IMG/M metagenome (GOLD analysis project Ga0115013, IMG submission 88686) | Marine eukaryotic phytoplankton communities from Atlantic Ocean - South Atlantic ANT15 Metagenome | ecosystem: Environmental > Aquatic > Marine > Oceanic | place: South Atlantic Ocean...
TTTTAAAAAATATGCCAATACAAATAATATGGGGAAATGATCTAAATGCCTGCAATAAGTTTATTAAACAAATTGTTAATCAAAAAGTATCTAAAACTTGGGGGGAAATAAATAGTAGCCAATTGAATGGTGAAGAGGATAAACAAATACAACAGGCATTTGATGAAATACTAACGCCTCCTTTTGGGGATGGAGCACGAGTAATTATTTTAAAAAACAATCCAATTTTTACAATAAAGAATGAAGAACTAAGAATAAAATTTGAAAAAATTTATCAAAACATACCAAGCAATAACTACTTAATTTTACAAAGCACCAAAAAACCAGACACAAGACTAAAGAGTACAAAATTTATTAAAACTTTAATAAAAGAAAATTTAGCTATTGAAACTTCTTTTTCTTTACCAGATATCTGGGATTATGAAGGTCAGAAAAGACATATAGAGGCTGCGGCAAATTCAATGAATATAACACTTGAAAAAGGGGCAGTTGAATTAATTATAGATTCAGTAGGAAATGATAGTTTTAACTTAATGAGCGAATTAGCTAAAGCAAAAATATACCTATCTGCATCAAATAAAAATAAGAAACTGACTTTACAAAGTAATGATATAAAAAAAATATTCAATGATCATCAGTCCAACATATTTAAAATAATTGATCATCTGTTGCAAAATGATATTAGTGAAAGTCTGATAGAAATCCATTATTTATTAAAAAAAGGTGAACCTGCTTTAAGACTCAATGCTGGATTAATTAGTCAAATCAGAATGCATACAATAGTGAAATTACTACATAAGTCTGGTGAGCAAGATTTAACAAAGATATGTAAATTTGCAAATATATCTAACCCGAAAAGAATTTTTTTTATCCGAAAAAAGGTAGAAAAAACATCCACAGATTTCTTAATTCAGTTAATGAGCAACCTATTAAATATTGAATCATCACTAAAAAAAGGTAAAAATCCTTTTAATGTTTTCACAGAAAATCTCGTTAATTTAAGTTAATCAAATATTAAGTTTGATATTTTATATTATTATTTAAATATGGCTTTATTAATCAAAAAATTTGGTGGAACTTCAGTCGGAGATATAAAAAAAATTCAGGGTATTGCTAAAAATATTGGTCAAAGTAAAGAAGCTGGGAATGATATCGTCGTCGTCGTATCTGCGATGGGCAATTCTACAGATCACTTAAATAATCTAGCAGATTCGATTAGCAAAAATCCAAATAGCAGAGAGTTAGATATGCTTCTTTCCACAGGAGAGCAAGTAACTATTGCACTTTTATCAATGTCACTAAATGAATATGGCATCCCTGCAATATCTATGACTGGTAGCCAAGTTGGAATTATAACTGAATCAATTCATGGAAAAGCAAGAATTCTGGACATTAAAACGGAACGAATACAAAACTATATTGATCAAGGTTATGTTGTTGTTGTTGCAGGGTTTCAAGGTTCAACCCTGAGTCATACTGGATCAATGGAAATCACAACTTTAGGGAGAGGGGGTTCAGATACTTCAGCTGTAGCTCTTTCGACAGCATTAGGTGCAGAAACTTGCGAGATATATACAGATGTTCCTGGAGTCCTGACAACTGATCCAAGAATTGTACCTAATGCAAAATTATTAGATGTCATTAGTTGCGAGGAAATGCTAGAACTTGCAAGTGTGGGAGCATCAGTACTTCATCCAAGAGCTGTAGAAATTGCTCGCAATTACGGAATTAAATTATATGTAAAGTCTAGTCAAAGCTTATCAAATGGCACTCTTCTACTTAGTAAAGTCAAACCATTAGATCTCAATAGAGGTAGGTTAGAATTAACAAAAACTGTCAATAGTCTTGAAGTATTAGAAAACCAAGCAGTATTTAGTATCTCAAACCTTCCCGATAGACCTGGAATTGCAGCTCAAATATTTGAAACATTATCAGAAGCCAGCATTAATGTTGATTTAATAATCCAAGATACACATGATGGAAATAGTAACGACATAACATTTTCAGTAAAAGAGCTTGAATTAACAAAAACAATTGAACAGTGTGAATTGATCACAAATAAATTAGGAGGGGAATATAATTTCAAATCAAATTTGACCAAGTTAAGTATTCAAGGAGCTGGAATAATGGGTAGACCAAGTGTATCGGCAGATTTATTTGATACTTTGTCCAAAGCAAATATAAATGTAAGATTAATCGCTACAAGCGAAATTAAAGTCAGCTGTGTAATAGATATAGATAATATTTCGAAAGCTATAAGATTTGTTGGTGAAAAATTTAAATTATCAGATTCACAAATATTTATTAATCCCGTAATTGTAAGAGAAGATCAGCCTGAAGTAAGAGGAATTGCATTAGATAAAAATCAAGTTCAAGTAAGTTTTCGTAATCTTCCTGATAGACCCGGGATAGCAGCTTCAATATGTTTAGCTTTAGCAGAGAGTAATTTGATTTTTGATACTATTGTTCAATCTGAAAGGTTGACATCTCAAAAAACCAAAGACATAAGTTTAACTATGAACAAACAAGACAGAAAAAGTGCTAATAAAATTTTTCACTCTTTAACAAAAAAATTGACAGGATCATATATCGAAGATGGACCTTCTATAGCCAAAGTAAGCACAGTTGGTGCAGGAATGGCATTTAAGGTTGGAACTGCTGGAAAAATTTTTAGAGCACTTGCTAATGAAAATATTAATATTGAAATGATTGCAACAAGCGAGATAAGAACTTCTTGTATTGTCTTAGAAAAAGATTGTGATAAAGCAGTAAATGCTATTCATTCTTATTTCCAATTAGATACTTAATTAAGTATTTCTAGATAATTTTTGTCTAAGTTTCTTAATTCTATCTCTAAGATTAGCTGCCTCTTCAAAATTCAATTCCTTTGCTGCATCTTTCATTTTATTTTCTAACTTATCAATTAAACCAGGCATTTCATCCAGTAAACACTCTTGATCTTTAGCTTTTAAAATTTCGTCTGTTTTATTACTCACAACATCTATAAGATCTTTAGATAATCCTCCAGTATCTAATTTTCTGGAGAGCTCTAAAAAAGACAATATTGAATTTTCTATTTTCTTTCCTGCAGGTTTTGGAGTAATACCATTTATTTGATTATATTTTTTTTGGATAGTTCTTCTTCTATCAGTTTCAGATATAGCTCTTTTCATAGACTCAGTAAAATTATCTGCATAGAGCAAAGCGACTCCCTCCACATGTCTTGCCGCTCGACCAATAGTTTGAATTAGGGAACGCTCTGCCCTCAAAAAACCTTCTTTATCCGCATCTAGAATTGCTACTAAAGATACCTCAGGGAGATCAAGTCCCTCTCTTAACAAATTCACCCCAACTAATACATCATACTCACCTAATCTAAGATCTTGAATAATTTCTATCCTTTCAATCGAATGAATTTCAGAATGCAAATATCTTACTCTGATTTTATTATCTGATAAAAAATCTGTAAGATCTTCTGCCATCCTCTTTGTAAGTGTAGTAACAAGTACTCTTTGCTTCTTTTTAGCTCTAACTCTTATTTCTGACAAAAGGTCATCTATTTGCCCATCGCTAGGTCTTACATCAATAATGGGATCAAGAACACCTGTAGGTCTTATAACTTGTTCAATAAACTGGCCTTTACATTGATCCAACTCCCATTGCCCTGGAGTTGCACTAATAAACAATGTTTGTCTAGATTTTTCCCAAAATTCCTCACACTTTAAAGGTCTATTATCTGCAGCACTCGGTAACCGAAAACCATGATCTATTAGTACTTTTTTTCTGGCTTGATCTCCGTTATACATTGCATGTAATTGCGGGCATGTTACATGACTTTCATCAACTACCAATAACCAGTCTTTTGGGAAATAATCTATTAAGCATTCTGGAGGAGTTCCTTCTTCCCTTCCAGCCAAGTGACGCGCATAATTTTCTACACCATTACAATAACCAACTTCTCTAAGCATTTCTAAATCATATTTTGTACGTTGTTCTAAACGTTGAGCTTCCAATAACTTTCCTTCATAAGCAAATTTATCGAGTTGTATTTTTAATTCACTTCTAATAGCACTGATAGCAGCCTCTAATCTCTCTTTTGGAGTAACAAAATGTTTAGCTGGATAAACACTCACTTGGTCTAAACTCTCAAGAATCTCTCCAGTTATGGGATCAACAAATCTAATAGCCTCAATCTCATCACCAAACAATTCGATTCGGATCAATCTATCTTCATAAGCAGGACCAATTTCTAATACATCACCCTTTATTCTGAATCTACCGCGAGTGATTTCTACATCATTTCTCGTATATTGATTATCTACTAATGCTCTTAGAGAAGAGCGTAAATCAATAGATTCACCTACGGCGAATTTAACAGCTGCTTTTAAATATTCACTTGGTATTCCAAGACCATAAATACAACTAATAGATGCAACAACTATTACATCTTTACGCTCAAATAATGATCTAGTTGCCGAATGCCTAAGCATATCAATCTCTTCATTAATTGAAGCAGTTTTTGCTATGTATGTATCACTTACCGGAACATAAGCTTCAGGCTGATAATAATCATAATAAGAAATAAAATATTCAACAGCATTTTTTGGGAAAAACTGCCTTAATTCATTACATAATTGGGCCGCTAAAGTTTTATTATGAGCAAGAATAAGCGCTGGTCTACCAGTCTGCTCGATTACATTAGCAATAGTAAAAGTCTTTCCAGTTCCAGTCGCTCCTAAAAGAGTCTGAAACTCTTTGCCACTATTCACTCCTTGAACTAATTTTTTAATAGCTTTTGGTTGATCACCATTTGGTTCATAAGGTGCTTGAAGCCTATAATTATTCATTCAGCTATTAGCTCTTAATATTTTCTATATCTTAAGAAATTTTTTCTTGAATTAATGAACATTTTAAAGATTCTTTCAAGCCTCTAACAACAGCAATCATTGATATTAAATCATCTAATTTATTAACTACAGATCCAACTCCAACCGCTGAAGCCCCACATGATACTGCCAAAGGACACGTTACCTGACTTAGACCAGAAGCACTCATAATTGGAATATCAATGGACTGTTTCTCAAATTCTTTATGAATTGAATAAGTAGCGGCTAATGTAGGTACTGACTTTTCTAATAATCCATGTATTCCTGAATTATATGGATTAGAGCTTTTACCACCTTCAGTTTGAATAATATCAACGCCTTCTAAGACTAATTGAATTGCAAGTTCAACTTGCTTATCAATTGGCATAGTATGAGGGACTGTCACTGATAAAGGAATATTAGGTAAGAAATCTCTAGTTTCTTTGGTAAGATTTAAAACTTTCTCCTCAGAGAAAGTAATACCCTGATCATAAAAAGTATCATAATTTCCTATCTCTATTAACGAGGCTCCTGCCTTCACTGAACTTATGAATAATTTAGGTTCCACAGAACTTACACAAATTGGTAATGATGATATCTCAAGAGCAGATTCAACTAATTCAGGTTTACAAGCTATGTCAATTAAATCCGCCCCACCTAAGAAAGCTGCTTCTGAAATTTTCTTGACAGATTGGGCTTCAAAATTACTTAATCCTGAAATAATTTTGAGTAAAGATTTACTTCTAAACTCTCCTTGAATTTTTTGTGGCAAAAGATTAATCAGACTCATTGACTTGATGAATTTATTACCTGATTGTGACATTGTTTTAGTAAAACAGTGAATTTTTTTAAAAATATTATTTGAGTTAAACAATATGTGTAAAAAATACTCAACTCAAAAAAATTGGACATCCTGGCATCATATTCTCCACAAGGAAATATTAGGCAATAAAAAATTAATTCCTACGGGAGCAAATTTATTAATTGCAGTTTCCGGCGGACAAGACTCTATGGCTTTGTTAAATATGATCAACGACATAAAAAAACCACATAACTGGTTTGTGAATGTATGGCATGGAGATCATCAATGGCATGAAAAATCTGAACAAAATGCCCGCGAATTAAAAAATTACTGCGATAAAAATAATATCTCATTTTTTTGTGATCGAGCTGATAAAAAAAATGTTTCTTCTGAAGCGCAAGCAAGAGATTGGAGATATCAGAAATTAATTGAAAGAGCGAATCAATTATTAATTGAAACTCAAAAAGACACAGATATTCATATATTGACCGGCCACACTAACACAGATAATGCAGAAACATTTTTGATGAATTTAGCTAGAGGGAGTAATTATGCAGGACTAAGTTATATGGACAAAAAAAGATTGATTGCACATCGCATCTTTTTAATAAGACCATTTTTAATATTCAGCAGAGAAGATACAAAAAATTTTTGCCACCTTTGCAACATCCCTATTTGGGAAGACCCAACAAATTGTGATCTGAAAATCAAGAGAAATTTAGTAAGAAAAAAAATTATTCCAACTTTAGAAATAATGTATCCTGGATGTTCTAGAAGAATAAATAGTTTTGCAGAAAAAATGAGCAATTATAAAAACGAGCAAAACGATCTTAGTAAGCTCGCCTACCTATCTTGTGAAGATTCATATGGTTTAAAAAGAGAATTACTAAATAGCTTATGCATTGAAGCAAGATGTACTATTTTAAATATATTTTTTAAGAAAAATTTTACAAAACAATTGAGCTCAAAAAAACTAAATAATTTAGCCTCTTCAATTCTTGAAAAAGAGAGAGGACAAATAAATTTACCAAATAGATTAAAAATTCTTTGGAATAAGAATTATATAAATCTTGAAAAATCCTAAGATGTTACTGCTGATCTTCTTCTTCTAGTCCTACCTGCTGGTGCCTCCTCTGGCTTATCTGCTGGTTTTGTAACAGAATCTTTTATAGGTTGATTATTTTTTACTTGATTTGTAATTTTAGTAGATGGATTATTTTTATAGTTATTGTTATTACGATTGACTTTTTGATTATTAACATTTGGATAATGTTTATTTTTGGATTGATGATTCTGCTCATTTACTATCTGAGGTTTATAGGCACGTGTTCCACTTGGCGCAGGCTGAGCTAAGCATAAAATTAATGGCTCAACTTGCAATTCTCTTCTCATCCTTCTAGTTAAACCATTCTCAATCTCTCGTTGAACACCAATCCAATCAACCTCAAAATTATTAGGCCCGGTTTGTCGAGATAACTGTTTCCATCGATTTTCTAATACCCAACTTATCTCTCTTTCCGTCCACATTGACATCTTTCTTGGATCTGCTGATATCACAACTCCTCTCAAGCTTACTCTTGGAGGAGCAACCATATTACCGTCTGTACTTATAGGAGCTAAAACAGTGACTATTCCATCATCAGCCAACTGCTGTCTTTCTTTTAAAGCTCTTGCATCTACAACACAAGTTCTTGTATTATCCAACATTTCAATTCCAGACTTTACTGGATCCCCTTGAATCATTGAATCAGCTCTAAGCTCAATTGTATCTCCATTATCAAGTATAAGAATATTATTAGGATCTACACCCATTGATTCTGCCGTTTTACCATGCAATACCTGCATTCTATATTCACCATGTACTGGGACAAAAAACTTTGGTTTAATTAATGCCAGCATCAATCTTTGATCATCTCTACATCCATGTCCAGAAACATGAATTCCATGTTCTTTACCATAAATAACTTTAGCTCCTAATTTAATTAATTTATCAATACTATGAGCTACAGAAATTGTGTTTCCTGGAATAGGACTGGAAGAAAAAATAACAGTATCAGTAGTTTTGAGTTTAACGTGGGGATGTTCATCTCTTCCTATCCTACTTAGAGCAGCCATTACCTCACCTTGACTTCCTGTCATTAAAAGTAAAGTTTCTCTATCGGGTAAATCTCTGATACTTTTTATTGGGAAAAATAAATCATCAGGACATCGAATATAACCTAATTCACGACATTTACCAACCACATTAAGCATTGATCTACCCATTAATCCAATTTTGCGTCCATGCTTCATTGCCAATTGGATCACCATAGCAACCCTATGCGTTGAACTAGCAAAAGTAGTGAGCATTACTCTACCTTGGGCTTCAGATATTATGCGATCTAAGTTTGGGAAAACAGAGATCTCTGAAGGAACAAAACCCTTTACTTCAGAATTTGTAGAGTCTGATAGTAAACAAAGAACTCCTTTCTCTCCATAAAATGCCATCCTCTCAATATCGGCGTGCTTCTTATCAGGTGGAAGATGATCAAATTTGAAGTCTCCAGTAAAGAAAATTATCCCAACAGGAGTAGTTAAGGCTAAAGAAAAACTGTCTCCAATCGAATGAGTATTACGAACAAATTCTATAGAGAAATGCTGACCAAGTTTCACAACTTGTCTTGGCTCTATAGCCTGAGTTGTTGTTCTATCAGCTACCCCAGCTTCTTCCATTTTCCCTTTAAGCATTGAAATAGCTAAAGGTGGACCATAGATAACAGGAATATTAAATTTCTTTAAATGATGAGAAATTCCACCAATGTGATCTTCGTGACCATGAGTTACTATCATTCCACGAAATCTATTTAAGTTGGCTTGTAAATAAGAGGTATCAGGCATAACAACATTAACACCATGCATACCATCACTTGGAAAAGCCAACCCGCCATCTATCAAAATGATGTCATCTCCATATTCAAAAACACATGTATTTTTTCCTATTTCATGAAGACCCCCTAAAGGAATAATTTTTAAACAGGGTTCATTTAATCTTCTTGTTTTGGTTAAAGTTTGATTATTATTTGATTTGATTTGGTTTGAATTCATAATAAAAGTATTTTACAAACAGAAATAGTGGTTATTAAATTCACAGTAACTTTATTAAAGAATTAAAAAAAGTATTTACAAAGACAATTTTTGTATTATCTGAAATAATTTTTCCTTTTTTTCTTTAATCAAGGGCGTTAATGGATTTCTAGGAGATCCAACCTGCCAACCTTTAAGTTCTAAAGCCGCTTTTATAGGAATTGGATTTGTCGTTTCAAAGAGTGCTTTAAACAGTGGTTGAAGTTTTTCATGGATATCAAGAGCAATCGAGACTTCTCCTTTTTGAAATGATTCAATCATAATTTTCAGCTGCAAACCAACAATATGGCTAGCAACGCTTACTACTCCGACAGCTCCAACAGATAACATAGGAAGCAATAACGAATCATCGCCACTATAAATACTAAGCTTAGAGCCACATACTGCCCTTAATTCTGTCACTTCCTCTATTCTACCGCTTGCTGCCTTAATACTTAAAATATTTGAAAAATCCATAAGTTTATTTACAGTATCAGGCAATAAATTACAACCAGTTCTTCCTGGTATGTTGTAAAGCATAAGAGGTAAATCCTTAGCTGCAGATGCAACAGAACTAAAGTGATTATAAAGTCCTTCCTGAGGTGGCTTGTTGTAGTAGGGCACAACGACTAAAGCCCCATCTGCTCCAGATTCATATGCTTTCCTAGTCGCCTCTATTGCCTCAGTTGTACAATTACTTCCAGTTCCAACAATTATTTTACATCTTGAATTTAAAGAACCTTTTACTGCAATAAACAAATTGTGTTGTTCAGCCCACGAAAGAGTTGGAGATTCTCCTGTCGTCCCACAAAGTACAATTCCATCAGATCCATTTTCAAAAAGGTAATTAGAAAGATTAATAGCTAATTCATAATCAACTTCTCCATTTTCTTTAAATGGAGTAACCATCGCAGTTAAAATCCTTCCAAATAATGGATTAGAAGGTTTAGTATCGTTATCAATCATTTGTTTTCAATTAATAATTCAGCTATTTGGATAGCATTAAGTGCTGCTCCTTTCCGTATTTGATCTCCACATAACCACAATTCTAATCCATTAGGATTACTAATATCAGTTCTTAATCTTCCAACGGCAATATTATCTCTTCCCATCACATCATTTGGCATAGGGAACCTATTTTTTTTATAGTCTTCTATGATTTCTATACCCTTGGCGTTTCTTAATTGACTCATAGCATATGAAGGTTTAATAATATCCTCAAATTCAACATTAATGGATTCAGAATGGGCTCTAAGAACTGGAACTCGAACGCATGTTGAAGAAAGTTTCAAATCAGAAATATGCATTATTTTACGTGTTTCATTTGTCATTTTCATCTCTTCTTCGCAGTAATTGTTAGAAAGCATTGGTGAATTATGTAGAAACAAATTAAATGCTAATGAATATGGTAAGATTTCACTTTCTTTAGGATTTCCTTGTAAATATTTCTCAGTTAAAAAACGCAATTCTTCCATAGCTAATTGTCCTGCTCCACTTACAGATTGATATGTCGAAACTATTACTCTTTTAATGGGAGAAATATTATTCAGTGGAGCTAAAACTAAAGTAAGTAATATAGTTGTGCAATTCGGATTGGAAATAACACCATTATGCTTCAAAGCATCTAGAGCATTGACTTCAGGAACAACGAGAGGAACATCATTTTCCAATCTAAATGCGCTTGAGTTGTCGATCAACAATGCATTTTGTTCTTTAATTGTTGATAACCATTTTTTTGAAATACTTCCACCAGCAGAAGCAAGCACTAAATCAACATCATAAAATTCATCTTTAGTTGTTTTTCTAGTAATTATTTCTTCTCCTTTCCATTTAATTTTTTTTCCTTCTGAGCGTTCTGAGGAAAGCAAAATTAAATCTGAGATTGGAAAATCTCTTTCCTCTAGGATTTTTATTAGTTCAGACCCGACAGCACCTGATGAACCTAAGACAGCCACTTTTAACGGTCTATTAGGCAAAAATGGAGATTTACTCACTATATAAAAAAATATGAAATTGAATATTTTTCTTACTGTATCAAAAAAGTTAACTTTCAAGGAAATCACTTAATGTGGAATAATTAAGTTTCTGCTTATTGTAATAATTTAAAAAACTCAAACATGATTAAAGAAACATTAATAGTAAAAACAACCTCACTTCCTCAAAGTAGGATTGCACTTGAATTAGAGATACCATCTAGCACATGTAAAACCTGCATAAATGAAACAATAAATACAATTAGTCGCTCAGCTAAAATTCCTGGATTTAGATTAGGCAAAATCCCGAAACAGGTATTAATACAAAGAATGGGTATTATGCAATTATACGCTTCTGCCTTAGAAAAAATAATTGATAAATCTTGGAATGAAGCTTTAAAAATTAAATCCATAGAACCACTTAGCGAACCAGAATTAGTTGATGGATTTGAATCATTACTTGAAAAATTTAGTCCAGAAAAAAATTTGAAAATTGTTCTCCAGACTGATATCGCACCAAAATTAAAATTAAAAAAATCAAAAGGGCTTTTAGTTGAGATAAACAAAAGTAAATTTGACCCCAAATCTATTGATGCAGCTTTAGAAAAATCACGGAACCAATTAGCAAATATTATTCCAGTCAATAATAGACCTGCCAAATTAGGTGATATAGCTGTAGTTAGCTTCAAAGGTATTTATAAAGATTCCAAAAAAGAAATTGATGGAGGATCTTCTGAATCAATGGATCTTGAATTAGAAAAGAATAAAATGATTCCCGGGTTCGTCGAGGGGATTGTTGGTATGAATATTGATAACAGTAAAACTCTTAATCTCAAATTTCCTGCAGACTATTCTCATGAAGATTCTAGAGGTAAAGAAGCAATCTTTGAAGTAACTCTAAAAGATTTAAAAGAGAAAGAATTACCTGAACTCAATGATGATTTTGCAAAACAATCTGGAAATAAAAGTTCATTAAAAGAGCTAAAAAAAGATATAGAAACGCAACTGAAGAAAAATTTCAACGATACACAAAAAAATATCAAAGTTGAAGCTTTAATAGATGCACTTTCACAGGAATTAGATTCTGAGATTCCAAACGCAATGATTGATATTGAAGTTAGAAATAATATTGAACAAACAGCACAGAGATTTGCACAACAAGGAATGGATATTAAATCAACTTTCACTCCCGAATTAGTTAAATCTTTAGCGGAATCAACTCGTCCTCAAGCTGAAAAGAATGTTCAAAGAAATTTAGCACTACAAGCATTATCAGAAAAAGAGAATATTACAGTTGAGGATGATGCAATCAATCAAAAAATGAAAGAATATGAAGATGAAATTTCTAAATCTCCAAAAAAAATTGACATTCAAAAATTAAAAGATGTAGTTCGGAACGATCTTTTACAAGAAAAATTAGTCAATTGGCTTGAAGAAAATTCAACAATAAAAGAAATTAGTAAAAAAGAAACAAAATCAACTACAAAAAAATCAACTACAAAAA
>Ga0115013_10001787_pt1 | contig 12239 bp, 8 predicted proteins | sample SouAtlMetagenome_2_FD_88686 | JGI IMG/M metagenome (GOLD analysis project Ga0115013, IMG submission 88686) | Marine eukaryotic phytoplankton communities from Atlantic Ocean - South Atlantic ANT15 Metagenome | ecosystem: Environmental > Aquatic > Marine > Oceanic | place: South Atlantic Ocean...
CTATTGCCGAGAAGCGATACCAGTACACCCACATGAAGGATGCGGTCCCCTTTTTGGGATACGAGGGTTTTGTCAAGGCCAATCCCAAGGCGAATCCGGTGGCATTGCGGGCGGTCTTTGACGGTTTTTCCAACAGCATCGGTGGATCGGATGCCGTGTCTCCCGTAACGGCCCAGAGACAGTTGGACCTGTATTTACAACCAGGTCAGGGGCGCTCAAAAACCGTCACCGACCAGCTGGCCAAGAAACTGAATGGGGGCAAGGCGCTGGGAATTGCCGCCTTTGTGTTTTTGCTGGTATTGCTGGGCGTTGGAGACGGCCTGGCTATCTTTCACCTGTGGAAGGGATGGTTTCCGGAGTGGCAGGGCTTTAGCAACATGCCCGATTCGCTCTTTGACGGAGACATTGGGGTCACAGTCCTGCCGAATTTCTTTGTGGCGGATGTTCCCAAGATTGTTAACTAGAAAGAAAACAATTGGTCATGGTGTAAACATTAGAATGAAAAATTTGGTACCTTGCAAAATTTGTTGAGTTGAAGTTTATTGTCGCTAGTTTTAGTTTCTACTTTTTCATCGTCGTCGGGCATCGCTGTGTGCGGAGATCGATTCGGCTTGGCTTGGTACGGCATCGGCATGGAAATTTGCAGTATCTTTCGTTATTTTCAGTAGGATAGAGTACTTTTTCCGGCTCGTGGGCAAACAATTCGAATCGTCATCAGCTGCACTATGTGATATTTGGAAACTATTGTTCCTGGTAAAATATAACTAGACAAAACTGTTCTACAGAATAGCTATCCACCACTAAAGATGGAGAGGAGTTCAACCCCACGATATTTTCCAAATACTTTTCAAAATTATCGCCTTCAACCACTCTGCCATCTATCCTTAAAAGAAAATTATACCTAAATGAAAATAAGCATGCTAAAATTGGAAATAAAGGATTTTGTAATTTCTATTTTCGTTACTTTCTAATCGAGAGTGAGATGCTTAATGACACGCTTGAAATGCCAATGCTGATGACTCCATTCGGTGAAATTCATCCTGAAGCCAGATTTTGCATTTTCCAGGGCGTAGGCAGCAAAAAGGATGATGTAGGCATACCTTTCAAGGTAATTGTGTGCACGGCTGTGCCAAAATTCGGCTGACCGTTCCGAACCAATTTCGGCAGTCTCTGCCTTTGTTCCGCATGCATCAATCGCCTCGACCATATTTTGAATGTGGGCACAGGAATCGATACATTCATCAGCGAGATCCTTCGCTTGTCGGCCTGTGCAGACGCACGTGCAATCAATCATATCCATGAGGTGCAAAATAGATAGAAATTCGCCTCGTTTCTTGTTCCGACGCTCAGCACTGCTGTTTCTTGTTCCTATCTTATTCTCTCGCATTGTTCGACACTGTTGCATGAAGGATGGCCGAACTGTTTTCTTTCCCGAGGACTCGTCCAGCTTGGATGTACGCTTGGCCGCTTTGGACATGATGCAAGCACTAACCATCCCTGTTGTTGTTCTGCCCCGGCCCATTTGACAATTGAAAACCAAAGCGACACCTGGTTTTCCGAGGCATCCCTTGAGTTCCGCAATCAGCTGGTCAAAATCCTTTTCCTCTGGAGCGGTTTCGTCGGATATTGGGATACGATAGTACTCGACTGTCGGGACGCCATCCTGCTCTGCTAGCCATTCGTATCCTTTGCGGATCGAAAATGTTTTTCCCGGTTTCGTGGATAACTGCCGTTCCTCATTGCCACCACCCTTGGTTTGATAGAAAACTCCGATGGTCTTTGACTCGTTACAATTTGCGGCATCGACGCAATCCGAGCACAACCGTTGCTCCATCGAATCGAGCTCATATCCTTCGATTCCGACCAAATACTCGACGTTTTCATTCAATCTCCCTTCCAAGCGGGGTGAACAGGCTTGACCATTCAAAAAGACGACCGGTTCCTCCCTCATGTTGAACCACTTCACCGTTCCGAAGCCTAGATCATTCTTCAGATGACCCAGGAGAAACTTAATCCCGTCGATATGGCACTGACCAGCGCCGAATATCGAGAGATTGGCGTCGTCGCATTTGCGAAAATTCCAAGCCTGAGGATGAAGACGTTTTGTGGGAAGGAGGTGGATTCCAGCGAATTCGTCGCACTTCATTACGAGTCCATCCAGGACGCTTTCCTTGTACGGAATGGTAGCATAAATTGGTCGGAAATCGCGAAGCCTAACACTAAGCCACGTCGACGGATCGTCCGGCGGGGGGATAGTCGAAGAAAGCTCACGCAATGCCTTCGCTAGGCCGGTGCTGGCGCACACCGGATCCTTATCCACCAATGTTGCCGCCACATGAAGGAGTGGATTTAAACTATCCTTGGATGATGCCGCTGCCTGTTTCAGTGCGGAGACAACTTCGTCGTCTAAATCTGCAAGATCTTCCATTGTCTTTTTTGGGCGATGAATATTAAGAAGTTCGTTTGAGAATCTTCTTTTGAAAACTTTCCTATCGGAGTCGCATTCATCAATTGTCAAGCTGTTGCCAAAGTTTAACCGGGATGCCACATGTGGAGTGGGGGCACCTGCCTTGATGAGAAAAGATTCTTACTTTCAGTGAGCATTTTTGGTTTTCTGTGCTACTTATTCCAAATAGAATGCAATCACAAGGTCTGGAAGTCTTCCGTGGTTCAAAGGCAGTTCGTGACTCATATGTTTTGAGCACGGCCAAATAAAAAACATCACAACATCATCAAGAGATCAGAACCTGGTTGGTAACTTACATAACTTGTGTAGCATACAGCAAAGAACTAGTATCCAGCGAGAAATCCAAGCAAGCGTGATTGATTGATATAGTAGCATGGTTGAAATGACCATTGGCTATGGAAAAACAAGAGTTTGCCGGTCCAATCAATACCATCGAGTTTCACAAACTTCAAGACGATCGTCGGTGTCACCAATCACGACGCTGCTTTTCATCTTTGCTGCACTTCCTTATCTAGCAGCATACACTTCTGTTTCGGCAATTCATCTTTCCGGTCGTCTGAACAGTGCTTCGAGCAAGAATCTATTTTCTACCACTGCAATTCTTGCCAAAGCACCAAACAAAGATTCAGCTCGGGAAGAAGAAAGCCCTTTGAAATCCCCCAGTGCAGAATCAACGTCTTCTAATACTTCCGATCTTGTCAATAGCAATCGAAACAAAGCCATGGGTTCCTGGATCGATTCGAAGAAAGTTTCTCCCCGTGTTAGGGCATGTATCCTCATGGCAACCGCCATGTCTCTTCACTTCGGAGGCTATGAATTTGCTAGATCCTCCGCTTTGGCCCTCTTCACATCCTCGGAAACTGGTTTTTCTCATCCTTCGGCCTATCCTTTTGCCATTGGGCTTGTTACTCCGACGACACTCTCCCTACTGTATTGGTACGGGACACTTCTCAAGGCACAGGGACCCCGCAGGGCCCTGAGACGAACCACCTCGTTCGTCCTGGCCGTCTTGCTGGGAGGAGACGGGATCGTGGCGCTCCTGTCCTCCCGGGGATCTACTACACAGGCAATCTCGTGGCTCACCAAAGCCGCAGTAGGGATTCTTTTTGTCTTTCAAAACTCGTACGCCCATCTCATTTACACGCAACAATGGTCCTTTTTGGGATCGGTCATGACTCCCACGGAGGGAACCAAGTGGTTTACCTTTGTTGCCGGGATGTGCTCGCTAGTGTGCACCATGACGGCGACAATGGTCCAATCGATTGCCGATCGACCGCATGGTCTAGTTCTGCTGGTATTTTTGACGTGTGTCACCCTTGGCATGTCCATGCTGTGTGCCGACAGGGCGTATCAGCTGTCCTCCGACCACGGCTTTGATCCCTCTCAAGAATTGCAACAAAAACAATCCAAGAAGGATAACACAGACAACAACACCGCTGCAGATACCAAGGACGAATCGCTCTTGGCCAAGACGGGACGAATGTTTCGAACCAGCCCGACGCTGGCGGGCTTATTTGGAGAGGTTATTGCCTTTCAATCCCTTTCGACTGTCCTGAATGTCTGCTTTGTGCGACAGCTGAAAGAATCCATTCCGATCGATGGAGACCGGGCTGCCTACTCGGGACGATTCTACGCGGGTGTCAATGGCATTAGTGGGCTGATGCAATTTTTCGTATTGCCCCTGCTGCGCAAGTATCTAGAACCCCAGTGGGTATACCGGTTCCTGCCAGCGGTCTTGATGCCCCTACTGGCGTATGCTTCCGTGATTTCCAACAGCAACGGCTTGTGGATCGCCACGGTAGCCTTTTTTGCTCTCAAATCGGCCGACTACAGCATTCGTGGGGTGGCAACCGAACTGGTCTACCAACCCCTCGATTTCGACGCACGGTATTTGGGCAAGGAGGTCATTGGGGTTTTTGCCAACCGGTTTGGAAAGTCGGGAACTTCCATGATTTTATCGGGATTGACCGGGCTAGGACTTTTGGCCAAGACCAAGAATATGTCACAGCTGGCGGTTGGGGTAGGGGGTGTATGGTCGGCCTGCAGCATCTATCTGAGCCGAAACGTTGTGACGAATCAACAGGCCGAAGAGACGGTCCAGAAGCGCAGCGGAAAGCATCGTGAGCCAGCAATTGACGAGCCAGATGATAAAAGTAGTGCCGATGCTAGGATAAAGAAGGAGTAGATGGCAAAAAGTAATAGCTATACATTTCAACTCATACTTCTAAAAAAGATGTATTTTAAAACAATAGAAAACTTATTGTCTCAATGCTAGCATGTGCCTACCTCAACAATTATTGCTCATTAACAATTATTGTCCCATATTAAGTTTCAACAGGTAGAAAGCGATTCTTATCGTTGATGCCTCATGCATCACACAACGACAACTATACCATTGTTTTTCATGGAGCATTATTTTCTCAGGATTCGGATATCCTTCACATCCTCATATATTGTCTATTTGGAAAGAAATACGGTATGTTTTGTTCCGATGAAAGAAATAGATTGAAACGCTATGTCCAATCTTTGGAGAAATAGCCAGCGACTAATTTTGTTCCGAGAGATATTTTAACTTCGAACGCATCGTTTTTAAATATTGCATTCGTTGCCGACAATCGGCTTGCCTCCTGTGACTCGATACTGAAAGTATTGGGATATGAAATAGAATTTACCGAACCTGAACTTGCTCCTTTGGCTGCCTAATCCCTTACTACGAGAATGTCATTTGCAAAGGTTTGAATGTTTACTTCAAATACGACTATCTACTTTAAGTATCATTGGTATTAAATGTTGAAGAAACTGGGAGTTTTAAGTTTTTCGGTGGTCGGAAAATTCTTAAAGTTTTATGGTAAAATTAAAAAATTGTGTCACAGTGTCCGTCCGCTAGTCCGTGTCTATGGGTTCGGAATGACTGACCTAATCGTGAAGTTTGGACTGGGTCCCGAAGTTTAATGATACTTTTATTGTAAAGGCCTCTCATCCCAGGCTCTTTCTTCCCTAAGAATGCTTCTACATGTCAAGTAGTTTTGTGATACTTGCCTTGGAAATTTCTGCTCGAGGAACTTGGAGCAAGAGCATCTCTTGGTGTGTTCTTGTTGGTGGATATAGCTAGTGGGTAATTGTTCAACTCTGTAGTGTTCTTTATAGTATAAAATAATTTCCAATAACAATGCCTAAGATGGAATGAGATAATATTGTGATAACTTCATATCAGCTCTGTGTGTTGATCCTAAAGAAAAGTTTTTGAGTGTTACATTTCGTGTTGTATTTTTATTATTATGATCTCTATAGTGTAATAATCCCAATCCATCGAAGCCCCGGCATATTAACGACTTTGGAATTATGTTTGTGTGTGTGTGTGTGTGTGGTGTATTGGTAGTACAACCAGCGTGTAGCAGGTTTTGTTTCTCTATGTGAATGTGCACCAGACCATCGTGGCAAACATCTTATGCCTGTGGATTCGTGACAGTCGTTGGCGTACTTTTCATTTTCCATAAGAACATCTTGGTGGCACGTTTCATGCCTTTGAGCTCTTGATAATCTTCGGTGTATAAAGACATGGATGAACCCTCGGTTGCGGCGGTGCTCGTGGTAGAGGGCCGTCGCTTCTCGTCTATAGATCCCTCTGTGGATCCCAGGATCAGTGAGAGCGTCGAGGATGCGTAGTTTTCGGCGTCGTCTTCCATAGAGTTGATGGCAATGGCGACGCGTTCGTCTTGGAGACCCCGCTGGTAGGCGCTTTCGGCGTCTTGCCTGCAGATATCGCCGTATTTCTCGGCGATCAAACGAATCATGTTCTTGTATTGTGCCTTGGCGTACACGGAAAATTCTTCCCTTTTGGCTGCTAAAGTCGCTCGGATAGTTTCTGCAGTTTCTTCGTTCAGCTCTTCCGGTGCTGCCTTAAATTTGTTGCTGAATCTACGCTTTGACTTCTTCTTGCTCTTGTTCATAATCTTATCTAGCTTTTCCTCGTGTTGTTCCTGCATCGAAAACATGTGTTCGTCAATGTCTTCTTGGATGGACAGGACCGCGTATTTTGCTTTCAGATAGATTGCATCGCGGCTTTTCCGCCTCTTGGAAGTTTCGTTTTCAAGCCCCCGTGCGCTAAAGCCTTGCTCTTCGTCTCGCTGGATACCCATGCCGATGGAATCATCGATCTCTTCGGGATTATCAGCGCTACAGTCGCCGCATTTTTTCGCTTGGTTCTTCTTTTTCTTCTTGTCCTCCTTTTTCTTTTTCGCCATCATTCGTTTCGCCTCTTTTTCGGCCTTTTCGAGGGTATGAATAATTTGCGTGTTGTTTTTGAAAATTGCCTTGTATTCGGGCTTTCGAAACCAGGCGGCAATCTTCTCGTTGTTAGAGATTTGATTGTGGTGAAGGTGGTTTCGCACGTGTACGGATTCTGAGAATCGTATGCTGTGCCTTTTCTTGGTATTCAATCGTTCCTGCCGCAGATAATCAGACTTATTTCCTGATGTTCTCAGAATCGAGTAGGGTGTTCCGGTCATGAGAATCGAGGACGAGGACAGAGCGGATCTGCGAGCAGTAGCGGTGGGCGCGGAGTCTGAATCGCCACTGTCACTATCCTGCATAACATCTACCAGCCAACTCGCCGAGGAATGTTGAGATAAGGACAACTCATCGATGTCGATCAATGGCAGAGATCCTTTCAAGCATACCGACATGCGAGGCTCGATCGCCGAAGACGAAGGGAGCGAAGTTTCCACCGTCATTGTACTCTTGTTTTCACCACTTTGTTTTGTTCTAAAAACGGTATGTTTGTTGTCTCTTCTCGATGTTTGAGAAGAAATGTACACCGATTCAAGCTATGGAACAAAGAATGGCAGCTTCTCTTTTGGTCAATCTTGGGTGATGAGCGATAAGTTGGGAAGTAGAAACAATAGTTGATCGGTTACTCGTGCTTTTGGAGTGGGAAAACAACGAGAGTGTAATGGGGCGAAGTGGTATTTAGCCTGGGGTGGTTCGTCGGGGCTCGCACCTTTTGAATCTCCAAATCCCTAGTGATTTACTGCGATTTTTCGATCGCTGTTTGTTCTCCTCCGTTTAACGGACTAGGAATCCCGATATTTCCTGCTTCTTGGTTCACCTAGCAATTATTGCTACAAACAAATTTCTCCGAGTGTCTGCTATCGTTAAATAATACTCAATAGAATTATTTCTTGATGCCAGGGGTTCTCTGTACGTAACGATATAAATGTTTTCAATCGGTATTTATGGAAACCTTGTGCGCGTCCGTTAAGTCTGAAAAATCCCGTCCAAGTTCAAGAGTCTTTTAGTTTGCATAAGTAAAGGAAGAATCATTCTTCAAGTAAACAATTATTTCTAATTAAGAACACCCAGAAGCATTACTTAGTGTTCTCAAATTCTTTCTTCGTTTTGGAACTTAACTTACGGTTCTCACAAACGTGGCGGCATCTCTCTTTCGTATGTTGTTCTCCTTGAGTATAGCCCCTCAAGACTGGTCTCATTTCATTGGCTCGTCAAACTTAAGCCACTTGTCGTAGGACTTTGTATCCCAACAACGCTCACGTACATGAGCGCAAAGGTTTCTACGAATAGGCAAGACCGACATTAAGGGGTCGAAGGAATCCGGAACTTTTCGTGAGCGATGAGTCATTCGTGGTATTCGGGGTCGTATTTTGGGGGTAGAGCAAGGTTCTTCCAGCGTACCACTCGATTGCTTGCAGTCGAAAGAGTCGTCGTACTCTCGAAGTTCGCGCCATTTTGGAGATCATTAGTTTGCTACCCAGCTTGTGCCTCAACAATTTCCCGCCCGATTTTGTTGGAATTAGGAATTTGATCGACCGGCGTTGTTTTTCGATGAGTCTGAGAGATTCAGCAACACAACACCTCCCGAATTCGCGCCAGAAACCATTATTCAAATCAGAACAGTAGTAGTTGCTGCCTCAGTAGTACTCTACCTAGCGTAAAACAACGTACCGATAAAAAACATTGTCACAAAACAGAGGTATCGGCTCTATCCTGCCTACTCAGTACCTCTCCTCTTCCCCACCTCTCTTCTTTGGAACGTTCGACGATCGAATTCCAAAGGATTGTAGCAATAGGAACATTTGGATCCATACGTGAACCATTCTTGCCGAAGCCCCTGCAAAGCAGTTTGCCGAAACAAAGTCTCGCAGCATATACATACCCAATTCGAAGCACGAAATAAAATTCATTGGGAATCCAACAACACATACTTCACACAACAACCACCATCTCGAGTCGTTCGTTTCAATTTTTGATTCTCCCAACCATGTCATCGTCCAACGCCGTCCCTGGTAAAAGCACAGGAGCGCCCAGGATCCAGATTTCTCTCAAAGACGCACAACGCAAGAACATGGCCGCTGGCTCTGCAGCGGTGGCATCTGTGACACCAGCCAAGAACAGCAGCAGCGATTCAAAAACACCAATCCACTCGACCATAGGTACTCCCGACCCGGGCCTGTACAAGAGCGTTCGAAAGGCGTTGAAAAACCAAACCCTCAATTTCAAAATCAACGTCGAGTGTAAGTAGTGTTACAAACCATAGTTGTTCAAAGCTATCATTTTCGAATACCAGGGTTTTGTTGGAAGTGTGACTTGGAATACTTGAAATGCATGATAGCGTACTCCTTTTACTATTATATTGCTCAATTTTTTTGCTCTTTTTTTTGTTTCTATACATGTCACAATCCAAACAACAATCCCATTAGGCACCTCCCTCAAGGTTTCTCCATCTGGAAACTTTTTGTGGGGTGGCTTTAGCGACGGAACATTAAGGGTCTGGGATCTCTCGGGGACCTTTGGGATCCAAGAAGACGATGTGATCGCCTCTCGGCAAAAGACAGATGTTCTGGTCAACTCCAAGCTCACCCAGGGATTCGGAGCCGTTGCCTGCCAGATCCACGCCAGGGGCGTTCACACCGATCTTATCACCACGGTAGACATTAGCGATGACGCCGAGTACGTCTTTGTAGGTGTTGCCCGGGGAGCCATGGAGCTTCATGCCGTTTACGTAGGGGACCTGGAACGAGCTGTGCATGCCCACAAGCAACGAGAACTCCTAGACGAAAACATTCCCAAAAAGAGCCGAAACATCCTAGACTATATCAAGGTCTATTGCCATTCGGATGCCAAGCTCAAAGGATTTGGGGCTTGTGCGACCATGCGAGTCAAGACTAACAACAATAACAAGAATGCCCCGCCCTCCTATCTGTTACTAACCGGGAAGGGCATCAAGAATATCCACATTTGGAAATTTACCCCTCCCGAGCATCCAGGCCTCGCTGGCAATGATGGAAACAGAGTTCGCAGCCAGAGCGTCTGCGACCCACCCGACGACGATGAAGACAACGGCATCTGGGACCAGCTCTACGACACTTCAACGAATGGCAATACCATTGTCTTGCTAAGTTTCTACCGAGATTCACAAAACAAGCTACTGGCTGTCTCCAAGAGCGACGCCCAAAAACTCCGTCTGTGGGACCTGAGCCTCGAGGAACAATCAACGGAACAGATTGAGCGCCCCAAGCGTCCTCCCTACCAGGACGTGGCCAATTCTCAATCGGCATTGGAGATTTCCGGAGGCATTGGTGTCTGTGGGGGCGGGAACATGTACAACGAAATGAGAGTGGTGAGCCTGGATAAGCCTGATGATCCCTTCAACCACATCGAGCTGGCCCTTCCCTCCAGCAGCGGTGCAAGTCCCAACGAATCTCTCTATTCCTCTCGAAGGCAGCGTCGTGGGGAAATGAAGGCAGTTGTTAAGGTGGCTACATGTCCACGGGATTCGAGCCATGCCCTACTGGAACTGGACGATGTGAGTGTGTATTGCGTGTATTCATGGCGATGCTGGCCATTTCTCTTGTGGCATTTTGTAATAAGTCTTGATTCATGCTTGATGTGAAAGAAATTTCGGGTAGATACTTGCTCACTCACGTCTATCATTAATTTCGCCGCTTACGTTTCTTTTGCGACAGGGGTCACTGGTGGGTTACAGCGCTGGAAGCAGCAGCTCGAAGGATTCTAACAGCAGTATTCCCAAGCTAGCAATTGCTACCCCGGAATCAACGGGAATCCCGGCTCTGCCAGCAGACTTTTGGAGGCGAAGCATCTGTCTGGCAAACGTTGCTGGAGTAGTGATTGCTGCCAGTAGTTTGTACAACCCAAACACCAACAAGGGGCAGTTGGTGATCCGGGCACTTGGTGGGTTGAAAAAGCCTCGAGGCAGCGAGGTGGAAAAGAAAAAGAAAAGACTGAAGCAACAGCAGAAACAGCGGGAACGAGAGGCACTGATGTTGCAACAGCGAAAACAGGCTGCAGAAGGAATCCCGGAAACACCATCACCGATTCACGCCAAACTCCAATCATCTCCAGTTGCAGCAGACTCCAAAGCCTTGCGAGATGCTGTTTCGGCACCAACAGCCGTGCCAGTTTCGGTGCAACGCAGCAACATAAATACGAATTTGAAAGAAACATCTGGTGCTTTCAACGCAACGACTGTGCAAGATCCTTCAGTATCACTGACAAGGGTATCCCCAAATGCAGTCATGGAAACTCCGAGACATTCCAAGGGTGCACGCACTGAGCTAGATGATTCTCCCGATGCAACACCTCTGCCAAAAATATCCAAGTTTTTGCAACCCAAGCACATCGATATGCAAGCACAAAATAATGCAGAAAACACCAAGAAGCGAAAGGCTTCTGAAACGTTGCAGGTGAAAAGCATTGGCAGTATTCCATTCAAATCTCCAAAACCTATATCTAGAAAATCAAAGAAGGTCTCTGCTCCATCGAAACCAAAGAAGTCAACTAATTCGAAGAGCCTCTCTTCAACATCATTTTCTACGCCAAATGCATCCTTGTAGAATAGTTCAAAAGAAAAGTCAGAAAGTTCTGCTGTTGTTCCAGTTAAGCTTGGTGAAACTCAAGATGCCAAGGTCTCAAAGGCTGAAGAGGGCAATCGAAAACGAGATCGGAATGACGTCGAAAAGGATATCCCTAAACAGACATCCAGAAAGACTCCTCGTATGAGTGAGGAAATGTCAACTGCAATGCTCTTGACTTCATTGGCATCACCCAAGCCCGCTTCAAAAACCAAGCTACAGACAGATGATGCCACTCCAAAAATAGCCGCGACTGCAAGCAAACAAAAGTCGGTGGCGAGCCAAACCAAGGCTAAAAGCACGACGAAATCCAATTCTAAACCCAGAGGAAAATCTACACCCAACAACAGCGCTAAAGCTTCTTCGCAAATTTCCTTCAGGGAGGAAGTCTTGCACGAGAAAATTTTGGAGCAATACAAGCAGCTCCGGTCATTTCTCAAGGGTATCACGGACCGTTCCATGGCATTGATTCATTCCCGAAATCTTAGAGGCCCGACTCCTTCGGCTCTAGCTGGTAGTGCCAAGGCAAAAAGCGACGATGTTCATGTGAGCGTCTATGCCAAGCTATTGGCCGAACACAGAGCGGCACACGATTACTTGCAACGAAGGTTGCTACAATCGGCAGAAACAACCTTGCGTCTTCTGTTGGAGTCTAGAATCACTCCCGAAGAAGCCCGAACCGAACTCAAACAGAGCATCAAGAAATTCGAAGAAATCTTGTACGATACTCTGCATAGGCAAGAGGCGGAACGATTGGCCGTGGTAGCGCAACATCACTGGACTCCTGCCAAATTTTCTCGAGGTAGGGGGTTGGGGGTTCCAAATGACAAAGGCAGCCAACGCTTGGGATCCATCAAGGAAGACTCGAGCTACCCTTGCAAGGA
>Ga0115013_10001788_pt1 | contig 12230 bp, 10 predicted proteins | sample SouAtlMetagenome_2_FD_88686 | JGI IMG/M metagenome (GOLD analysis project Ga0115013, IMG submission 88686) | Marine eukaryotic phytoplankton communities from Atlantic Ocean - South Atlantic ANT15 Metagenome | ecosystem: Environmental > Aquatic > Marine > Oceanic | place: South Atlantic Ocean...
CAGATAGAAATGCACCATCACCACTTATTAAGACGACATTTGAGTTTGGATTAGTATTTTTTGCTGAAATTGCAAAAGATACTCCAACACCAAGCATACTAAAAGTCCCAGGATGAAGTATGCCACCTAACTTTTTACCCTTAAAACCTGCAATATTAATAGCAATTTCTGACCAGAAATGTGTATTGCCTCCATCAATTACTAACCAATCTTCATCATCCATAACTTCTTGAACATCCAAAGATAATTGAAGAGGATGAATTTTACCACCATCTCTAAGTGTAGCATTTGTTTCTACCTCTAATTCACTAAGAGAGTTTTCCACCCACTCTTTTCTTTTTAACTTATTTTCATCAAACCATTTCTTGCTGAGCGTCCATTTTTTTGAGTTTTTAAGGTCTAATAATGCATCAAAAAAAGGCTCAGGATCAGATAATAAAGAATAGTCTGCTGCTCTATTAAATTCTATTTCCTCGTGAGAGCCATTGATACATACCAATTTAGTTTTTGCAGGGAATAGTGGAGGATTTCCAAAATTCATTTGATTATCTAATCTACCTCCTACCATCAAAACTAAATCTGATTCATGTAAAGCAAATTTTGATGGAGGGTATTGATGAATATCAGCTAAACCCATATATGATTCAGCCTCTTCTCCAAGTAACTTTTGATGATAAGGAATATTAAAAATAGGGATATTTAATTCATTACCAACTTTCTCTAAAATCTTTTCATTTTTTGACCACCATATTCCATGACCACCAATTAAAACTGGTTTTTCTGCACTCAAACACAACTCTAAAATTTCTCTAAGTTGGTTTGGATCAGGCCATGCTTTTGCAATTGGTTTAACTAATTGGGAAAAAGGTCTTTCATTTAAACCAACATCTTCAGGATAGGATGAAAACATTATATCCACAGGAACACTTAAATGAACAGCGCCAGGGTATCCATTTGTAGCAATTCTGTAAGCTTTATCAACAAATTCTCTTATTCGATTTCCATCAGTTATACTTGCACTATACTTTGTTAATGGTGCCGCGATAGAGACGTCATCTATTTCCTTAAATCCTCCTGAACCTTGCCTTTTCAAAGTGCTGGAACCAGTTATAAAAATTATAGGTGACCTCTCTCCCCACGCCTCCATCATAGATGGTACAGCATTGGCAAATCCTTCTGGACCTACAAGACAAACAGATGGTTTTCTTGTAATTCTCGTGTGTCCATCTGCTAAATGTCCTGCAATTTGTTCATGGGGACAATTAATAACACTGACTTGGCATTCCATAAAACCTTCGAGTGCTGGATTACAAAATCCTCCAGATAAAGTGAAAACATTATCAATACCCTTATCATGAAGAGATCTAGCTAATAGAGACCCACCTCTTATTTTTTTTTCATTTTCCATATAAACCACTTATTCTTTTATTAAACTCTAATAATCTAAGTTTCTCAATAAATTACTAGATATAATTGAATTATCTACATCGTTTATATCTGTCAAACCAACTAAACCAAGAGAAACGCTTAATTCATTTTTCAATATTGCTAAAATCTTTTTCAAACCCTTATTTCCATCAGCTCCAATTGCATACATCAGAGGTCTCCCAATCATTACAAAGTTAGCACCTAAGGCTAAAGATTTTAATATATCACTACCACTTCTGATACCACTATCAAGTATCAGAGGATACTTACTGCCAACAGCTTCTCTTATTTTTGGGAGCATTGAAATTGCTACTGGCGCACTATCTAATTGTCTACCCCCGTGATTAGAGATATAAATTGCATCTGCGCCATATTTTTTTATTTTAACCGCATCATCAGGATGCATTACACCTTTAACAATAAGATTACCTTTCCATTTATCGCGTAATTTCTGCAGTGTATCCCAATTGACTTTACCCCTGCTCTCTCCCCTGACAAACTTTTTTGCAAACTTTGAAGTGGTATAATTCTTATTGGTTGGCGCACCATGATAAAGAGTTCTAAGAGACCAATTTGGATGTGTTGCGAAGTCAATAAAGTTTTTAAAACTCATTTTAAAAGGAATATCAAAACCATTTCGGTCATCACGAGATCGCTTTGAAAGAATTGGGACGTCTACTGTTAGAATTAATGTCTTATAGCCACATAAGTGAGCTCTATTTACTAGATCCATTACAAATTGTTCATCTTGACCAATGTATAACTGAAACCATACTAAACCATTTGATAATTCATAAGCTTTCTCCAAACTTGTAGAAGCAGCCATTGATAAACATAAAGGAATATTATTAGAAATAGCTTCTTGTGCCAACATATTGTCGGCTTTTGGCCATGTCAAATTACACATTCCCATAGGAGCAAAGCCAAATGGATTATCATATTCAGATCCAAAAAATTTTGTTTTAAGCAACCTACTTTCAACATTTATTAAAACTCGTGGATCTAATCTGATTTGTTCGAATGCTCTATTATTTACATTTGAAAGATTTTCATTGCCTGAAGAACCATCTACAAAATCAAAAACCAATTTTGGCAAACGTTTTTTTGCTAAATCTCTCGCATCTTGAACACTAAATATTTTTTTACTTATACTGTGAATTTTATTTTTCTTTCTTTTTTATATTAAATTCATAATTAGAATTCCTTTATTCTTCAAGATTTTTTATTCCACTTTTACTTATAAAGTATCCACTGTGATTTGATCTTGAAGAAAATACTTTTTTAAATTTCCCATTCACAAATAGAAGAGCAACACCGTCATCGATAGCAAAACCAGGCTGAAGAAGACCAACTTTAATTTTTTTTTCGAAAATGTCTAATCTCTTGGGTTCAGAAGATGTGTGAGGAGTGCAACTGTATTTAATGAAACCTAAACCTTTTGTTTCTTCAAACATTCCATTTTTAGAATTCGTTAAAAGTCTATCAAACCAGCAAATCGCACCAGCACTAACGCCACAGAGAACTACACCTCTTTCATAAGCATTTTCAAATACCTTTAAGAGTTTATTTTTTTTCCAAAACTGGATCATACGATATGTATTTCCACCCCCTACATAAACAATATCTTTAGTTTGCATCCAATCTTTGAAGCCTTCTACAGATGTGTAAAGATTAAAATGAGATAGTGAATACTTTGAACCTTTAAACCTTTTGTAAAATAGTTTTATTTTTTTATTATCATCTAAACTTGCAGTTCCTAAAAAACCAAAATTTATCTTTTTTTTATCTACTACCTCAAATAAAAAGTCATCAAGAGATCTATCTGTTTCATGTGTAAAACCACCTCCGCCAATTGCTACTACGTATTTATTTATTTCAGGCATTTCACTCAAAATAATATTTCTTTATATTTAGAATATATATTAAATAGTGATATTTAAGAATCTAAATTTAAAATTTATAGTGGGATTAATCCCAATTTAATAACTACAATTTTTTGTGGTTTTAAACCCAATAAAATTGTGTAACTGTGATTCTAATAATTAAACTAATTAATTTTGGAGGAAATATAAATGAGAGACTTTATAAAAATTATCTCAATTTCATTGTTTTCATTACTTATTTCTTTTTCAAATGCATATGCATCAAGTGGCGTTTTCAAAGTGTCTCATGATTTAGGTTTTGGAAAAGATACAAATTTAGATCCTATTACAAAGGGTCGTCTTTTTCAAGTAATTGAAAAAACAATGAATAGATTAGTGAGAAATGATTTAAATGGTGTACCATCACCATCACTCGCAACATCTTGGTCTGCAAACGCAGATGCTTCTGAATGGACTTTTAATTTGAGAAAAGGTGTTAAGTTCCACGATGGTTCAGATTTTGATGCAGAAGATGTAAAATTTTCAATAATGAGGGTTGGCGCTAATAAGTCACCAGCCGCTAAAGGCATAAGCATGATTGAATCTGTTGAAGTTGTAGATTCTCACACTGTTAAAATGAAACTCAATACATCTTTTGCTGATCTTCCATTGAACCTTACTGATTATAGATTGAGAATGTTACCATCCGAGTCTGAGACTACTATTGCTCAAACTGGTGTTGGAACTGGTCCTTTTATGGTTGATAAATTTGATGCTGAAGGAACAACTATTTTAAAAGCAAACCCTAATTATTGGGAAGGTGCTCCTGGTCTTTCAGAAATTCACATAATAGCTATTTCTGACTCACAAGCTCGAGTACAGGCTCTATTATCAGGACAAATTGATATGCTAAGGGTTATAGATTATAAGCAAAAGCCTATCTTTGATGGTAATCCAAAATTTAAACATCATGTCATACCAACAGGAAACTGGAGAGGTATGGTTATGAGAACTGATGTTGAGCCATTTACTGATGCGAGAGTTAGAAAAGCTGTAAGAATGGCTGTTGACAGACAAGCCTTAGCTGATTTAGTTACCGGTGGTGCTGCAGAAATAACTTGTGATCATCCAGTTATGAAAACTGATCAATACAGAGCAGATATAAATTGTCCACAAGATATAGCAGGAGCAAAAAAGTTACTCGCCGATGCTGGATTTCCTAATGGCATAGAATTTACTGTTTACCCAAGTAGCTTGGAACCAACTTGGACACCTATTGCTGAAGTTGTTCAACAACAGGTAGCAGCTGCAGGCATCAAAGTTAACATTAAAGTATCACCTTCAGATGGATATTGGAGTGATGTTTGGATGAAAAAAGATGTTGCTATGACAAGATGGAACCAAAGACCAGCTGATCAGGCTTTAAATGAAATCTATCATAGTGGTGCTAAATGGAATGAGTCATATTTTAAAGATGCAAAATTTGATGCAATACTTGAATCTGCAAGAAAAGAATTAGATTTTGAGAAAAGAAAGGCTATTTATCAAAGCGCACAAAATATGCTTTGGGAAAGTAGTGGTACTCTTATTCCTTATACAGTTAGCAAACTGATTGTTACAACTTCAAGGGTAAATAATCTTGATGAAGTGGAAAACTGGTCAGTTAGATGGCATAAAATTACTGTTGACTAATATATATCTACTACATAGACCGCAAATGCGGTCTATGTCTTTTATAATTTAAAAATTTAATTATTTATTAAATATGTTCCTTCTGATTTTAAAAAGATTGGGTTTAGGTTTAATAACTATTATTCTTGTATCCGTGATAATTTTTACAGGGGTTGAAGTATTACCTGGCGATGCTTGTACTTCATTTCTTGAGAGAGAAGCCAAAGGTGAGCTTTTAGAAATTTGTAGAGAGAAACTTGGATTAAACGTCCCAGCAATAGAGCGATATTTAACATGGAGTTATAATGCTCTGAATGGTGATTTAGGTTTTTCTTTAAGTGGGCAGAAACCAATAAGTGAAATTATAAGTGTCCGAATAAGAAACTCACTTGTTTTAGCATTTACTGCAATAATAATTGGAATACCTTTAGCAATTATTTTAGGAATAATTACAGCTCTTTGGAGAGATAAATTACCAGATATATTTATTTCTACCATTGCAATATTTTCAATGACTATACCTGAGTTTATAAGTGCCACTATATTGATTTTAGTTGTTGCAATATGGCTTAATTGGCTCCCAGGGATTGTAATTGTTTCTTCTAATACAACAATTTTAGAGTTACTGCCAAATATAATATTACCAGTTATTGCAATTTCAATGGTTATGACAGCTCATATGTTAAGAATGGTTAGATCGAACATAATTCAAGTTTTGTCTAGTGATTATGTTCAAATGGCAAAATTAAAGGGTGTGCCATATTGGAAAATGGTTTTTGTACATGTTTTGCCTAATGGACTTTTACCTGCAATAAATATTATTGCCCTTACAATTGCATGGTTACTTGGTGGAGTTGTTGTTACAGAAGTTGTATTTAATTACCCTGGTCTTGGCAGACTTGTCATTGAGTCAATTTCAGATAGAGACTTACCAGTAGTACAAGCATTGGCTTTAATACTTGCCTTAATTTATGTGGGAGTCAACTTAACTGCTGACCTATTAACATTATTAGTTAATCCAAGACTGAGAACGCTTCAAATAAGAAAATGAAAAATACAGAATTAGAAACTATTGAAGAAAAACAAATATCAACTTTTGATAGAGTTTCTGAGGTCTTGATAGCAATTTTTTCCAGACCATCAGGAATGATTGGTTTTTCGATAGTTATTTTGCACATAATAATCGCTATTATCAGCCCTCTTATCGTCCCTTATGATTATAAAGAAATTAATTCTTTAATAATGCTGAAACCACCAAATGAAACATTTTTCTTTGGAACCGATCAACTTGGAAGAGATGTTTTTACAAGGACATTAATGGGAGGAAGAATTGCTTTATTTGTAACTTTTTTTGGAACAATCATAGCTATAGCATGGGGTGGATTTGTTGGTATATTTTGCGGTCTTGTTGGAGGAAAAATTGATGACATAGTTATGCGTATTATTGATGCATTTTTAGCAATCCCTTGGATTTTAGCTATGTTATTAATTGTTGTTATTTTAGGTACTTCAACTCAAGTGCTTATTCCAGCGCTTGGTTTTTTTTACGGAAAAGGGATTGTAAGAGTCGCAAGAGCTGCAACTCATGATGTAATCGCTAGAGATTTTATTATGGCAGCTAAAGCAAGAGGTCATGGAAACTTTTCTATTATATGGAATGAGCTTTTACCAAATGTAAGAGATGCTATTATGGTTGAAGGTGCAATGAGATGGTCATGGATGCTCCTTGCTTTTAGCTCACTGTCATTTCTTGGATTTGGAGTAAGTCCACCAACTCCTGATTGGGGATTAATGATATCTGAAGGAAGAGGGTTAATGTCTTTTGCATATTGGTCCGTAATAGCACCAATTGTTGCACTAAGCTCTCTCATAATAGGTATAAACCTTTCTGCTGATGCTTTTGCTAAAGCATTAGGTATAGATCGCACACAAAAAGCTCCTGTTTAATGAGAGAAATAATTCAAAACATTAAAAACTTATCTATTGGTTTTAAAAGCCAAGATGGAAGAGAAATTGCTATCCTTAAGAATATATCAACATCTATTAATCGTGGTGAAACTGTTGGTATTGTTGGAGAGTCAGGTTCTGGAAAGAGTACACTTGCTCTAGCTATGATGGGCTTTGCAAAACAAGGATTATATCCCATTTCTGGGGAATGTATTTATAAATCAAAAAATTTATTAGATTTAAGTGACCGAGAGCTTGAAAAAATAAGAGGCAAACAAATAGCAATGATACCTCAGAATGCTGGGCAGTCACTTACACCGAATTTGAAGATTGGTTATCAGGTAGAGGAAACTTTAAAACTTCATACAAAATTTGACGCAAATGAAAGAAGCATTAAAATCACAGAATTACTTAATAAGGTTAGACTTCCTTCCCCTAATATCATGGCGCAAAGATATCCACATGAATTATCAGGCGGCCAACAACAAAGAGTTGCTATAGCCATGGCTTTAGCAGGAAACCCGGATTTACTTTTATTAGATGAACCAACTACAGGATTGGATGTAACAACTCAAGCGCATGTATTAGAATTACTTAATGAAATAGCTAAAGATACAAAAACATCAATGGTTTATGTTAGCCACGATTTAGGTGCAATTGCTCAAGTAAGCCACAGAGTAATAGTGATGTATGCAGGTGAGATAGTTTTAGATGGAGATGTTAGACAAGTCTTAAGGTCACCATTACACCCTTATGCACATGGACTTTTAAATTCAATTCCAAAACTTTCTTTACCAGGACTGCCGGCTGCCATGCCTGGCACCCCTCCACAGCCTGACGAGAATTCTAAAGGGTGTAGTTTTTATGAAAGGTGTGAACTTGCTATCGACAGATGTAATTCATCCAAACCAGAACTAAAATCTATTTCTAATAGTCAAACAAAGGTAAGGTGTTTTAGGCATGACAAATTAGAAGAAAAAGAATTAAATAAAAAAGCAGATTTAATTTTACCCCAAAAATCGAGTGAGCAGCGAGTTCTTAATCTAGATAATATTTCAATCACCTATGCAAGACAGAGTATCCTAGATCAGATACTTAATAGATTTTCAGATAAAAATATTACAGTCAAAGATATAGATATTGATATAAAAAAAGGTGAAACCATTGCACTTGTCGGTGAATCTGGAAGTGGAAAATCAACCATATTAAAATCAATAGCAGGACTTTTAAGCATAAAAGAAGGAAAAATTAATTTTAAAGAGGATGTAAATCTATCACCAGATGTTAGACACAGAACAAATGCTCAATTGAGAAGTATTCAATTGATCTTTCAGAATCCTGATGAGTCTCTCAACCCATCGCATACTGTTGAAGAAATTTTGTCACAACCCTTAAAACTATATTTTGGATTAAATGGAAAAGAGCTAAAAAATAGTATAATTGATCTGCTTAAAAAAGTTAGGTTAAGTGGAAAATATTTATATCGATATCCTAGACAGCTTTCTGGAGGTGAAAAACAAAGAATAGCTGTTGCAAGAGCTTTTGCAGCAAAACCGGATTTAATTTTGTGCGATGAGGTAACTTCTGCATTAGATGTGTCAGTTCAAGCAGCCGTATTAAAACTTCTGCAAGACTTGAAAAATGAGTTAGGTACAACATACATTTTTGTATCTCATGATCTTGCTGTTGTTAGAGCAATTAGTGATAGAGTTGCTGTTTTATATCAAGGAAGACTTTGTGAAATAGGACCATCTTCTGCAGTTTATAAGTATCCTTCACATCCGTATACTGAAGTATTACTTGGAGCAGTTTTAGAACCAGATCCTGATTTAAAGCCTAAGCTAGCAGCAGAGGATATTGTTGAAGAAAAGCCTCCTGAAAATGGTTGCAGTTTTCAAGGGAGATGCCCAAGAGTTATAGGTGAAAAGTGCTTTAAAGAAACCCCTCCTTGGCAAATATCAAATCAGGGCAATGCAATACGATGCCACATCAACATCAAGGATTTATTAAAGAATCAAAGTTAAAAAATTGATTTATTTTCATTAATATAATTTTTACCTTTTTCAAGTAGGTCTGAAAATGATGTAGAGTCAATATTTGCACCACACATTAAAAGTCCAATATTCATATTATTTAAACTATTTCTTAATGGCCCTATTAGAGCTGAAAGAGTAGCAGCAGCTGCAGGTTCTACAGCAAGTTTAGATTCTTCTTGTAAAATTACCATAGAAGCAAAAATCTCTTCATCACTTACGGTCACTATCTCATCAATAAACTTTTTACAAACTGAAAAACTAAAAGGTAATGTCATTGGAGGTGACAGACTATCTACAATTGAATTTATTTTAACATTTTTAATAGTATTGCCTTCAATGAAACTTTTATTCATTGTATCGGCTCCTATTGGCTCAACACCAATAACTCTACAATTTGGATTAATAAGTTTTATTGATGAAGCAACTCCACTTATTAATCCACCACCACCAATTGAAACAATAACTGCATCTAGATTAGGGATAGCTTCAATAAACTCTAATCCTACTCCTGATGTGCCCAATGTAGTATTAATTCCCTCAAATGGATGAATAAATGTTCTTAATTCCTGTTCAACTAATCTATTTGCAGTTTTAAATAACTCATCTAGCTCATCAACAATTATAATTTCAGCATCATGAATTTTGGCTTGGGAGACACGGTATGAATTTGCCGTAGAACGCATTACTACTTTAGCAGACATACCTAATTTTTTGGCGGCCCATGAAGCTGCTATTGCATGATTCCCAGCACTTGCGGCTGTAATACCATATTTTCTTTTTTCTTTCTCAATACTATTAGCAACAGATAAAGCACCTCTAGCTTTGAAAGTTCCAGTATGCTGAAATAATTCTAACTTCATTAAAATATCAGTATTTGGGAACAATTTATTTAAATATGAAGAATTTAATCGACTTACCGGTGTTTCAATTATTTCATTTTTTAATTTGTCTTTGTTTCTTCTTATTGATTTTAAATTTATCTCATCAATTTCCATTAAATTATTTGTCATTTTAATTACTCAAAAATACTATTTTCTAGAAAAATATGCATAATATTGATTTCTTCACCGTCGTAACTTTCACTCTTATCTTTTATAAGATCAAAAACTTGCAATCCAACAATTTTTAAAATATCTAAAATTTCTTTTTCTCTGTAGAAAGAATAAAAGCGTCCTAAACTATCTCTTACTTCTTTATTACCCTCATGTATTCCTATATAAAATACACCGCCTTTGTTGAGACTTTGCAAAAGGAGCTCTAGAGTATTTTGAAAATATTTTTTTGGGATATGTTGCAAAGAAAAACTTGACCAAATCCCGTTGAATTTATGATTTGTTTGAAAACTAATAAAATCACTATTTACAATTTCAATATTGGAATGGAATGGCACCTCAGATAATAAATTCTTTGATGCATCTAAAGCTGTCACTGAAAAACCCTTTGAAGCAAAAAAATAACTATCATGCCCAGCACCACAACCCAGATCAAGAATATTTGACCTTTCTTTTATTTTATCTAAAAACTTTGATAACAAATCATCCTTATTGTGATTAAACGACCAGGATGAATATTCTGATGATTTTAAATTATAAAAGTCTATAGTTTGTTGATCTAATTTCATAATCCTTTTTAAAGTATACCATCTAAATATTTTGAAACTTGTTTTGATGATGGGTTTGTAAAAAATTCTTTAGCATTTTTGTGTTCAACTAACTTTCCTTTATCAAAAAAAACAACTTCACCTGCAAGTCTTTTAGCTTGAAGTATATTATGGGTAACAAAAATTATTTTTATTCCAAATTCTTTTAATGAAACGATAATATCTTCAATTATTTTTGTAGAGGCAGGATCTAAGTTAGCTGTTGGCTCATCTAACATTAAAAGACTTGGCCTAAAGAGTAATGCTCTTATAAGTGATAGCCTTTGCTGTTCACCAAACGAAAGCAACCTTGCAGGTTGATTTTTTTTATTTAAAAGATCAACTATTTTTAAAAGCTGGTCTTGATCATATTTATCCTTAATATTTGTTAAATTATGAATAAAGTCTAAATTTGCTACAACTGATCTTCTTAATAAAATAGGCTTTTGGAAAACTAAGGCTTGTCTCCCTAAAACAAAAGAAAAATCCTTTTTTTTATTCCAAAGTATTTTGCCAGATGTTGGCTTAATTATTCCATTCAATAATTTTAAAAAAATACTCTTACCTGCCCCATTAGGCCCCATAATAATTGTAATTTCATCAGAAAATATATTTATATTTAGATCAGAAATAATTTCCTTTTCGTCAATGAAATAACTTAAATTTTCAGTTTTCAAAGGAAGAAAGCTATTGCCTGGTTTAAGCTCTAAGTCACTGAAAATTTCTTTTATTTTATCCGAATGCATATTTTTTAGAAGTCAAGTTTAAAGCCATTACTAAGGCGTTTACAGAAAGTGAAATTAATAGGAGAATTATTCCTAATGCAAGTGCAAAAGGTAAATTTCCCATTGAAGTCTCTAAAGCGATGGAAGTTGTCATTACTCTGGTAAAATGATTAATATTTCCTCCAACTATAATTACAGCTCCTACTTCAGCTATGCCTCTTCCAAAACCAGCTAAAGAAACTGTAATTAATGAATAACGCGCATCCCAAATCAAAGATTTGACAATTTGAAACTTTGTTAAATTAAGTGACTTAAAAAAATCATAATACTCATTATGAATATCTTCGATAACTTGTCTTGAGAGAGCTAATACAATTGGTGTTATTATAATTGATTGAGCAACAATCATAGCTGAAGGTGTATATAAAATATTTAGCCAACCTAAAGGCCCTGATTTAGACAAAGCCATATAAACTACAAGGCCTACAACAACCGGTGGTAATGCCATGAGGCTATTAATTATGATTAAAATTACTCCACGTCCATAAAATTTATTTGAAGCAAGAAGGGAACCCAAAGAAAAACCAATAATACAAGCTATAGCAAGCGCAAAAATGCTAACTTTCAAAGATAGAATAACAATCTCTAAAATATCAGCATCAAGAGATAATATTAAATTTAGAGCTAATTTAGATGCTTCAGCAAATTCGATCATATAAAATATAAATTTATTTAACTATTTAATTTTATATATTTTTTTTAATAATTTTTAAATTCTTTTCTGAATTTTAGAACTAGGTCCCATCTTTCATTTATAAAGCTAGGATTTTCTGATTTTCTTTGAGAACTTACAACATTTTTATCTTGATTATCAATTACTGTATTTTTTTCACTTGTTAAATTTGTATTTTTTTTAATTAAA
>Ga0115013_10001789_pt1 | contig 12227 bp, 8 predicted proteins | sample SouAtlMetagenome_2_FD_88686 | JGI IMG/M metagenome (GOLD analysis project Ga0115013, IMG submission 88686) | Marine eukaryotic phytoplankton communities from Atlantic Ocean - South Atlantic ANT15 Metagenome | ecosystem: Environmental > Aquatic > Marine > Oceanic | place: South Atlantic Ocean...
AAGACTGCCTTCACAAGCTAAAAGTTATATACCTAAATTTGTGGCTATTTATGAAATTGTAAGTAATCCAGAAAAATATAATGTGGTTTTGCCTGAAATTCCATATAGAGAGCTTGTAGAAAGAGTTGAAATCAATGGCCAAGTTGAAATACTAGCATTTAGTGATTTTGTGGGATTAAAACCAGAATTTGTTTATAAATTAAATGCTGGTTATACAAAATGGGCTTCAGCTCCAGGTGAAAAAAGTATTTTTTATATTCCTTTAGAAAAAGCCAATCTAATAAATAGTGGTAAAGAAATCTTTCTTCAAGAAAATAAAATAAACTGGATAACACACAAGATAAAATCTGGAGACAGCTTATGGGAGCTTGCCAATAAATACGATACAAAGGTTGAAATAATTAAAAAAATTAACTTTCTTGAGACAGAGCTACTTTCTATAAATGACAATTTACTAATACCCTTAAGTCAATCTGAGAATAATAATTTTATTCCTTATGAGGTTCATGTTGTTAGCGAGGGGGATTCCCTCTGGAGTATTGCATCAAGATACAAATTGACGCCAAAAACAATTGCAAGAAATAATAGCATTGAGGTTTCAAGTGTTTTAAAAATTGGTCAGCAATTAAATATTGGCAATAAGAACATATTCAGAACTATAGACTCAAAAAAACGAACTATTCTTTATTCAGTTAAACAGGGTGATAACCTATACAGAATTGCTGATCTTTTTGGAGTTGAAGCCATAGATATTAAAAAATTAAATGATTTAGACGATGCTCCGATAATGCCAGGCCAAATTATTAAAATAATAATTAGCGCTTTTTAGTCTGAAGAAGTTTTTGGATCTAAAGCATCTCTTAGACCGTCACCAAAAAAATTGAGAGCAAATAAAGTAATAGTAAAGGTTAAACCTGGATAGATTAGTAACCAGGAATACTCCTCCATTGATTCAACACCATCTTTGATTAAAGTACCCCAACTGCTCATTGGAGGCTGAATACCAAGGCCTAAAAAGCTTAGAAAACTTTCTAGAAGCATTACTTGAGGAATTGTTAAAGTAGCATAAACTGCAATTGGGCCAAGAATATTTGGAAACAGGTGCTTTCTAAACATAGATAAATTACTAACACCCATAGCTTGAGCAGCTAAAACAAATTCTTGATTTTTAAGACCTATAACTTGTCCCCTTACTATTCTTGCCATTGTAAGCCACTCAACAGCGCCAATAGCCCCAAATAAAAGCCATAAATTTCGACCAAATATAACCATAAGAAGGATAATAAATATTATAAATGGAAGCCCGTATAGAACATCAACGATCCTCATCATTATTGAATCAACTCTGCCGCCAAAATACCCAGCAATTATTCCCCATGAAACTCCAATAACTAATGCAACGCTAGTAGCAACAAAACCAACCATTAAAGAAATTCTTGCACCGTAAAGGATTCTACTTAGCAAATCTCGCCCCATTACATCTGTACCCAGAAGATGATCCCATGAAGGTTTGGAAGCTCCAAGATTTAGATCTTGATATGAGTATGAATATGGTGCAATCAGTGGTGCGAATACTGCACATAAAATTAAAATAATAAGAATTATGCCTCCTACCATTGCAGCCTTATTTTGGACCAATCGTCTATAAGCATCGGACCATAAACTTGAATTATTATCCATGCTTAGTCTCTTGCTCTAGGGTTAAGAAACATTACTGCCATATCAGAAAGCAGATTAAAGAAAACAATCATTGAAGAGAAGAAAATTGTTGTTCCAAGAATCATTGTGTAATCTCTGTTAAAAGCAGCCTCCACATAAAACCTACCTAAACCTGGAATTTGGAATATTGTTTCAACAACAAATGATCCTGCTAATAGTCCAGCGACAGCTGGACCGAGAAATGAAACAACAGGTATTAAACCGCCCTGCATAGCATGCTTTGTAACAACAACCCTCTCCGATAGGCCTTTTGCTCTAGCTGTTCTAATAAAATCTTGGCCCAGTATTTCTAACATACCACCTCTACTTAACCTAGCTATATATGCTGCATATGCAAAACCCAGAGTGATTGAAGGTAGAAGTTTATCACCGGGTAAATTTCCCCAACCAGAAACGGGAAGAACTTCTAGATTTATGCCAAAAATTAATACTAGCAATGGACCCATTAAAAAAGTTGGAACGCATATACCAATCATAGCAATTGCCATAGGTATAAAATCCAAGAGAGTATTTCTTTTTAGTGCAGCCAAGACTCCAGAAAAAATTCCAACCAATACAGCTATTAGAATTGAATATAACGCTAGTTCTAGTGTTACTGGTAGACCTGTAAATATCATTTCAGATACTCCTCTACCTGGATATCTAAATGACGGACCAAAATCACCAACAACTACCCCACTCATATAATCAAAATATTGTTCGGATAAGGGCGCATTGAGGTTATAAGCCTCTTGAAGATTAATTAACACCTCATCGGATACAGCTCTATCTGAATCAAAAGGACCACCTGGAGCAAGTCTTACAAGAAAAAAAGTAAGACTAGCTACAATAATTAGTACCGGTACAGCTGCTAGAACTCTCTTTAAGAAAATAAGCAACATAAGTAAATTAGTCTCTTTCTAGATATATATATTTAGGATGGTGATGATCTAAATAGTTAGAATCCCAACCTTTAACATCTGGTGATAATTGAATAGGTCGAACATATGTATATATAGGAATAATTGGTAACTCATCCATTAAAATAGCCTCAGCTTGCCTGAAGAGATCATATCTTTCATTTTGATTGAGGGTTTCATTGGCTTTATCGACTAGCTTTGCATATTCTGCATTAGCCCAACCAGTTTTATTGTTTCCGCGACCAGGCATCATTAAATCGATAAATGTATTTGGGTCTTCATAATCACCAATCCATCCAGCTCTGGATATTTGAAAATCTCCACTACTTTCTCTTGATAGATATACTTTCCAATCCATATTAACAAGTTCAACATTAATTCCGAGTGCAGATTGCCACATCTGCTGAACAGCTAAAGCAATTTTTCTATGATCCTCACTTGTATTAAATAGAATTTCTAAAACTGGAAAACCTTCTCCATTAGGATAGCCTGCTTCAGCCAATAAAGATTTAGCAAGTTCTAAATCATATGGAATTGAGGTTCCTGGCTGATATCCATTCGCTCCTGGAGGAGTAAATGAAAAAGCGGGAAGTTGTCCACATTGTGTTACTTTTTTTACTATCTGTTCTCTATTAATTGAATAAGCAAGAGCTTTTCTAACTCGTGCATCTTTTAATGCAGGATTTAAGGTGTTGGTTCGATAAAAATAAGTACCCATATATGGAGTTATACTTAAATTAGGATTTTCATTTTCGATATAAACTGGACATTTTTGAGCAGGTACGGTGTAAGTGCTATGAAGTTGTCCTGCTCTAAACATTCGATCTTCAGTCATGATGTTAGTAACTGGATAAAAATGCATTTCATTTAACCTAACTGTTTCAGCATCCCAGTAAAAAGGATTTTTTTCAACAACAATCTTATTATTTAGCTCCCATGATTTGAGTTGCATAGGGCCATTACAAACAAAATTACCAGGCCTAGTCCATTGTCCATTTCTATCATCAATAGCTCCATGTTTTAAAACAGTTTCTTTGTGAACTGGCCATGTAGAATAGTGACTGAGCAGACCTAAGAAAAATGGCGTTGGGTTATTTAAAACAACTTCCAAGGTATTTTGATCTATGGCTTTTACACCAACTTGAGAGAAGTCATCAATCTTACCCTCATAATAATCTTTTGCTCCTTCCACATAATAAAGCATATCAGTGTATTGAGATCCAAGTGACGGTGTTAAAACTCTATTCCAAGACCATACAAAATCTTCGGCTGTTACAGAATCTCCATTGGACCACTTAGCATCTTTATTAATATTAAATATATAAGTTTTACCATCTTCACTAATTGTCCAGGACTCTGCCATACCAGGCAATGCTGCGCCACCTTTTGGATTTGATGAAGTTAATCCTTCACATAAAGCTATTAGAATATGATGTTCAGGTACACCTGTAACAATATGTGGATCAAGTCCTTGGGGCTCAGAACCATTACCAAAATGAAAAATTTGATTTTCCAAACCTGAGTCTACAGGAGATACATTATTCCCACATGAAGTAATAAAAAATAATAAAAACAATAAGCTAAAACTAGTTTTATTCATCGTATAAATATCCTTTTAAAGTTATAAATTTTGTAAATTTACTTTAGCACTATTTCTCATTTGCGCAAAAATAAGAGTTGCCATTTTGTTACTAACCTGATTCCTATCGAACTCCTTATACTCCTCTATCATTGCATCAAGAAACTCATCATCAGGACTTTTTACACCATCAATTGACATTATATAAGAGTCTCCATTGGATGCAGTAATTTGAAATTTTTGATTAGCAGCTGTTAAAAATGCTTCTTGCAATACTTCAGCTGGAAGAAGTGATGAAAATCTTTTTACTCCTACAAAATTATCAACAGTAATGTAAGATTTTGTAGTATCCGGATTTTCATTTGACTGAATAGAGTTTTGTAATGCCAATATTGCCTCTAAAGCTTTTTCATCCTTAACATAATCTAATGCGTCTTCTGCAACTTGTTCAAATGGCATTAGTTCAGAAACTTTAACTGTATTTAAACTTAAAACTAACATGCCCTCTTCTGTCTCAATAACTTCAGGCGAATTAAAGCCATCTGGAATTGAAAATAACGTTTGAACAATTTGGGGATCTTTTAAATCAAAATTAAAATTACTTACAGACATATTATCAGTTGTTTTAATTTCACGATCTAAAGATGAGGCTATATCAGTAAGAGTTGAATTACTTAAAATAGCATTATCAATAAAATCTCTATCTTCATCCATTAAAGCTTCAGATTCTGCTGTGATTAATTCATTCAATAATGAATCTTTCATATCATCAAGTGAACTAGGGTTTTCTTTATTAATTTCTGTTAACTTTAGAATGTGATAAGAATTAGTTGCTTCTGAAAAAATTATCTCACTTACATCCCCTTCTGCCATATTAATTAAGGCATCTTCAAACTCTTCTGGGAAAACGTCACCTGATGAGAATCCAATATCACCCTCCAACTCTTTTGAAACAAAATCTTCACTATATTCTTGAACAACTTCGATAAACTCAGTTCCAGTATTTAGTGCTTCTTGAGCTTTTGAAATCTTATCTAAGGCTTCAGTCTTTGAATCATAATTTATAAGGTCAATCATTATATGAGAAGCCCTTTTTTCAGAACGCATTTCTAGCCTCTTCACATAATCTTCATAGGCTTCTTCAACATAATTTTCTGGAACATCAACTTTATTCTTATAAGAATCATTAGCTACAAAAATATAATTCATACTCCTTGATTCATCTGAATAGAACTTAATGTTATTTTGATCATAAAAAGATTGAGCCTCAACAAGATCAGATTGAATACTTTCTTTAAGCATGCTGAAATCAATTTTAGTAAAACTTATATCTCTTTCCTGCTCAATCAATCTAGCAGTATTTTGAATCTCACTTTCTAATGTAAAAAAAGAGGAAGCAATTGCATCAATCAAATAATTCTTAGCCATTCCTTCCTGTACTACCGCAATATAACCATTGGGTGTATAACCTTGAGTTCTTACAGCTGTCTCAAAAGCTATCTGGTCAAATTGGGCTCCAGTTTGAAAGCTTGGACTTTGCATTATCTGTTTTTTAGCTTGATCTTCACTAACATCTATACCTAAATCAATAGTTTCGGAAAGTAATGTTTTTTGCGAAATAATTTCTTCTTTTACCATCCCTAATAAAGCATCTTCAGGAATAATATCAAGTGAAAATTCTTCACCATAAACTTCGAGCAATCTTTGATTAACAGTATTATTTGCTGCATTAAGATCAGTTTGTGTAACTTCTAATCCATTAACCTTACCGTATGTAGTGAAAATAGTTCCAACAGCACTTGAGCCAAGAAATACAAAAGGTATTGCCATAATAGTTACAAAAATAAGTAAAGTCTTACCTGATAAAAATGATCTTAGTGATTCCAACATAATTATTTCCTGTTAATTAATATAATAAAAAAAAGGGTGCTAGTATGCACCCTTTTAAAATTTTTAAAGATTAGCTATTTTTAACCTTATCTTTTAAACCTTTACCAGCTTTAAATCCTGGCACTTTAGAAGCTGCAATATGCATTGAAGCTCCAGTTTGTGGGTTTCTACCTTCACGTGCAGCTCTATGTCTTACTGAAAAAGTTCCAAAACCTACAAGTGAAACGCTATCCCCTTTTCCAAGTGCATCCCCTACATTTGCAAGAACTGAATCAACTGCTCTCGCAGCTTGAGCTTTTGACATATCGCTATCATTTGCAACCGCATCAACTAAATCTGATTTATTCATGTATAACTCCTCTATAAAATTAAATAAACACACCCTATGAAAAGCTAGTTGGGCCCAAAAGTCAAGTAAATAAAGGCTTTTTAGTGTGTTTGGTTAATATTTGTTTTAGCTTTACTTTTACTAGATCTTGTTCTTTTAGAAGAAGTCTTAGCTTTTTTCAATGGCATTGGTTCAGATTCAAGTGCATTAGAAATCACTTCATCTATCCATGCTACCGGAATAATTTCTAAAGACTCTAGGATTTGATCAGGTATTTCAGTTAAATCAGCTGCATTATCTTTAGGAAGTATTACTCTTTTGATACCGCCTCGTTTTGCAGCTAAAAGCTTTTCTTTTAAGCCACCAATTTTGAGAACCTGACCTCTTAAAGTAATTTCGCCAGTCATTGCAGTATCAGATCTAACAGGTATGCCTGTAAAGGCTGAAATTAATGCGGTACACATGCCTACTCCCGCAGAAGGACCATCTTTTGGAGTTGCCCCTTCAGGAACATGAATATGAATATCATATTTTTCGTAAAAATCTTTTGCAATGCCTAATACATCTGATCTAGACCTAACGACAGTAAGCGCGGCTTGAATGGATTCTTGCATTACATCGCCAAGAGATCCTGTTTTAATAACTCTTCCTTTACCAGCAACATTAGAAGTTTCAATAGTAAGTAACTCACCACCAACCTCAGTCCATGCTAAACCTGTCACTTGGCCAACAACATTTGATTTATCAGCAACACCAAATTTAAACTTTCTTACACCAGAATACTTCTCAAGATTTTTTTCATTAATCACAGTTGGTTTTTTATCTTTTTTTGAAGCCATTAATCTTTCTTTAACAACTTTTCTTAATATCTTAGCTATTTGTCTTTCAAGACCCCTTACTCCAGCTTCTCTAGTGTAATAACGAACTAGTGAAAGAATAATTTGCGAGTCCAGAGATATTTCATCTTCTTTTAATCCATTTCTTTCCATTTGCTTTGGAAGAAGATACTTTTCAGCTATTTTGGATTTCTCATCTTCAATATATCCAGGGATTCTAATAATCTCCATTCTATCTAATAAAGGTGTTGGAATATTTAAGCTATTAGCCGTACATACAAACATAACCTCAGACAGATCATAATCAACTTCAAGATAGTGATCGCTAAAAGTATTATTTTGCTCTGGATCAAGCACCTCAAGCAGAGCTGATGCGGGATCGCCTCTATGATCCATACCCATTTTATCAATCTCATCTAATAAAAATAATGGATTTTTTACACCGACTTTAGAAAGTTTTTGAATTATCTTACCTGGCATCGATCCAATGTAGGTTCTTCTATGTCCCCTAATTTCAGATTCATCTCTCACGCCTCCTAATGACATTCTGACAAATTTTCTATTAGTTGACCTGGCTATCGATTGCCCTAATGAAGTTTTTCCTACACCAGGTGGACCTACTAAACATAACACGGGAGCTTTTAATTTTTTTACTCTTTTTTGAACAGCTAAATATTCTAGAATTCTTTCTTTTACTTCCTCTAATCCATAATGATCATCCTCTAAGATTTTAAGAGAAGCTTTTAAATCGGACTTAACCTTTCCTTTCTTTTTCCATGGAACTCCAATGAGGTAATCTAAATAAGACCTTGTTACAGAAGCCTCTGCTGATGTAGGGGCCATAAGCTTAAATTTGGCTAATTCACTCTTAGCTTTTTTTAATGCTTCTTTTGGCATTCCAGAAGAATCAATTTTTTGTTCTAATTGATCAAATTCATCACCCTCGCCATCTATTTCACCAAGTTCCTTTTGAGCGGCTTTAATTTGCTCATTCAGATAATATTCTCTTTGTGATTTTTCCATCTGTTTTTTTACACGATCACGAATCTTTTTCTCAACATCAACAACGTCCAGTTGTGATTCCATAAATGTAAGTAAAGTTTCAGCTCTTTTTTGTAAATCAGAAAGTTCTAAAATTTCTTGTTTTTTATTCAACTCAATTTGAAGATGCCCAACAATGGTATCTATAAGTCTTGATAAATCATCTAAAGCATTCACAGATGCAACAATCTCTTGAGGAATGCGTTTAGTCACTGATACATAATCAGCAAATTTAGCTTTAGTGAATCTTACAAGATTGACAGCCTCAGATGCTTTAACAGGTATATCTTCAATCTCTGCAACTCTAGCTTTTGTGTAAGTATCTTCTTCGATAAGCTTATCTATCTTGCATCTTTTAACACCTTCAACCAAAACTTTCATTGTTCCGTCAGGCAATTTAATTAACTGGAGTAAGTTACTAATTGTTCCAAAATGATACATATCAGTAAATAAGGGGTCTTCTTTAGTTGCGTCCATTTGTGCAACTAAAACTAGCTTCTTGTCAGAGCTCATTGCTGCATTTAAAGCTTCTACTGACTTTGCTCTACCAACAAATAGAGTGGTAACAACTCCAGGAAAGACTACTAAATCACGAAGGGGGATAATAGGATGATCTGTTTTTATAATTGCCATACCTATTAGATAGGGACGATTTTTAAGTTATCAATTACCTGAAGATGTTTTTTTATCAGTTGTTTTAAATAACTTAATTGGATCAGAAGAGCTATTTACTGAATTTTCATCAATAATAACTTTTTCAAGATCTTTATTGGGTAACTCAAACATAGTGTTCATTAAAATATTTTCTAAAATTGATCTTAATCCTCTAGCACCTGTTTTCCTTTTAATAGCTTGTTTGGCAATTTCCAGTAAAGCCTCTTTTCTAAATGATAAATCGACATTATCAATTTCAAAAAGATGCTTATATTGATTCACGAGAGCATTCTTTGGCTCTTGTAAAATTCTTACCAGTGCATCCTCATCAAGCTCATGAAGAGTTGAAATTACTGGAAGCCGTCCAACAAATTCAGGAATTAAACCATATTTAACTAAGTCTTCTGGCTCAATACTATCGATCTCACTATGGATTGATAAAACGTTATTATCAGCTTGAGATACTTCAGCTCCAAAGCCTATACCAGTTTTATCAGTTCTATTTTTAATTACTTTATCCAATCCAGAAAAAGCACCCCCACAAATAAATAAAATATTCGAAGTATCAATTTGAATAAACTCTTGTTGGGGATGTTTTCTTCCACCTTGAGGTGGGATCGAGGCTACTGTACCTTCTATCAGTTTAAGCAAAGCTTGTTGAACGCCCTCACCTGAAACATCCCTTGTTATTGATGGGTTGTCTGACTTTCTAGCAATTTTATCAATCTCGTCAATATAAACAATTCCAAGTTGAGCTTTTTCAGCATCATAATCACACTTTTGCAGAAGTTTTTGAATAATGTTTTCAACATCTTCACCTACGTACCCAGCTTCAGTTAAAGTAGTTGCATCTGCAATAGTAAATGGAACATTTAAAATTTTAGCTAATGTTTGAGCTAGAAGAGTTTTTCCACTGCCTGTTGGGCCTAAAAGCAGCACGTTACTTTTTTGGAGTTCTATATCAGAATTAGATGAGCTTGCTCTTAATCTCTTATAATGATTATAGACAGCAACTGATAGAGTTTTCTTTGCTTTATCTTGACCAATTACATAATCATCTAGCTGTTTAAAAATATCTAAAGGAGATGGAAGTTCTTCAAGTGGATTGACCTCTTCACTTTTAACTTCTTCCTCAATAATATCGTTACAAAGATCTACACATTCATTACAAATATATACACTTGGTCCAGCTATTAATTTTTTAACGTCGTCTTGAACTTTTCCACAAAAAGAACAATTTAATTTATCTGTAGACTCACTATTTGCCATTCTTTACATCTCTTGAATCAAGTATTGCATCAACAATACCATACTCTTTTGCAGACTCAGCATTTAAAAAATTATCTCTATCAGTATCTTTTTCAATTTGCTTGATAGTTTTTTTGGCATGCTTGGCAAGAATCTCATTGACTTTTTTCTTAGCATGAAGAATTTCTTTTGCATGAATCTCAAAATCAGAAGCTTGACCTTGGAAACCTCCTAATGGCTGATGAATCATTATTCTTGAATTAGGTAGTGCATATCTTTTTTTCTCAGTTCCCCCCGCTAACAAAAGAGCTCCCATGCTTGCTGCTTGCCCAATACATAAAGTAGAAACATCAGGTGATACAAATTGCATGGTGTCATATATTGCTAACCCAGCTGATATAGATCCGCCAGGTGAGTTAATATAAATACTAATATCCTTTTCAGGATTTTCTGATTCTAAAAATAACAGCTGAGCTACAACAAGATTAGAAATATAATCATCTATTGGGCCGGATAAAAAAATAACTCTTTCTTTTAATAACCTTGAATATATATCAAATGACCGTTCCCCTCTGGACGTCTGCTCTACAACCATCGGGATTAATGCTGAATTATAATTTTCCATAAACCTACTCTACTACTTATTTGCTAATTCTGAGAATTTAATTACCTTATCTTTAGATTTAAGATCATTTTCTAATTTTTCAATAAGCTCATTTTCTAAAATCATCATATTAAATTGCTCGAGCTGTTTTGGCTGACTAACAACCCATGCTTCAAATTGAGCTGAATCTTTGTACTTTTTACCTTCTTCAGCTATAAACTCTTTGAGCTTATCATCGTCTACTTTAATTTCATAATGTTTAATTAATTCAGCAAACAATAAATCCAATCGAACTCTTTTAGAGGCATCTTCAGAAAATGATTCAATTGGAAAAAGATCCACTTCAGCATTCTCTACACTTTGTCCAATTCTCATTAAAGCATCCTTTCGCATAAGTTCTGATTGCTCTTTGACTGTTGAATTTGGTGCCTTGAATGAATGAGACTTTAGAAGCAGCTCATAAATAGATTCTTTAGTAAGTGCTTTTTCCTGTGCTTCAACTTCTTTATCCATTCTAGATTTAATTTCTTCTTTGAATTCAGTCTCATCTTTAACTTCCATACTTAATTTTTCAAATAGATCTTTATTAATTTCAGCAGGTTTATTTTCTTGGACTTTTATAAGATTAATATCAAACTCAGCATCTTGACCTGCAAGATCTTGTTTAAAATAATCATCTGGAAACTTTGCTGTAATTGTAAATTTAGTTCCTGGTTTTTTATCTAATAAACTTTCTTCAAAACCTGGAATCATGGACTTGCTTCCAAGCACTAATTTAAACTCTTTAGCACTATTTCCTTCAAAAGCCTCACCATTTACCTTGCCTTCAAAGTCCATTACTAATTGATCGTCATTTTTAGATTTTCTGTCAACATCCTCCCAATCACCATATCTTGATCTAATATCATCAATTGCTAAGTCTAAATCAGAGTCCTCAATATCAATAGAATGTTTTTCATAACTCGACCATCTTGAAATTTTTACTTTGATATCTGGAAATATTTCGAAAACAGCTGAATATTGAATAGGTTTTTTAGGATCATCGCTAGTAATGTTGATAGATGGTACACAAGCTGGTTTAAGTTTATTTTCAGCTAACTCTTTTGGGTATGAATCTTGGATAAGTTCATTTAATACATCTGCATGAACTGATGAACCATATCTTTGCTCAAGGACGTCTGTTGGGACTTTTCCTTTTCTAAAACCATCTAATTTTGCAGTACCTTTAATTTTATTTATCTTTGAATCAAACTTTACTTTATATGCATCAACTGCAATAGAAACGTCCAGCTGTCTTTCTAGATCCTTTAATTTTTTTAATTTACTTGTCATGATTAATTCCAATAATAAATGGGGCGAGCGATGGGGTTCGAACCCACGGCCTCCGGAGCCACAATCCAGCGCTCTAACCAACTGAGCTACGCCCGCC
>Ga0115013_10001790_pt1 | contig 12225 bp, 9 predicted proteins | sample SouAtlMetagenome_2_FD_88686 | JGI IMG/M metagenome (GOLD analysis project Ga0115013, IMG submission 88686) | Marine eukaryotic phytoplankton communities from Atlantic Ocean - South Atlantic ANT15 Metagenome | ecosystem: Environmental > Aquatic > Marine > Oceanic | place: South Atlantic Ocean...
AAACTGATATAAGGTTCTCCCGATTTGGCCTATTCAATTTTTTTCGAACATTGAATCTAGTTACATCTGGTGGTATGAAAAGGCGATCATTAAGAAAATTGCTCATTCGGCGGTTGAAAAGATGACTGCGGTTCGGAGTTTTAAGTCATTCTAATCACGCTTTTTGTGAGACATCAGGACCAATAAGTTTAAGTATTAATTGGGGGTTCTTCAACTATTTAACGTCTTCGTGTAAGGATTAAAAATACTGTGTCGAATTGATATTTTCATTCAATTGTTTCTTAAATCGTTCGATGGGACAAATACCGAACCAAGATTGTATTACGATCACTCAGTGTGAGACCCGCCGAAAAAATCTAACGATTGCGGTTTTCGTAGGTGTAATCTCACGCATTGTTTCTGTCATAAAAACAGCCTCATAAAACGTATTTCTAGACGAAACAAAACAAAAGCAACAACTTACGCTACCGTTTACCAAAAAATCTCATTAACAGTACAACGAATCATACAGGTAGTCTGTTCGTCATTGCTCCTTTCTTCATTCTGTGATATCGCATGCGATGACGTTGCAACGTAAGAAAATCGTTTTTCTTTGCTTGGTCTTTCAGTTTGCGGCATTAGCCGTGAACGCCATGATGATGGAGGACAAAAACTTTCGGACCTTAGAGTGCAATGCCGACCTCGGTGGCGCCGAATGTAAATCATGGACAGAAACCTTTGGTGCGGCCTCCAGTCACTCGGGAGAGATTTCTATTCCATGCGGACAATGTGTCAGCTTCGATGGCGAGGACCCACAAGTTTTGACTCTGGGTGGATTGAACGTCATTGGCAAGCTTGTAGTTGATAAGCCTGTCGATTTGACGACCCCTTACGTGATCGTTCAGGGTGAACTTGTCCTCAATTCCAACAAGAAGTGGGATGGTACTCAAGATATTACAATTACACTCACTGGAACATCATCGCACACGTTCATGCCGGCCGACAGCAATCATCACAAATGTGGTGGCAATCCCTGTTCGGTGGGTAAAAAGCCCTTCGCGATTGCGGGAGGAAAACTTACTGTGAACGGAATGCCTGGTTCTGATTATGATACTCCTACCTGGGTGCATATTCAAGATGTGAAGGTAGCCGAGAATGCTAATGCAGGGTCTATTGCCCCTGTTGAGGCATATCCTGGACTTAAAGACACCGAAGGATGCCCCTCTGATGGGATCTTTGTTAGTGAAGATTTTTCGGACGGATCGGAAAGATCAGCCACTACATATGATGTGGAAAGCAACCTTGGAAGTCATTTTACTATTACAGAAGATGCCCTCAAGGTGTCCAATCGTAAGACGCATTCTCAAGGTCCTGTTTTCGATATGATGGGTGTCATGGAATGCATCAAGCCAAATGTTCGTTATCAAGTCAATGCTCGTGTAAAGACTTATAGAGAGAGTGATGGTCCCGATGTAGAGAAAGAATCTGATTGTGCGACAGATGGGTCCGGATGTCTTGATATCAGATATAATTGGCACCCAAAAGACAAATGGAATCATAGAGAGTACGTCTATCACGAGGAAAAGAGCTACGGCTGGCAATACGGTGAAGAGGTACGTGACGCTCGATATTGATGCTTTCATTCTTCAATATTATTTTTCTCGAGAACTTACTTACACCTCTGTTTGTATCAGATTTACATTTCCGAAACCATTGTTTTCAATGAGGATATGCTGAATTCGGAGAATATCTACACGACATTCTCTTTCGAAGGATCGAAGCCCGGTGTTGTTATCGAACTTTATGACTTTGAGTTCAAATTAGCTTCTCCGGAAGCCTATCGATCTGTTGGTGATGTCTGCACAGATCTCGCTCCTCCAAATGGTGATGCAGAACTAGATCCAAAAAGTCCGTTCCCATACAAAACTGATGCTTGGTATACAAACATGGTCGTGGTTCAAGACCAAGACACTAACTTGGGCAATCATTACTTCAGAATTCATGGTCGAGGTAATTCTTATCACAATAGTGCTCGTTGGGACGCTGCCGTTGGATGTATGACTACAAATGCCGTATACAATATCAAAGCGGACTATCGGCTACATCCTGATGAGCGAATCCCAAACCCAGAAAACCATGGCTTCAGAGTACGTCTCAAGGTCAAGCGTGCGGACAATAAGGATAGCTGGTATTACATGGCCATCTGCGAAGATTCCGAGGTTGAGGTCGGAGTTTGGAACACTTGCGAGAAAGTCTTTACTGTACCCGACGGAGTTGTAAGGGAAGGCGATTTACAGTATGAAATTGTACTTGAAACAGATAGATACATTAACTATGATGTTGATAATATCAGCATCATTCAAAGTACAGGACCAATCAATGCAGTCGTTGTTGAAGATTCAGTGGCCGGAAAGTGGGACGTCGGTGCTGAAGTCCTCATTACTTCTCATACGAGCAGTTGGAACGACGAACAAGTTCGCAAAATTGCTCAGATTGAAGCGTCAGAAGAATCAGGGTATGTAAACATCGTGCTCGATGATACTATCAAGGCCCCTACTACGATGAACGATGATCCAAGATTCGTAACAGAGATTGCCGTCTTAGATAGAAATATCAGAGTACAGGGTGCCGATGATGACCCAGATCCTTTGCATGGTGGACACTTGATTGTTCTACACACCCCTGGAGATGGTCAGGATATTGTAGGACTGGAAGTAACCAATATGGGACAAGCTGGCAATCTTGGCCGATACGTAAGTTTTTGATATTGAAGACCGAAAAAAAATATTCTATTTGATCGTAATTACTCAACCTGTCTTTGTCTGCAGCCTCTTCATTTCCATATGTGCGGAGATGTTACAGGGTCGAGATTGGCAAAAAATCTTATCCGGGATACCAATCAACGTTGCGCAGTTGTCCATGGGACAGATCACCTATTGGTTGACAATAATGTTGCGTATGATACTTTTGGGCATTGTTTCATGGTCGAGGATGGAATGGAACGATTCAATACATTCTCGAACAATCTTGGTGCGAAGACAAAACGTGCTACACAAGTGATCCCAAACATGCCAGCAAAAAACAACGGCGATGAAACCGATGGTAGCGCTGCCACCTTCTGGATCACAAATCCAATGAATTACTTCGTGGATAATGTAGCAGCTGGAGGACAAAATTCAGGTTTTTGGTTCGAACTTCGTCATCGACCACGAGGTACCATGGCTAAACATTATCAGGGGGGTGAGTGGGCTCTTCGCTCAATGTCTCTAGGACAATTCAAGGGTAATATCGCACATTCCTACGATGGTCCTGGTATCAGAACCTATCCAAATGGTTACGTCCCAAACAATGTTGCCGTTATGGAAGACAGCAGAAGCTACAGGAATAGTAACAATGGATTTTTCATCCACAATAGTCGAAATATTACGGTGAAAGGCTTCATTTTGGCTGACAACGAACAAGGTATTGACCTCGATAGGATTGATCTGTTTGAAATGCATGACTCTGAGATTATCGGACGATCTGAAGGTATGTCAATGGAATCAGTTTTTTGGGGTTAAATATTGTTTAGCTAGGCTCACTTTTGCGACCATTCTTCAATGTAGATTACAAGGACAAAGTTCTTACTCAGAAGGCTCGCAATGTCTGCGGTGGTAGACCATCATTCGTACGTGGAGTAGAAATGCATACATTCCGAACTGATCGAAACCTTTTGCCAACATTGCAGGGAAAATTTAAGAACGTCAAGTTTTCGGGCTTCAATGATACCGGGTGTGATCAATCAGCAGTTTTCTGGGCCGACGACGAGGATCGTATCCCTGTTTGGGATTACTTTACTGCCTTAGAAGATTCAAGCTCGGAGGGAGTATCAGAGGGCCAAATCGCGAATTTCTGCCGTGCGGTCAACAAGGGTATTAAAGATTCTTACATTGTTGATCAGAATTCTGCATTTGGTTCCAACCCTGGCAACGGGCCGTCTACAATTATGACGTACACCGATACAATCAAGCAAATGCAAGCTTTTGTCGAACCTACTATGTGTTCTGATCATCCCGACCATTGCTATAGTTACTGCGAAAACACATGCCTACGTACGATGACAGTTCGTGTTGACCCAGGAATATCGGATCAGAATACATTGAAGATTTGTAAGGAAGATGACCCTCAATCTCGGTGCGAAACATACAAGAGTTGGTATAACCATGATACACAAGATAGATTTCGATTGTTTTCCCCCGCCCTTCCTGCGGGAAAATATAGTGCCGAATTTTTGGACGATAGTGACCAAGTAATTTGGCCTCGTGGAGTGAATATTACGTACGAAGTTGATATGTGCGATGGAAACGGGCTCTCGGAAGGTGATGTAGAGTTTAATGTGCTCAAAGTTGACCCAGCTCAGTGTGAAAGTCTAATTATAAATGGAGATGCTGAGGCTTCTGATACTGATCCAGCACCTTGGGTATACGAAAGGAACATGGGAATTGAAGTTTTAACAGGACAAGGTATTGACGGTTCGAATGCGTTTGCTGACGTAAGAACGGAGAGCCATGACGATGGACTTACGCAGCATCTTGATACACGCTGTCTTGCTGCGAATAAGGGACGGGAATATCAAATCACGGCTCACGTCAAGCTGATTGATGGAAACGGTCAAGCTGTTTACTGTGATCCATCCATAATGCACAGCTGGGGTTGTCCTCGGATCATTCTGCATTGGGGACTTTATCGCAAAGAAGGCGAAAAATGGCGTCGAGATCGAGAGATTGAGGCAGGTATCACTAGAGCTAGAAACGTCAATAAGGATGGTTATCAGCTTGTGAGTGGTACCGTGGTCATCAACGAGGAACTGGCAACAGCATCCAATGTGCGAATGTTTATTGAGCGTCGTTCGCACAACCAGGAAATGCTTGTAGATAACGTGTCTATGACCCTTGTATCAGAAACAACGTGTGCCGCTGGAAATGAGCTCGTTCGAAATGGCAACTTTAAAACTGGTTCTTCTCAGTATTGGTATGACTATAGTGCAGACGGATTTTCAATTGTTTCCCCCGGAGTTGGAGGATCTGGATACGCCTTGAGGATGAAAACCGGATCTGCACTACAATGGATAAAGGGCGAATGTATCGAAGCTGGAAAACGTTACATGGTATCGGTGAAATATCGTTTGTTGGACAGCAATGGGAACGCCAGTCCTTGCAATGCAAAGACAGGTAACCCACGTTGTCCAGAACTCGTTGCCCAAGCGTACGACGAAGACAAGAACTACAAGGGTTGGCTTGGCACACTAGCAAAATCCCTCGATGCTACGGCTGACACAGATGATGGTTACTCGACGTTGTGGGGTGTCTGGGAACCGACCATGGATCACGCAAGTATGGCCTTTGTTCGAATCTACTTCTATTACACTGGGCATTATACGATTATTGACGATGTTTCAATCAAAGAATTGGGTAGTGGAGGTCTTAGCACTCTGGGAGATTCTGATGGCGAAGAATCCAGGGCGGCCACACAACAGGAGCTCATTGTGAATGGTAATAACCAACTTGGCTTGGCGACCTTTTGGTCAGGAAGCGGTGTACGGGATAGCAATATTGTAACGACAGCAGGTCATGGAGATAGTGTAGCAGCCAGATTAACTGGACGCAGCCGATGGTACCATGGCATGTGGTATTCTGGAGAGCGATACATGGACAAAGGGGCGCTGATCGCGTCAAGCAAGTGGAAAATCTCTGCATACGTCAAACTTCTCGAGCCAGGAAGTGAAAATGGAGTAGTTTGTGATCGCTTAAACAAGCACAATTACAAAACACGATGTCCCAGAGTCAGAGTTAGACTCTACGACGTGGCTGACCCATACACTCCTGTGCGGGAGGAGACTATTTACTCATATCCCAACGAATGGGACACAAATGGCTGGAACCTTTTTGATGGCCGATTCGAAGTACCTTCGAGTCGCGATTACACTATCAACAAGATAGTGATACTTTTTGGCGAAGCCATCGAAAAGAAAGATATTGTTGTTGACGACTTGAGTGTGGTTCCCGCTGTATAAACTACTTTTAGCATACATATACATACTAAAACTTATTTAAATAATTGTATTCCATACCAGTCCAGTCATACGGTGATGCCTGTACAAAATATTTCCAAAGCAGTGCTCCTCCTCACACAGATACTCGATAGAAGGTACGAATATTGATTCTTATGGAGTTCCATCATTATGAAACGGAGCGGATTGACTTTTATGTAATCAAGTCTTCGTCGGAAGCTAAATAATAACCAATAATATTTAAGGTCTTGACTTATGTCCCCAATCGACTTCTTTTAATTTTATTAGTACCACAGTAGACAATCATATTCTCTATCGAATAGTTGGCATACCGAATGTCAAGTCTCCCATTGGTAGTACCGAAGACCTCCGATTTGGTGCAGATCCAAAAATGTTCCAAAAGCGCAGCGACTCGTCAGCTGCTGCCGAAACAACTGTGCTACCATCTGGACTACACGCAAGACTTAGGATTCGGTGTGTGTGACCGGTCAACTCTTTTACTTTTGTCAGACTTGATCTATTCCCATATTTCCACAAGATCAATTGGTTTTCTGAGAAACCGTGCGAGCTACATAACTCGCGCTGATGTTTACTCCAGAGAATAGAACATACCTGTGAGCCAGTGTCGAGTGATTTCAACATTGCCCCACTATTTGAATTCCAGAGTTTAATACTTCGATCCGCTGTTCCCCCGCCACTGGCCAATAGGCCTCGATTAAAGGGACACCAATCAAGCGCCTTTACAGCAGCTTTGTGTTGTTTCAGGACAAGTCGAGGGGAGACGTCTAAAGAAGTATTATTATTTCTGCTTCTAGATGACATGGATGCATCCCAAATGCATAGTAAATTTTCATTTCCTCCACTTGCTAGATTGGTCCCATCCTCTGCCAATCAAATTTGTTGTTAGTCACTCAATAATAGAAACTGATTTTACATGGTGCGAATAACAAAGAACGAATATAGTATGCATAAAATAAAGACCTACCATTCCACTTCAAGCCACAAACTTCTTGTTCGTGAGCTTTGTATTTAGCCACCACGTGGTTAGCAGATCGCACATCATGCTGAATAATTAAAGAATCTCGCCCACCAGAACTTAACCAGTGTTGGTTCCAGGCCATGGAAGCTACTCTCCCGGTATGCCCGCGAAGAGTCCTTACCAATCTCGAAGCTTGCGTGTCCCAAAGTTGTACTTTGTGCGAATTTGTTCCAATTCCTAGATATTTCGATTGTCCAGAGATAGTGCACCAAGCTACAGATGTAACGTAGTCGTCATCGCCATCAATCGTAGTTAAATGATGGATTTCGCCGGTTGTTGCATTCCATAAATACACGCAATGTGCTAGGGCAACTGCCAAGACGTTGTCTGCACTCCAGCTTATAAGATTCAAATAGTAATCATCTACAAGATCTGGAGCATCGAGAATTCGACACGGTTGACTTGGAATTTTTCGGTTGATGACATCTGCACTTTTGATCACGGATGAAAATCTATCATCGATTGATTCAAAGTTCTGTAGCACGCGCAAGCTATCGTGGCTATAGGGATCCTCCAATCGCATTCGATTTGTCCTCCAGGGTGATTTACCGCAATTTTCAGTATTGTTTTCGTTTGTGTCACTGGAAACCCCATCCCCAAAATTCAATATTCCACGAGGCTGAGCATCTTCGTCTAGTAAATCCAGGGGAATGTTGCACAAGGAGCTAAGCATGCGACGCTTGTATTCCTTTTGGACTGGAGTTTCGGCGGGTGTCTGGGCGTTGTCATCGCCATTCCCATCACTCCCGTTACCTGAGTCGTTGTTATCATTTGGTGTGGCATTTCCACGTTTGCCATCATTGCTGTCTGACAACAGTTTTTTTCGGCACAAATCCACGTTTACCATAGATCTACGAGATGGGATAAACCTATCAACTCCGCAACCGCTACCATAAGACGAGCTGGGTGGTGTCATTCCTTGACTAGAAGGATATCGTAGAATGGTCGGGGATGGAGTTATCCTCGGTTTCTTCGAACTACTCCTTCGAAGATTTCGTGATGGCGTTGTAACAGGCGTCCGGAATGGCGATCGGAACGGCGACGACGTCAGAGACGTGTGTCGTTTCAGACGGGAACGCGGAGGCGTTTTCATAAACCTTTCTTCCACCATAGTTCTTACGAAATAGCTATCCAAAAGTAAAAGAGAACAAGTCAAAAGCGACTTCCTACCATGTGAAAGAGGACGAATTCAAAAATCCTGATTGCTATTCGTAACGTGACATGAAAAAACCCAAGAATCGCTAAAATTATGATGAATAAAACGGTTCTTAACGGGACTGAATTTTACGGGATTGCTTGGAATTAAGACCTTCCACGTAGGTGATGGGATCGAGAAAAAATAAATTCTCACCCGAAGTGAAATGAGGAGAGAATACCACATCACACAACCAATAGACATCGAACCGAAGAGGCTATTGCATGCACAGCACAAACGATAACGAACAAACCAGAATCGGGCATTATTCTATTCAACAAATCTGACTCTTAACAGTATTAGCAAGTCTTAAATCGCAGAGAAAACAAAAGCCTGCATTGATCGACATATTCTCATCGGCAACAAGATTTCGACGAAACGAAGGTATTCAGAAGAAATTTCGATGCCTTCAACGAATTCAATCAGAAATAATTCTCGGGTTTTCCGTCGATTTCGTTGGTTGTTATATTTTGAATGTTTCCTCTTTCTCGGATCTTGCAAAGCTTTTCATATATTGCATAGCGACTTTGCGATCAAAAAAGCTGTTATCGGGATGATGGCTTTAGGACAAAATGACAACACGGAAGTTTCCCCTTCGCTGTCGACATCAACACGAGCGTCTGATACTTCCAATTCCAATTGGCGCCTCATACCTAAGGATTCAGATAATTACAAGGACTATTTGGTAGAGCGGTCTCCGTGGTCTCGAGATCAGTACGAGGAATCTCTAGAGTTGTACGAACGATTAACGAGCTGTAAGGATTCCTACGTAAGCCCAGCAATCCAATCGGCACTTAATACGCTGGATCATGCCTATAGATTGTATGGACCGAATTCAGTGATCTGCTCCTTCAATGGTGGAAAAGATGCCGTGGTTATCCTTCACTTGGTTCGAGCAATCCATGCTAAATACTACAACTCTACAGGGGAGACCCCCATCCGACCCAGAGCGGTTTATTTCAACAACAACGATGAATTTTCCGAAGTTACATCATTCCTGGAAGAAAGTATCAATATGTACGACCTAGATATGGTCGCATTTGAACACGGAGTTGGTTTCTCTGATGGATTGGACATTCTTGTGAAGAATAACTATGTTCAAGGAACAGCTGAGGTAGTCGTCCCGATGGCTTTTGTTCTCGGAACGCGTGAATCTGATCCAAATGCAGTCGGGCAAGACAGTTTTTGTGCCTCATCCCACTGGATGCCTCCATTTATGAGAGTAAATCCCATACTGGACTGGAATTACGGGCTTGTTTGGCATTTCCTTAGACTCTTTAAACTCCCGTATTGTTCGCTTTATGATCAGGGTTACACAAGTTTGGGGACGATCAAGGACACACATCCTTGTCCTGCTCTTGCAGTCAACCGGGGAAATGACGACATTGCAAATTCCCAAGACAACAAAATTGCGGGGATCGCAAACGGAAACTTGCCAAAATTCTGGCCTGCCTATATGTTGGTTGATTGGGATCAAGAACGTGCTGGACGTGTCAAGAAGGAAAATCCTTCCGACAAAAACAATCCTTCTACAGCCAAAAAGTCAATTACTCGATCGAATAGCGACCTCACAGCGGTATCCAGTGTGCGTGCCAACAATTCTGCGATGCAAAATGGAGAGACAATGTCCGATAATAATGCTACACTAGACGATGGCACTGTGCAAACTCTAGGAACAGATGATTTGAATGATTATGGCGTGGAAGATTATGTTGGGGAAGCGAAAACAGTAGGTATTGTTGTTGTCGGAGACGAAATATTAAAAGGCATGACAACAGACACCAATACTCAAACCGCAGCACGAGCTCTTCGAAAAGAGTGCCTACAGCTTTCCCGTGTAGTGGTTGTATCCGATGATGTTCATGAAATCACTAAGGAAATTCGACGATTGCGAAATGAAGTGGATGTTGTCATCACTTCTGGAGGAGTTGGGCCCACGCACGATGATGTAACAATCAAGGGTGTCGCGGAGGCTCTAGATAGAGAATTGGTATACAACGAAGACATGGCCAAATTGCTACAAAAGAAAATGAATGCTGATAATTCCAGCGCCACTGGTAAAGATTTGACTTCGGCTCAAATCAAAATGGCAACCTTGCCTTCGAATGCAAAGCTACGGTACTTATCGACGGACGAGTGGCCCGTTCTGCAGTGCCGCAACGTATTCATTCTTCCGGGGGTGCCCGAATTTTTTGCCAAAAAGATCGAAAATGTCGCAACGTATCTGTCATCGCAATTGGAGAGAAGTATAGTATACAAGATTGTTCTGAGTGTAGACGAGCAATCCATTGTCGATGTTTTGAACAATGCTGTCAAAAAGCACCCAAAAGTTTCAATGGGTAGCTACCCTTTTGTGAGTCACCCAGACTTCAAAACAGTTGTCACACTCGAGGCTGATTTGGTGGATTCATCGACACATGAATTCAATACCACGAGCGGTGTAGAAGGACCGATTGGATCGAGGAATTCTTTGTTCCTAGGCCGGGATGCGATCATCCTACCTAAGGAAGTCCGGGATCGAAACGTACGATTAGCGTTGGACGATTTGATTAGTGAACTGCCAAAAGGTAGCATTCTGCGCGTGGAAAATGATGACTTGGATCCGTTCATGTAGATACCATCTACCTAGTAAGAAATTAAAGATTCAAGGTTAATACAAAAATGGCTTTATTAAAAAACTGTAGAAATAATATGTTTGGGACCAAAATCGTCAATTTCCCCCTATTTAGAACTACTCTCCACTTGACTCGCTGTTGATTCGAGTCTGTCGTCATTGAAAGCCAGGAGGCGCTGCCGCAGCAAAACATTCTCATTCCGTAGCTCTTCATTTCTGACCTCTAGCGCCGTATTCTCAACTGCAAGTTGTTGCTGGGTTTTGGCAGTGACAATTTTTTCGCCAGATCCATAGATTGTAGTTTCACGGTCGCTTTGTTGGCGCATAGATCTGGTCAACGAAGATGCTCCCATAGTGAATGACGCCCTGATCATGGAAAAACGCTGTCCTCCTCGCCTCTCTTGTAACTTGGCTAGAAATATCATTTTCGGAATAAAAATAAAGAAGAGAGTGATTCCCGGAATGATGGACGCAAGCATCAGTTGGACAAAGGTGCCTGCGCTTGGATTTTCCCGAGTGATGACCAGAATTGGGATGGCAAACATTGCCACCAATAGCGATATTAGAAGCACTGAACCTATATAACGACTTTCAGAAAACTCGGTTGAAAGATTGCGAGCCCTCCAGACCTGTAAGAGTCCCGCACAGACCATCACACCATTGACAAAAATAGTAGGAAGCAAAAAAGCGAGAGCCCCTTTCCTGCCATCGTCACCGTCGCTGACAAATTTAAATTTCCGTAGATTTCTGTCATTCGTCCAAACTTATCAGGAGTCGTCTCAACAATGTCGTAGTAAACGGGGCGTAGTGTGGTCATCAGTGCTAACATGATAATGTTAAAAACTGTGATGATGGCTACGGGGTATAATGTCTCTCGGACGGATACCTGAATGCGCTTGCATTTCAAAGAATTAGCAATAATCTTGTTGATCCGATAGGTTTTTGAAAACAGTGTGGAAAAGGTAATGCCAAATCCAATAATCATGTAATACCAAACGGATGTGCACAAAAATACGGGCTGGTTCTTATCCATGAGTTGTTCCTCCGAATGTATCATACTTATAGGATATATCGAGAGTGTCATAATGGCAATTCCCAAACAGATCAATAAGAAGAAATGAGGTTGGGAGGCCCGAATCACATGGGTTTTCCAATTTAAGAGTATCCACAGGACAAAGATTGCGGTTGCCAAGAGAATAATCCCTAGGAACCCAAACCCAACCCATTGGACCCAGGGTGCGACAACCTCAAAAGTTTTTTCCACCGGAGCAAGATCCGGTGTTGCGCCGAGCGAGGAAAGATTCTTACCCCCACTGAAAATATGGGGATGAACATTCTGCCACTCGTTG
>Ga0115013_10001791_pt1 | contig 12220 bp, 7 predicted proteins | sample SouAtlMetagenome_2_FD_88686 | JGI IMG/M metagenome (GOLD analysis project Ga0115013, IMG submission 88686) | Marine eukaryotic phytoplankton communities from Atlantic Ocean - South Atlantic ANT15 Metagenome | ecosystem: Environmental > Aquatic > Marine > Oceanic | place: South Atlantic Ocean...
ACATCGAGTTCTGCGCCGATCGCCTCCTTGTGGCGCTCAACGCGCCAAAGATGTTCAACGCGGCCAACCCCTTCGACTGGATGGAGCTCATCAGCCTGCAAGGGAAAACGTAAGAACTCTCATTCGAACGCGCCTCACTCACTAAGAGCACCCACTTACCACCCTCACTGTACACCACAGGAACTTCTTCGAGCGCCGCGTCAGCGAGTACCAGAAGGCGGGCGTGATGTCGAGCGTCGCCAAGAACAACAGCTCAGACGACATCATGAACCAGAACGAGTTCTCGCTCGAGGCGGACTTTTAGGTCCTATTTATTGCATGTTTTTTTTTAAAAAAAAGCCCTTCAACTCACCTTTCCTTAAAACTCCGCCGCTGGAGGGGGAGGCACGATGCCGCGGCAGCTGAAGCCGCTCGTGTCGAAACGGTCGCGATCGCGCTCGTCCACGCGCGTGACGATCCGCTTCTCCGCCTCCTCCCACAGCTCCGCCCGGCGCATCCGTTGCTGCGGCGTATCGTCCACGGCAACGACGCCCGCGGACAGCCCGGCGTCGTTGTACGTGTAGCGCATGGCCGGAATGCGCACGTGCTCCTCCCAGAGCCGCGGCGCAAATTCGCGCATGTCCGCGTTCGCGGGTATGCCACCGAGCTTGAGTATGTGGAGGTTGGAGTAAATGACCCACGCGCCGCGCTCCTGGTCGAGATTGAGCACCATGCGGGTCACGACCACGGCCATGGTTTAGAGACAAGTCCAACGTTTTTTAAGAAAACTAGTAAACTGATACGACCACTGGCTCCGCCGCCCACCTCTTACGCACCTCCTCGTCGAGCTCTGTCTGCGCCTCGAGCGGCTGGTGCAACAGCGTCGCCAGGATCATGGGAAAGAGCTTTTTCACGTGCTCGTAGAAGGTCACCAAGTGCCGCTGGGAGCCGAGGAGCTTCCACTTCTTGGAATTCCACTTGGTGGCGTTGGCCACGGGCACCTCGGCGTAGACGGCAAACACCTCGGGCTCGCCCGCAAACGGCAGCCGCGAGCGCGGGCCGTAAAACTTGATGCGGAAGGTGTCGTCCTCGACGCGCCAGATCTTGACGCCGCCGACGTACTCGTGCATCGACGTGTGCATGGCGTACGGCGCGCCGCCCGGCAGCTGCCAGGCGCCCTGCTGGTCGCCGCGGCCGCGAAAGTGGTGGGGGTGCAGGCTGTGCAGGTCGTCGAGCCACGCGACGGGGTACTTGCCCTCCATGCGGAAGCGCACGCGCGCGCGCACGTTGGCGCCCTCGTCAAACGTGGTGCGCTTTGTGTGGTTGAACGTCGGATTGATCGGCTGGAACTTGCTGTCGGCCTTTGGTTTGGGCTTGCTGCCGCCCATAAACAGCGCCGGGAGCTGCACCGCCGACGTCATGGGAATTCCGGCGCGCTACTCTGCTTAGTTCCTATCAAGCCTTGTGATATTTACTACGTCATCCCAAAAACGACGCGCGGGGTCTCGCGGTAGAGCCCCGCCCGCGTGATCGCGTTCGTGACGCTGTCGCCTTGGAACTTGGCGTCGTGCAGCGCGACCGTCTGCAGGTGCACGTGCGGCTTGAGCGCGGCGATCACGGCGGGCGCGTCGCGCTCGCGCGTAATGCAGTCGACGAAGACGAGCCCCTTGTCCAGGCTGCCCATGCGCAGCTCCGAGCGGCCCCAGATCTGCTCGTAGAGCGTGAGCAGCGCGTTGCACAGCTTCTGCACGCGCAGCTCCTGCGAGCGCGGCGTGGGCGCCACGAGCTGCGGCAGCACAAAGATGAGCTCGTAGTTGACCGTGCCACTGAGCAGCGAGATGATTGGGAAGCCGAGCCACGACGGGTCAGGGCTGAAGGCGTTGGCGTCGCTCAGCCGGATGACACCGCGCCACGACCGCTTGGCGGTCTCGTACCAGCCGCACACGAGCGAGCACGTGTCCAGCTGCATACTCATGCAGGCCGCCGAGCAGTCGTGCGGATCGATGTGCGGGATCATGCGGCCGCAGCAGCCGCACTCACGCCGGTAGTCCACCGCGTCTTCGTCCGGGTCAAAGGTCACGTACGTGACGCCGACACCAATCTTGCGCGCGCTGCCAAAGAAGAGCACGCGCAGCACCGCCTCGGGCGTCAGCCACTCGCGCAGCGCCAGCGTCGCCGTGTACCGATCGTACCCGACGTCCGTGCGCCCCTTTTGCAGCCAGACGTTCTCGCTCATGCGCGCGAGGTCGAACTCGACCGCCGCGATCACAAACTGGCCTGGCGACCGGTCAAAGTCTCGCTTGATCTGGCCGTACTCGGCCCAGCGCGCGCCCTGCTGCGCCGTCTCGAGCGAGGTCAGGTCCACGACCAGCACGCGCGCCGCCGCGTACGAGCTGGGCTTGCCGGCGGCGCCCGAGTTGCCGTGACAGCTGCGCGCGAGCCACGAGCCGATGGAGATGCGCTGCATCGTCGGCGTCGACCAGAACGTGCGGCCATGTGCCTTGCGCAGCGTCCTCTCAACATCGCGCAGCTCGGTTCCCGCCAGGAACGTGGAGCTACCGATGCGCCCCCTGAGCCGGTGCGTGAACACGGCGTCCGACGCGCGTGCGCGGCCAATGAAGAAGCCCCAGCCCGAGCCCACCACCGTGGGCCGCTCGCCCGTCGCCTGCCACGCTGCGGACAACTCCTCGACAAACTCGTCGGGCGTGCGCGGCGCGCGCTGCCACGCAAAGGGCGAGTTGCCCGACAGCAGGCGCGCGCGCGCGCCGGCGCCGCGCAGGCGCAGGCGCATCGCCAGCGCGACGATCGCGAGGACCCCGAGCGCCAGAGCCAGCGCAAACTGCGCGCGCAGCAGCACCGCGCCGATCACCGCGCCCGCAAAGACGAGCACGAGCGCGGGCGCGGCCGCCAGCCACAGCGCCGTCGACGTGGATGGCATGGCGACGCGGCGCGTGCACTCCACCTAAAACGGCACCCGCGCGCGCTTATCCGGCGCTAGCGGGGTCTGGCAAAAATCCAATAAACTGGACCAAAGTTCCAATATTGGGTCGCTCCGCGCCCCTCGCCCTTCATCTTCCAAGCACCAAGTGAGTGCTTGAAAGATTATGCCCAGCGCACCATCTTCCAAGCACCCACTTGGTGCTTGGAAGATGTGCGGCCGACCGCGCGAACCGGCCCAATATTTGACTTATTGGGAAAATTTATTGGATTTTTCCATCAAAACTGTTTGCGGTGACATGGCTGAGCCTAGCTTCAATCCATGGTAGCGCGCGCGGGGACTCAGACTACCCGCGCACGCGCGCATGCGCATCAAAAAATCACGAGCATTCTCGCGGGGCGGGGGGCTCGATGGCGGGCAGGGCGCGCTTGGGCGTCTTGGGGCTGTTGCCTGCCTTGGGCTTGGACTTGGACGACGACGGCTCGGAGCGCACCACCTTGGGCCGCGGCAGGCGCGACTTGGGGGTGGGCGGCGGCGGCGCGCGCGTGATGTCCTTGGCGGCCGCCTGGCTCACCGTGTCCATGACGGACGACTCGAGGGAGACGATCGAGCTCGGCGTCTTGGACCGCGGCGACGCGATCAGCGCCTGCCCCGGCACGGTGGGCGACTCGACGCTCGAGGCGACGTGGTCAAAGGAGTTGGCGCACGAGACGGCCTCGTCGGTCGTGGCTTGGTCCTGCATGACGCCCAGGGTGCGGTGCGGTGCGCCCTCGGCCACGCGCGCGCCGAGCGCCTCGCGCGGGTCGTCGTTCTCGCACTCGTAGCAATGCGAGCTCGCCAGGTCCCACTGCAGCCGCTCCTTCTCGGCCTTGAGCTGTTGGTTGCGGTGCTCGAGCCACATGCTGGTGAACAGGGCCGTGAACATCCGCATCGCGCTCACGGGGCAGCGCGTCTCGCCCAGCGTGATGCGCACGGGCAGCGTCTTGCCGTCCTTGGTGCGCACCGACCACACGTGGCCGTTGGGGTTCTCATTGCGCGCGGCGCTCTCAAAGAGCGTGCGCCGGATCCACGCGTGGTCGCCGCCAAAGGAGCTGGCCTCGTACAGCAGCTCCATCACGGGCCGGCCCACGAGCTCCTCCTCCTCGTAGCCGAGCACGTCGAGCAGGCGTTGGTTGACGGCGCGGATGTTGAGCACGTGGTCGGTGACCACAAAGGGCTCGCGCGCGGCCGCGCCGAGCACAACGGCCTTGGCCGCCTCGTGCATGGCCTCGTGCACGTCGGCGTACTTGGCGACGCACACGAACCCGAGCGCGATCGCGACGAAGGCGAAGGCGTGCAGCGTCAGGTAGGCGTGCGTGTACACGTGGTGCAGCTTGAGCGCGGCCATGCCGAGCATGACCGCCGCCATGTTGGCGAGCGCGTCGGCCGGCACGCCGAGGAGCGCGCCCTGCGCGCCGATCGCAAAACCGATGCCGACGACGGCCGCGAGCTGGAAGGGCGCGGTCACCCGCTCGGCAAAGACGACACCGGTGCCGTCGTACGCGCCGGCGACGGTGAGCGTGAAGAAGAGAGGCACCGCCGTGGCCCACACGCGCCCCGCCCACCAGTAGACGCGCGGGTGGTTGCGCGAGCGGGCCGCGCCGAGCCGGGCGAGCGGCAGGGTCACGAGGCCGATGCCGCTGCCAACAACGACCGCCAGCCGGTTCGAGGAGCCCGGCACCGTCTGCACAAACAGCACGGCGCCCGCCAACACCTGGAAGACGCCCACGCGCGCGGCGCGGCCGAGCGGCACCGACGCCCACAGCCGCTCGCGGTAGGAGGGCGGTGGCGCGCACACCCCACCCATCGCTCAGCCGGTGGCGCGCATGCCTGCCCAGCGTGTGCCCCGCTTGTTGTCGTTTTAAGGTGACAAGCCAAACGTTTTTAAACATTCTTATGAACCCTTTTTTTCACTCCTACTGAGAACAACGTCAACTGCGTGCTCGGCCGCTGCTTGCCTGGAAAGCTCTCACCCCAACTATGGTCGGGCGGCGTGTACGCCGGCGCCGGGTTGTGCACGTCATAGTTGATGCGCAGCAGCTTCTGAAAGGCGCGCTCGGCCACGGCGGCGTGCGTGGTGGGCGGCTTGGGAGAAGGCTGCGACGGGGGCGATGGCGAAGCGGTGGCAGCGGCGCTCATGAAAACCACGCGTTTCAAAAAACCCAACGGAACACAAGCCGCGTGTTTTTCTAACAAGTTTAGCGTGTCAGTCGAGCTTCTTCCAGCACGATGGTTCGTAGCTCTCGCGCAGTAGCTGGATGCAGAAGGCGTGCTCGCCCCGGAACTCCTCGACGCGCAGTTGCTTAGTTATGCCGTCGAGGAACTCCGCGGTCACGCTCGTATTGAACTTGGTCGTAAAGGTGTCGAGCATGCCGTCGCCGTCGGGCGGTGCCACGCGCACGTAAGACACCTCCGACTCGTGCGGCAGCAGCTTTGGCGCGATGGCGGTGGTCCAGGTGTACGTCGTGTGGTCGTACAGGAAGGCGGTCGGGATGGCGAACCCCACCTCCGGCGAGAGGATGCACTCGGTGCCGACCGTCGCGGCGCACGCCATCGCGCGCTGCGCGGCGCGCGACGGCGTGTTGGCGCTCCGCGAGATGGCAAAGTGCGAGCACATGTCGGCGGAGAAGCGCACGGTGTCGTTGTAAAAGTCGCACTCGGGCGGGCGCACCGAGCCGTCGATGATCGACTCGGAGGGCCAGTGCGCCAGCAGCTCGTTGTTCTCGTTGACGAACACCACGTTCCGGTGGCTCCGCTCCGTAAACCAAAGGCTCCCGCCCCCGAACACGGCGAGTGCCGAAACGAACTTGTTAAACATGCCCCACACGCGCGCACAAACAAACTGGTCCCACCTACGCGATCCTTTTTATATGCGCCTAGCGCGTTCACTGCGCCTCGCGCGCGCTGTGCGCCTTGGCCAGCGCGGCGTCGACCGCCTCGGCCGCAAGCTGGCCGAGCTTGGCGTTGGCGGCCTCGTGCGCCCGGCGCGCCGCGTGCAGATCGAACTCAGCGTCCTTGGCCTCCTTCGCGTGCTTCTCCTCCACCCCCTTCTCGAACGCCTCGACGATGCGCTTCAGCCGCTTGACGCCCTGCGTAGAGATCGCGGCGAGCTTGCACACCTCGTCGCAGCGCACCTCGCACGCGCGCAGCTGTGCGGTGGCGGCGTCACGCGCGGCGATGACCGCCGGGTCGACGGGCGCGGCCTCGTGACAGGCGTTGACGATCTCCGCATCGGTGAGGTTGGGGTACTTGCTCAGCCGCACGAAACGCAGGTCGTCCTTGTACATTGCCGAGGAGGCGTAGGTCATGGCCGCCGAGAACGCCGTGGTCGCCGGGTCGGTCTTCTCGAGGTCGTGCCTGCCGTAGAAGCGGAAGCCCTCCGGGGTGTTCTCCATGTGCACGTCCTTGTACCCCGTCGCGTTGCCGGAGCGGAAGAGGACCACGCCGCTCGCGCGCGCGTCGGCCGCCACCTTGTCCTCGGAGTGCTCGCGCAGGGCCGGCGGCAGCTTGGTCGGCGGCAGCTTGAAGGGCGACTTGTCGCGCTCGCCGTCCACAAAGGTCTTCAGCGACTTCTCGAAGACGTCCTCGTTCTTCTTGAGCATTTCGGCGGCGGGCACGGGCACGGGCTCGGGGTCGATCTCGTAGCGCGCGCCCTCGTGCGTCTCGCCGGGGAGGTGCGGGAAGGTGACCTCGCACCGCTTGTCCGGCGTCCACACGGCGGGCAGCACGAGCGAGGAGCGAGCGGAGTTGCCCGAGGCGTAGTGCACGGTGACGCAAACGCGGTCGCCAGGGCGGAAGAACCGGCTAAACGTGAGCAGGACTTTGGTGGGCGCCTCGAGGGCTTTGCGCGCCGCTTCCTCCGCCTGTGCCTTCTTCCGATCCTCCTCATCGAGCTTCTGCCAGTGCACGCGGCAGCCAGGGGGGGTGCGTCCGGGCACCTGCTCGGCGACCTGTGCCCACGACTTCCCCTTCCTTGGGGTGCACGCGGCGCGGAGGCGGTCCTCCTCCTCCTTGGTCCACGGCTCGCCAACGCGATCATCGGAGCCCGCCAGCGCCTCCGCGGCGGGTGCGGTCGCGGGCGCGGGCGCAGGCGCGGGCGCGGGCGCGGGATCCAGCCCTCTGTCGCGCACAATCTGTGCGATGGCAGCCTTCTTCTGCCCATTGGAAAGGACAGAGTTCGCCGCGACCGTTTCGAACTCCGGGTAAAGCGCAGGGTACTTTTGCTTGAGCTTGGCGAATTCGGCTATGGTAATCGGCGCCGAGTCATTGGTGACGGCGGGCGCGGGCGCGGGAGCGGGCGCGTTCGCGGGCGCGGCGGTGACCGTGCGATCGGACCCAGCCAGCGTGGCTTGCTGCTGCTTCTTCTTCTCAATCTCCACCAGCTTCTGCTGCTGCTGCTGCGCTTGCAGCAGCTGTTGCTGCTGCAGATGTTGCTGCTGCTGCTGTAGGAACGACTGCTGCAGCTGCTGCTGCTTCAGCTGCCGCACGCGCTCGTGCTGCAGGGCCCGGTCCGCCGCCAGCCGCTGCTCGTGCGCCCGCTGGTGCGGAGACAGCTCCTCAACCGCGTCGTCGTCTGCATCGACGGCGGAGCGGGAACGCTTGCGCGCCGCCGAATCCGCCATGTCCTTCTTCGAGACGCGCTCCTCGGTGATCGTGCCGTCGTCCTTGGTCAGGTCCATAAACGCGACATCCTGCGTCGGCGCCGCCGCAGCAGGCGCCGCGGGAGCTGGCGCCGCCGCAGCAGGCGCCGCGGGAGCCTTTTGCTTGGCCCGGTACGACAACCAGCTCTTGTAAATCTCGTGAGTCGTCGCCCACTGGACGTGCGTGGACTTGGTGATGCGGAAGTGCTCGGCAAGGATGCGGATAAAATCGAGGGCGAACAGCGCAAGCTGCTTGAACGTCCGCGAGTCAAGACCGAGACCCGCGCGTCCTTCGTCCAACTGCGCCTTGAAGTCCATGACCATCTTCTTCGACTCCTTGGTGTAGTATGCGTCGCCAATGCGCGGGGACTTCTCGACGTACAGCTTCTCCACGTAGCTGACCTCGGCGTAGTAGGCCCGCTTCACGGACGCGTGCGCCTCCCAGAACAGCTCGGTGCGGTCACTCTGGCCTTTGACGGATAAGTCGGCACCCTTGCTCTCATCGCAGATGCGCGTGACGAGCTTGTCGACCGCCTTGTACCAGCGCGCCCACTCGGCAGTCGTCCGCTTTTTCGCCGCTTCGAATGCCATGAGGCGCTCGGACTCGAGCACGCCTTCCCACGTGGAATCCGCCGGAGCGGATTTGTGCACCAGCAGCGGCCCTGTAAACTTGGGCCGCCAGAGGGAGCGCTCTACGCCCTCGTGCCAACGCTGCAGCGGCACGGGCACGTGCAGGACCATGCCCACCCTGATGTCGCTCGGGACCTCACAGTAGAAGTGGCCCAAGTAGTCATCCGTCACCTGTAACTGGCAAAACTTGCGGCAGCGCACGCGATCGTCGACATTGAGCGTCACAAACTTGCCGGTGCCGGTCGTGCCGGGCAGCAGCGAGAGCCACGTGCCCTCGACCATGCGCCCCTCCCACGAAGCAAGGTACCGCTGGCGCGCCTCGCCGTCGATGAACATCGTGCCGCCGTTCTGCAGGATGGCCGCGGCCGAGTTGGTGTCCGCGCCGAGCGTCTTCACCGTGAAGCCCCAGCGCTCGGCGTCCTTCACAAAGTGCGCGACGACGTCGAGGAGGGGCTGCTTGCCGACGAGCGACTCGAGGGCGTCGAACTCGTCCCGCTTGTGCGCATTGTCGTAGCTGGCCAACTTGGACATCAGCGCCGTCATCATCTCGCGATTGAAGGTCGGAACCGTCAGCAGCCGCTGGATGATCGCCTTGAAAGGCCACCGGTACCGCACGGTGGCGCCTGACGCGGTCGCCTTGTCCCGCTCCTTGCGCCACCACCCGTCCGTGTGCACGGCCGTCGGCTTCTTCGAGACCGCCTTGCCGTCCAGCACCACGGTTTGCTCCTCGCCCTCAAGCTGCTCCTCGCACCCAAGCATCGGGTCAACGTCGCCCGCCGCCTCGCCGTCCTCCTCCTCCCCCTTCTCCTCCTGCGCCCCCGCGTGCAGCTCCTGCAGGAGCGCTGCCGCCTCGGTGTCGACCCCCGCGACGTCGTCCCCCTCTTGACGCGGGATGCGGATCGTCAGGGACTGCTGCCGCTTCACCGACGTCGCGCGGCTGCCCGCCTTTCGGATGACGGCGCCCTGCTTGAACGTCGCGTGCAACGATTTGGGATCGCCCATGCTCAGATCGTAGCCCCGCGCGAGCGCGGCGTTCCTAAAGGCGTGGAGCACGGCCCGAAGCCGCGCCACGCCCACCGACTCCGCCAGTAGCTCGAAGACCTTGCTCCTGCCCATCTTCCAACCCGCGAGCTGCTGCATCCGATCGCGCTGGCGCTGCTCGAGCGTCGGGTCGGGCCAGAGCTTGGCGACCACGTCGCTGATGGGGAACGCGTAGTCGTAGCTCAGGCCCTGGTCGGTGTGTGCGCGCACCTCCTCCCAGAAGGCTTGGTCGCCCCCGTTTGGCGGGGGCGGGGCGGCGTCGCCCTCGTAGTCCTCGGCCGTCTCGCGCGGTGTCGATGGCGAGGCCGGCGTCTGCGCTTGCTCGACAGCCACGAGCGCCGTCTGCGCGCGCTCCGTAGCCTTATTCTGCTGCCACTGGCGCTGGCGCTCGCGCGCCCGGCCCTCGGTCCAGTAGGGACGTTTGCCGTGCAGGTTCCGCGGCTTGTGCCGCCTCGCCACGCTGCCCTTGGTGCGAATCGGCCCGTGCGACGGCGCGGGCGCGGGGGCGGGCGCGGGCGCTGGCGCGCGCTGCGGCACGAGCGAGAAGGCGGACGTGGCCGCGGTGGCGAGCGGCAGCAGCGGCGTCTCCTTCTTCTTCTTGCCCCCGGGAATGGGTTCCTCCGACTCCTTGATGTCAAAGTCGCTGAGCGAGCCCGTGATCGACCGGGACTCGTCGAGGCCGTAGGCCACGGTCTCCGTGCTGGCGCTCCCCGGAATGGGAGACTCGCCGAGGTCCTTGAGGTGGGTCGGCTCCATTGGACGTGCGAGGGTGGATTTGGGCGAGGTGGGTGGAGGGGGGTGTACTCCACGCCGGGGGCAACGCCGGGCCGACCGCGGAAGGAAGTGCCTGCCGTCACCAAAGAAGGGTTCACAAGCCAAGCATTTTCATAAAAATTTACAACCGTGTATAAGTCCATTAGAAAAACGCTGTGCTTGTGCGCTGCCAGCGAGTGAGAGGAGGAGACGAACACGCTCGCGCGCGCATGCTCGCACCACCCTTCGACGACGGGCCGCCAGAGACCGCCCCGTTCTACGAGGCGCTGCAGCGCAGCGCCGCCGCCGTCGCCGCGAGCAACGACGCGCCGTTTGCCGCGAGCGCTTCGGCATTTGGCACCCTGGACGTCGATGCGCTGCTGCTCATCGCGCAGTTCCTCGCCCCGCACCCGAGCGCGACCGGGTGGATCGAGAAGGCCAAGGCGGCGGCGGCCGACCTGAACGCGCTCGTGCGGTCGTGCCACTTCTGGCGGCACGTCCTGTGCGGCGTCGGCCATTCGCTGCGCTTGGAGGCCTTTGCGCTCGCGCTGGGCTGCATCCCTTCGCCACTGCTGCCGCACGGCGACGCTGCCGGTCGCTGCTTTACACAGATGCTCGTGCAGGAGCGCCACCTCGTCCACCTCCGCGTGCTCGAATGCGCCGTCGAGCTCATGCTCACGCACTGCACGCTCGCGCACTGCACCGACGCGCTGCGCGCGATGCGGACGTACCGCTCCAGCCCCTTCATCGTCGACACCGAGAGCGCGTCGATGGCCGCCCCAAAGCACGCGCTCGGCCGCCGCGCGCTCGAGGGGAAGCGCGTGGAGCTGCACGTGGCGGCGACCAGCGCGACGTTCAAGATGGGCATCGTCGCGTCGCAAAGCGCACGCGGTGCCACGCCGGGCGGCGTGCTGCTGGCGTCGGCCGGGTTGCCGCAGGATCGGCCGAACGGCGCGTGCCTTCGCCCCGTCTTCACGTACGTCGCGTCGCAAAAGGCGCGACTGTACACGCCCGCGTCCGAGCTGCAAAAGAGCCCGCTGTTCAACCCGCGGAAGGAGGTCATCGCTGCAACGGTCTGCGGCGATGTGGCCATCCTGTGTCTCGCTCATGCCGAGGACGCTCACTCGTACGAATTCACCTCGCACGTGATCAGCCTGTGGTCGCTCTCGGGAAACAATGAGCAGCCCATCTCCGAGAACACGGTGCACATGGGTGTTGCTCTTGAGGTGTGGGCGGTCGAGGGCGAGTCGAGCGACCAAGGCAACTACCTCGAGATCTTCACGCTCGTAAGCGCCGTGAGGCTATGCGAACAGGGTGGATTTCGCATGCACTTGGCCGTGCGCAACGATCGCTACGCGAAGGGTCCCGGCGTGTGGTCGTCGGTGGGACATTCAGACAAGTACCACTTCCTATCGTCCTCCAACTCCTACGGCACCGAATGGCGCTACTGGAACCCACCAAATCACGCAAAAGGCGTCTCGGTCTTCCGCCGAGCGATGATCGCCACCGCGTCGCCGTTGGCCAGCATCGCCTTCTGCGTGCGCGGCTGGATCAAAAGAACTCCGCAGTTGCCCGAAGACAACGATACAAAGAACCTCCCGGTCCTGGTCTACCGCATCATCGTGGTCAGCAAGCACCCTCCCGCGAAGACGTCCACGCTGTTTGAGTCCATCGACAACCAGCGCGTCGACGTGATCCAGTCCTACACAGCGCCGTACGAGGGACTAGACCTGCTCTCCTACACCACGATGCGCACAGAAAACCGAGTGCCGCACATTCACCTGTCCCCCTGCGGCACCATCCTCGTCACGACGTCGACGCGGGGCTCCACCGCGCCCGATCTGCTCTCCATCTACCTGCGCGACCCGAAGCTCGGTTGGCAGCGTCGCGCGCGCCACGAGCGAGGGAACAGCTACAGCACCATCAGCGGGACGCCGTTGAAGCCCTCGGATCGCCTGTGGAGGCACCAGCTCGGCGACTGGCCACGCCAAAGCAACCAGAGGGCGCACCTCATCGAGTGGGCGTACAGGTCGCAGCAGCCCGGCACGAACTACGAGTTTCCGCAAGTGGGGGCGAGCGCCTTCTCGCCCTGCGGCAAGTACCTCGCGATGCTCACAAAGACCTACATCTTCATCATCGACCTGCACGGTTCGCTCTGCCACGAGAAACTGCACGTGCGCGGCATCCGGGTGAGCGACCA
>Ga0115013_10001795_pt1 | contig 12212 bp, 11 predicted proteins | sample SouAtlMetagenome_2_FD_88686 | JGI IMG/M metagenome (GOLD analysis project Ga0115013, IMG submission 88686) | Marine eukaryotic phytoplankton communities from Atlantic Ocean - South Atlantic ANT15 Metagenome | ecosystem: Environmental > Aquatic > Marine > Oceanic | place: South Atlantic Ocean...
GCTGTCATGCCAAGGGTGGCCCGCAGTCCTGCTCCACCAGCACCAATAACCAAAACATCATACTCGTGGTCTGTGATAGGATAACTTGTCATACAAATCTCTAAAAAGGGTTCATTTATATATAATATAAATATTACAATAGAAAATTACAAAAATATGTTTATTTTTTATATATATGCTTTAATTAATGATTATCATTTGTAGGGAATAAATAATATGAAATTTCAGCTTGCGGTAAATCTTGAACGTCAATCTTCTAAAGAAGATATGTCAGACGTAGCTTCACATACATTAGAGATGGTAAAAATGGCTGATAAAGGCGGTTTTAATATTGTTTGGTCAGCTGAACACCATGCTTTAGAAATGACTATTGCACCAGACCCATTTCAACTCCTTGTATGGTGGGCAGGCCATACTGATCAAATTAGATTAGGAACTGCTGTTGCTGCTGCACCATATTGGCACCCTATAAAGTTAGCTGGCGAGGCAGCAATGACTGATTTGATCTCAAATGGAAGACTTGAATTTGGGATTGGTTCAGGTGCCTATCAAAGAGAGTTCGATAGAATGTACCCGGGCTTAAAACAATCAGATGCTTGGAGGTATATGCAAGAATCTTTACCAGCTATTAAAGCATTATGGCAGGGTGATTATGAGCACAAAGGTGATTTTTGGTCATTTCCAACATCAACTTCTGTTCCAAAACCAATTCAAAACCCTCATCCACCAATTTGGGTTGCTGCAAGAGCACCTATCACTTATGACTTTGCCGTAGAAAATGAATGTAATATAATGTCTTGGCCACTTACTAGACCCATGTCTGAAGCTGAACTGTATAAATCAAGATTAGATGAAGCGATGCAAAAGTTTCCTGGCAAGCCAAAACCTATATTTGCTATGATGAGGCACACTGCAGTTTATGATAATAAAAGTGAATGGGAAACTCCTGTAAAAGCACTAACAAAAGTGCTTGGTCAATTTGAAAACTTATTTAAAAATCTTGGTGACGTTGAAAACGGCTTTACAAAAGTTATCCCATTAAATGAACTTGAAAATAGAGAGCAATATAATCCAGAAATGCTTGATGAAAATTTGATGTTTGGCACCCCTGATGAAATTATTAAAAAATTAAAATTATATGAAGAACTAGGTGTGGATGAATTTATATATTATGCGACTTTTGGCTTAGGACATAAAGAACAGATTAGATCAATGGAATTGTTTATTAATGAAGTAATGCCTGCTTTTTAGATTAACTGATTTAGGATTGAAAATATGCTAATGACACAAAATCATGAACAAGAATTATTAGAAAAAACAGTTAAAAGATTTGTTGAAGAGGAACTATACCCTCACGAAGAAATTGTAGATAAAAACGGTGAAGTTCCGATTGAACTTGGAAGGCAAATAGAGAAAAAATCAAAAGAATTGGGTTTGTTTTCCGCAAATCTACCTGTGGAAGTTGGCGGTGGTGGCCTTGATTATGAAAGCATGCTTTTAATAGAACGTGAATATGGTAAAACCACTCACGCTCTTCATGCATGGGCAGCTAGACCAACAGAGATTTTATTAGCGTGTGAAGGAGATCAAATAAAAAATTATTTGGATCCATGTGTTAGCGGTGAAAAAAGAGAATTGTTTGCTCTAACTGAACCTGATGCAGGTTCTGACATAATGTCTATGAAAAGCAATGCAAAGAAAGATGGCGATGATTGGATCCTTAATGGTTCTAAGCATTTTATTTCAGGACCAGTAATGCCAGATTTCGCTATTGTATTTGCTTCAACAGGTGAAGATGACACCCCCCGAGGTAAAAGAAAAAGGATAACTGCATTTTTGGTTGATGTTGGTGAAAAGGGATTTGAAATTGGTGTAGGTACAAAATGTGTCAGTTACAGAGGATACCATGCTTTTAGGCTTAACTTTTCAGATGTTAGACTTGGACCTAATCAAATTTTAGGTGAAGAAGGTAAAGGATTAGAGTTATCTGGCAAATGGCTAGGAATGGGTAGAATATGGGTTGGTGCCTCTTGTTGTGGTAAAGCTGAAAGGTTATTTGAACTAGCAAAAGATTGGGCCGCATCAAGAAAGCAGTTTGGCCAACCAATTGGAAAGTTCCAAGCAACAGGATTTAAATTAGCTGATATAGCCATTGAATTAAGAGCAGCTGATCTATTAGTTAAAGATGCTGTAAAACGTGCAAATGATGGAGAAATGTCTGATGCTGATGCAGCTATGGTTAAAGTTTTTTGTTCTGAAATGCTAAATAAAGCAGCTGATAATACTGTTCAACTTTACGGAGGGATGGGCTTGATGGAAGAACTCCCTATTCAAAGACTTTGGAGGGATTCACGTCTTGAGAGAATTTGGGACGGAACTTCAGAAATACAAAGACATATTATTACAAGGTCTATTCTAAGACCTTTAGGTGCATGAATAGTAATCTCCTGAATAACCTAAATCGTCTTTTTAATCCAAAAAATATTGCTGTTTTTGGAGGAAATGACGCTGAGATTGTAATTTCACAGTGTAAGAAAATGGGCTTTAAAGGAGATATTTGGCCCGTTAACCCCAAAAGAGAGAAAATTAATGGAATTGAATGCTTTCAATCTGTTGATGATCTTCCACAAGGACCTGATGCTTCATTTATAGCAGTACCCAGATTACCTGCCATAGAAATAGTAAGAAAATTAAATGAAATGAACTCTGGAGGCGGGGTTTGTTATACCGCAGGTTTTAGAGAAGTTGGCGCAGAAGGGGTAAAACTTGAAAAAGAGCTATTAGAAAGCGTAGGAGACTTTGCATTAATAGGCCCAAATTGTTATGGGATGATAAACTATGTTAATAAAATTGCCCTTTGGCCTTTTGACCATGGAGGTGAATTTCCTGGTTTTGGAGCAGCAATAATTACTCAAAGCGGTATGCTATCAAATGATCTTTCTACAAGCCGTAGATCTATGCCTTTTGCATATATGGTTTCAGCAGGCAACCAATCGGTTTTATCAATTGAAGACTATATAGAATATTTTTCTCAAAAAGAGGAAGTCAAAGCGATAGGTTTACACATTGAAGGTCTTCAAGATATAGAACAATTTCAAAGAGGATGCCTAATGGCACTAGAAAGAAAGGTTCCAATTGTTGCAATAAAAACTGGTTCTTCAACTATTGGGAATAGCCTTGTAAGCAGTCATACAGGATCATTATCAGGAACAGATGAAATTTACAATTCTTTGTTTGATCATCTAGGAATAATTAGAGTTACAAATCCCCATGAATTTTTGGAAACTTTAAAATTCTTGTGTATTTCTGGTCCTGTTGCTGGAAAAAAATTAGCAGCTTTTACTTGCTCTGGGGGTGGGGCGACAATGTTAGCAGATTATGCTGAAAAAATTAATCTAGATTTCAATCAACCATCTAAAGAAATCGATAATAAACTGAAGGATTTATTACCACTAACAGCAACTGTTTCTAACCCTTTAGATTACACAACACCTATCTGGGGCATACCTGAAAAAACAGGACCAGTATTTAATTTATTCTTAGAAGATGATTACGATTGCGCAATACTAGTTCAAGATTATTTACCACCTAATATCAATGAACTAAACAAGTATTATTTAAAGGATGCTGAAGCATTTTTTAAAGCATCTAGAAAACTAAACTTGCCAACAATAATTTGCAGTACAGTTCCAGAAAATAATGATCAGAAAATAGGTGATTACTTTGTCAAAAATAAAGTTACCCCAATTCAAGGATTAGAAGAGGCACTTAATGCCGTAAAGAGAAGCTATAAATTTTACCAACGTTATAATGAATTTATTGAGGGCAAAATATTAATAAAAAATTCTATTAATAACGATAACTTAAAATCCAAAATGTTGAATGAAATTGAATCCAAATCCATTCTGACAAAGGTTGGTTTGAAAATACCAAATTTTTCGAGTGTGAATTATTCTAACGAAGTAAAATTAGAAGAAAATGAAAATAAACTAAATTTTCCTATCTGCGTAAAAATGGTCAGTGATGAAATTCAGCACAAGACAGATTTAGGGGCTATTAAACTAAATATAAGTAACTATGACGAACTTGATGAAGCAATCAATGAAATACGATCAAATGTAATTAGTAGTGATGCAAAATTTTCAAATCATTTTCTAGTTGAAGAAATGCAAAATGAACCAATAGGAGAACTTTTAGTAGGAATATTTTATGATAAACAATTTGGTTATATCATGACAATTGCGGCAGGAGGAATATTGGCTAATTTAATAGAAGATTCAGTTTCTATATTACTTCCAACAACTATAACTGAAATAGATAATTCTCTTCAAAGATTAAAAATAAATAAATTATTTTCTGGATATAGAGGAAGAAAAAAAATTGACAGAGATTGTCTTTTGAAGAATTTATTGAAATTAGCTGATTTTGCTATTGATAAAAAAAATCAAATTCAACAATTAGAAATCAATCCTTTATTTGTTTTTGAGAAAGATAATGTAGCTGTAGATGGGATTATTTGGAAAAATAAATGAATCTAAAATCTCTTATGTTTTTCTTAATTGGTACCTTTGTACCTGCTAGCGCTTTTGCTCATGTTTCAGAAAGAGCATTAATCCTATTGCTTCCTACTGAATTTTATATACCTGCTGGAATTGCAGTTTTAATTTTAACGATATTAATAGCTTATTTAACACCTGTATCATTTATAACATCTTTATTTTTGTCATATAAATTTAAGGTAAATATTCATAATTATATTTCCGTAAAGGCAATAGAGGATTTGAAAATTTTAATAAGCTGTATAAGCTTAATATTCCTCATAACATTAATAATCTTTGGTTATATTGGATCAAGGGATCCTTTGGCCAATCCATTATCTCTTTTTATTTGGTCAGTATGGTTTATGGTAATGCCAGTAATTCAAATTATATTTGGAAATGTTTGGGCTTTTTTAAATCCCTGGTACGGTTTTGGAAGATTATTTTTTAAAAATAAAATATTATTCAAATTAGACCAAAATTATTCTCTGGTATTTTCTTCAGTCGGATTTTTACTATTTTCATTATTTATGTTAGTTGACATAGCCCCTGATGATCCAGACCGACTTGCAAATATTGTAACCATCTATTTATTAGTAAACTTTATTTTTATGAAAATTTTTGGTGTTGACTGGCTTAAAAATGGAGAATGTTTCACTTCATTCTACAGACTTTTATCAAAATTATCTTGGATTTGTATAAAAGAAGGTAAAATTTATGTAGGTTTTTTTGGTTCTCAGTTAAAAGACATAAATACTTTTCCTCCTATGTCGGTATTATTTTTATCAATAATATTAGCAACTTTATCATTCGATGGATTAAATGAAACTTTTCTTTGGTTTAAAATAATCAATGTTAATCCATTAGAATTTTATGGTCGATCTTCAGTAGTTTTAGAGAATTCATCTGGATTAATATTTTTTGCAATTTTATTATTTTTAATATTCTCAATAACAATATTTTTAGGTCATAAATTTATTAATGAAAAAGTAGCTTTTAAAAACATTATAGGGATCAATTCAATTGCACTTTTACCTATTGCTCTTGCTTATCATATTGCGCATTATTTAACCTCATTTTTAGTAAATATACAGTATTCATATAAAGTAGCTTCTGACCCTTTAAACAATGGTATGGATCTATTAAATTTAGGTGATTTTAATGTGACAACCAGCTTTTTTAATACTATAGAAACGGTTAAATTAATTTGGTTCATTCAAGCAGCAGCAATTGTTATAGGACACGTAATTGCTGTTTTATTGGCCCATTCAATTTGTGAGGGATATCTAAAAACAAAATCCTCTATATTAATAAGTCAATTTCCAATTAGTATATTTATGATTGGATATACTTTTCTTGGATTATGGATATTATCTACACCTACAGTAGGATAAATTCTTAATTTATTATTACTAGACATTAGTAAAAATTTGTTCCATTAATTTTATGTATAACTGATAAACGTAATTTTATTATGGGGCAGGTAAATGAAAAAAATAATAAATAAAATTTCTAGAAGAAAATTAATGAAAGGGGTTGCTGCTGCAGGAAGTGTTGCTGCAATGCCAGGATTTGTTAGATATAGTCAAGCTGCAAGTTCAGCACCAATTAAAATTGGCTTCCAAGTTCATAGAACGGGTATAGGAGCAGCTTATGGAAGGTGGTATGACAGAACCACACAAGCAGCTGTAAAAGTTATTAATGACGCAGGTGGTATCAATGGCCGACCAGTTGAAGTTGTTGCTGAAGATGATGGAACTGATCCAAAAAGAGGAGCAGAAGCACTTGAAAAATTTGCTAACCAGCATAACTGTGACGTAGGTTTTGGAACACTGTTCTCACATGTTGTAATTGGTTCTGCTCCAAGAGCTGGCGAATTAAAACTTCCATATTTTGTAGTTTCTGAAGGTCACCATGTAGCTTCTGGAATGTTGAATAGATATACACTACAACCAGGAATAACAGATGTTAAAAGCCAAGTCCAAGCTATGGCTCCATTTGTAAAAGATAATGTTGGTAAGAAAGTTACCATGATATATCCGGATTTTGCTTTTGGCCATGATCATAGAGATTACTTTTCAGCTGCATTTGAAGCGCAAGGTGGAGAAATTATTGCAAAGGTTCCTATCCCACCAACAGAGTCCAGTTTCTCAAAATATTTCCCAAAAATACCAAGAGATACAGAAGTTATTTATCACGTGATGGTTGGACCAGCAGTTTTAACTTTTGTTAAAGAGCTTGGTGAGTTTTATGGTTCAAAAAGTCCTAAACTCTTTGGGTTTATTGATAGTTTAGAAGCTGTTGACTTAAGCACTCCAGGATTAGAGTTTCTTGATGGCAGTTACTTTTGGGAAGGTAACCCAAGATACGCTCAAGCTAACCAAAGTGATCATGATAAATTTTATAGAGCAGCTGTTGGAGTGGATGCAAATGGTGCATCTGTTTCAGACCCTAAAGATGTATCAACTTATGCTCACATGTTTGGTTGCTGGGAAACATTGCACATCATCAAAAAAGGCATGGAAGAGTCTGGTTACGCAGGAATTGGTGATAGGGCTAAACTAATTGAAGCAGTTGAAAATATGAGTGATATGCCTTTGTCTCAAGCTCACCCACAAGGTGCTAAAATATTTAATGGTAAAACTCACCAAACATTTGGTCATCAATATATAACTAAAATGACTAATGGAAAGTTAGTTTTAGCTCATACAACATCAATTGAGGATACATTTTATCCTGATGAAGTTGATTACACTAAACAATCATTTTAGTTAAAATTGACTTAGAATAATATGGATTTAGGGCCTTATCTACTTTTTGCTTCACTAGAAGGCCTTGTCCATGCTGCTGTATTATCACTCATTGCTCTGGGATTAAGTTTAGTCTTTGGAGTAATGAGGATTGTTAATGTTGCACACGGTGAGTTTTTTATGCTTGGTGCTATACTAGCATGGTGGATATCATCTTTTGCGCTTGGTAATGCAGCTTTAGGATTTTTATTAGCATTATTAATTGCGCCTCTGATTGCTGGAGTTATCGCAATGTTTTCTGATTGGTTAATTTTAAAGCATTTGAAATACGACCCTGAAGCAACGATAATAGCAACAATAGGTATATTATACATTATTCAGCAAGCTGCTTTAATGACATTTGGTCCAGATGCAAGACCAGTTGAGCAACCATTTAATATTAGATTAGATTTATATTGGTTTGGATTTTCAGCATATAAATTCTTTGTTATATTTGCTTCGATAATCCTTTTATTATCAGTATGGCTTGTAATGGCTAAAACTAAATTTGGCCTTCTTTTAAGAGCAACTCAATTAGACAGTGAAACAGCCCAGGCATTTGGTATACCTATTTCAACTGTATACAGTCTTGTTTTTGGTGCAGGCGCTGCAATAGCAGCAGTTGGTGCAGTTTTAATAGTTCCAATTCAGCAAGCACATTACTTAATGGGAGGTGAACCATTACTTTTAGCTTTTATTGTCGTTATTATTGGAGGTTTGGGTAGTCTGCGTGGTACAGTTGCCGCAGCAGTTCTTATAGGTATGAGTGATGGCATAATATCAGTTTTTTTCTCGCCAACTTTGGCAAAAATATTAGCAACTTTATTAGTTGTATTTGTTTTATTGATAAGGCCAAATGGATTGTTTGGAACAGCTAAAGCATGAGAAAAGATTTAATCCTTCATTTAGGAGCATTAGCTATACTCCTATTTCTTGAACTTTTTGGAGTTTTTTCAGACTATCATCAAGGTAATTTTGCTAGAATATTAGTCTTAGCTGCTTATGGGATTGGATATAATGTCTTGTTTGGTTACACAGGACTTTTAAGTCTTGGTCATGCACTTTTCTTCTCTGCAGGCCTTTATGCATCCGGATTATCAATTTATCACTTGGACTATAATGTTGGACAATCACTAATACTAGCTATTTGCTTTTCAGCCTTTTTTTCTCTGTTAATAGGTTATCTTGCTCTAAGAACTGTCGGCGTATCATTTATGATAGTTACGTTAATGTTCTCTCAAGTTGGTTATTTATGTATTTTATATTTTGGTGGCATTACAAGGGGGGACGAAGGCATTGTAATACAACAATCAAGCAGAGTTTTTCTTTCCTTAGATTTATCTGACCCAACTATAAGATACTATTCAGCACTAATTATTTTTTCATTATGTTTAATTTTTAATCTTTGGATAGCAAAAAGTTCATTTGGTAGAGTTTTGATAGCCATAAGGGAAAATAGCGATAGAGCACTTATGCTAGGATATAATGTACATTTATACAAACTATTAGCAGTTATTATTTCTGGAACTATTTCAGGCCTTGCGGGAGCATGTTATGGTATTTTATTCGGTTATGTTGGAGCAAGTTTTGCTGCGGTACCGTACTCAATATTTCCTCTACTATGGGTTTTAATAGGTGGGGCTGGAACTGTTTTAGGTCCCCTCGTTGGAGCAATTTTTATGTTTTATCTAATTGATTACGCGAGTGATATCACTGATGCTTACATGATTATAGTTGGTATTACTCTTCTAATAGTAACTTTATACGCTAGAAGAGGTTTATTAGGTGAATTAAGGTATAGGTATTTCAAATGGATACCGTAGATAACATCCTTCTTTATACAGAAAATGTTAGCAAGAATTTTCAGGGCATTAAAGCTGTCAATAATGTTAACTTTAAAATTTATAAAAATGAAATAAGGGCTTTAATTGGTCCAAATGGTGCTGGGAAAACAACTTTTGTATCTCTGCTTTGTGGAAGAATTAATGCTACTGCTGGAAGAGTGGTTTTTTGTGGAGAAGACATCTCTAACTTACCAGTCTTCGAAAGGATTTCAAATGGGATAGGCTATACATTTCAAATCACTTCGATTTTTTTTAATCTAACTGTTTACGAAAATGTAGCATTGGCAATTAAAAAAGACAGTACAAATAGAGAAGAGAATTCAGTTTCTGAAGTTCTTAATAAAGTTGGACTATTAGATAGGATTGAACAGCGAAGTGGTGACTTGAGTTATGGGCATCAAAGACTTCTTGAGTTAGCAATGGGAATGGCTCAAAAACCTAAATTGCTCATTCTAGATGAACCAACACAAGGATTATCAGATTCAGAAATTGAAAATTTTAAAAAATTAATAAAGGACATCTCGTCATCAACAACTATTCTTTTGATAGAACATAATATGGATGTAGTAATGTCTATAGCTGATAATATTTCAGTACTTCATTTTGGTGAAATTATTGCTGATGGTGATAAAGAAACAATTCAAAATGATCCTATTGTGCAAAAAGCTTATCTGGGGGATTGATGCTAGCCGTTAAAAATTTAACATCATATTATTCAAATATAAAAATTCTTAAAGACATTTCATTTAGTTTAGAAAAGGGAAAGGTACTATGTCTTCTTGGCAGAAATGGTGCTGGCAAAACAACCACTCTCAAGTCATTAATGGGGTTGGTTGATAAAACTGAAGGTCTTATAAGCTTTAATGATGAGAAAATATCAGGAATTTCTGCTCATTATATTCCCAAGAAAGGTATTGGTTATGTGCCTCAAGGTAGAAGACTTTTTTCAGAGTTAACTGTAGAAGAAAACCTTGAGATAGGACTTCTAACGCGAGGAAAAGGTGAAATTACAAAAAATAATGTTTTAACTATGTTTCCAAGACTTAAGGAAAGACTTGATCAAATTTCTGGGACATTATCAGGGGGTGAACAGCAAATGTTAGCTTTGGCAAGAGCACTTTGTATTGAGCCCTCTCTATTACTCTTAGATGAGCCCACTGAAGGATTACAGCCTTCAATGATTTCACTAATAAGAAAGAGTATTTTAGAATTAAAAAAACAAGGGGTTGCTATACTTTTAGTTGAACAAAGAGTAGAAGCTATTTTATCCATAGCTGATGAAATTTTAGTTATAGAAAACGGGTCAATTGTCTTTTCAGCAAATGCCAATGAAGTCCAAAAGGATCATAAAAAATTATATAGTTTTTTAGGTGTTTAAATTAAAGATTAGAAGTTTTTAGTAATCTAACACCTTTACTTTTCATATCATTTAAAGAATTTTCTAGTGACCCATTTAAGTCAATTGCCCTACATGCATCTTCTATAACAATTACGTTATATCCAAGTTTAGCACCGTCTATGGCAGAAAAATAAACACAGAAATCCAATGCAAGACCACAAAGATAAATAGTATTTATTCCTCTGGATTTCAAATACCCATCTAAACCTGTAGGTGTTTTTTGGTCATTTTCAAAAAATGCTGAGTAACTATCTATTTCCGGCCTGAAGCCTTTTCTGATTATAAGGTCCGCATTATCGGTAATTAATTTTGAATGAAATTCTGAACCTTCAGTACCTTGTATACAGTGATTAGGCCATAACACTTGTGGACCATAAAACATTTCAACTATTGAGAGAGGTTCTTTACCTTCATGATTAGAGGCAAATGACTTATGAGTGCTAGGGTGCCAGTCTTGAGTAATGATTTTAATTTTAAATCGTTCCTGAATTTTATTTGAGATATCAACTATTTCATCACCTTGATTGACAGCTAAAGCGCCACCTGGACAAAAATCATTTTGAATATCAATTAATACTAATGCTGTATCTTCACCAAAATTACTCATCATTTATTAACCTCACAATAAATTATCCTATACATATATATTCCAACATATTATTTTTAAAATATAGTTTTAATTTTAATTTAGTATTAAAACAAATACTGAAAATGTTAATTTTATTTTTTAAAAAGGCACACTTATGGATGAAGAAGACATTAAATCAATGAAGTTATATAACTTCATTGACAGAGTATATAATGAGTTAAAAGAATTAGGAAAAGAAATTGAAGGTGATTTATCAATTAATGAGCTTTCTTCATTTGATCAACTACATTACCATGGAACTGAGTCAATTGATTTTGCTATAGAGAAACTAGGTATTAATAGTAATTCAAAAGTTTTAGAAATTGGCTCTGGGATTGGAGGACCTTCAAGATACATAGCAAAAACAACTGGTGCAAAAGTTACAGCTCTTGAGCTTCAAGAAGATCATCATCTAGTTGGTATAGATCTTACAAAACGATGTGGGTTAGAAAATAATGTAGAGCATTTATGTGGCGATTTTTTAAATATGAAACTACCAGATGAAACATACGATGCAGTTGTAAGTTGGCTTGCTCTGTATCATATTCCTAATAGAGATGATTTATTAGGATCATGTATTAAAATTTTAAAGCCTAATGGATATTTTTTTGCAGAAGATTTTGCTTTTCATAAGGCTTTTAACAACGAAGAAAAATCTGAGCTTTCAAAAGATTTTTTTGCTAATTATATCGTCAGTTATGATGATTACGCTTCAGATCTTATAAAAGCTGGATTCAAAGGAATTGTATCAGATGACATGACAAAAAGCTGGAGTGATTTTACCAAGTCTAGACATAAAGCTTATGAAGATAATATTGCTAGACATACGAGGGTTCATAATGAAGCAGTAGTTGAGAATATGCTATATTTTTATAACTTTGCGATGAGATACCTAGATGGTGGCAAACTTGGTGGAATAAGAATATATGCTAAAAAATAATTGTTAAAATGAAAAATAATCGCATTTTAACAAATCCTTTATTAATTATAGGTTATTAAGTAAGTGTTTAATAA
>Ga0115013_10001797_pt1 | contig 12205 bp, 7 predicted proteins | sample SouAtlMetagenome_2_FD_88686 | JGI IMG/M metagenome (GOLD analysis project Ga0115013, IMG submission 88686) | Marine eukaryotic phytoplankton communities from Atlantic Ocean - South Atlantic ANT15 Metagenome | ecosystem: Environmental > Aquatic > Marine > Oceanic | place: South Atlantic Ocean...
GAATTCTTTGTGGACGAAATGAATCCCTACTCTTATGACGTCGTAATTGTATTGGAAAGGAGTGAGGGTGGAGATGGCTCAGTACTGTCGTCTACCCTGATCGCCTTATCCGAGCGTTCAGAAGCAACTCAAAAAATCAGCACGCTGCCTGTTGTAGCGGCGCTAGCATCAATGTCGATCATACTCTTCATAGTCCAATCTCGTCGATGAGACTCTCAGCACATCTTCTAACCGCCTCTTCCGAAGTTCTCTTTGCTTCAAATCCTAGAGAATCGAGCCTCCCAACATCAAGCCATGTTCTGGGAACATCTCCAGGCCAGCCCCTGTCTCCACCAGTATATCTGATATCCACGCCCTCAAGTCCTGATGCCTCCACTACAATCTCGGCTATGCGGGATACTGAGACAGTTTCATCTGTTCCGAGATTGTACAGTGCAACCCCTTCATCCGAGGAATCAATGATGTGGAGCATCCCATTAACGGTATCTTCAACATCCATGTATGATTTTTCTTGAAGACCATTGCCCAATACTTCCAGAACACCCCTATCACTGCGTAATTTGTGTATGAAGTCATAAATCACCCCATGAGTTCCTCGTGGACCGACTATGTTCGCAAATCTGTGAATCCAGGCAGTTGCACCAAATGTTCCCGCCCATGCGCTAATCAGGGACTCAGATGCCAATTTTGATGCCCCATAGAGCGAAATGGGTAATGTGGGCCCGTATGACTCTGGAGTTGGCATAGCCTCAACTTCACCATACACTGCACTGGAACTAGAAAATGAGATCCTCCCAACACCATTTTTTCGCATACTCTCAAGGACATTATACGTTGCAATGGTGCCTTGCTTAAGATCGGTATCCGTGACCTTGGTCCCTAGGCGAATATCAGGATTAGCAGCAAGGTGATGAACGGTTGTAACGCCCTCCATGGCATCAGACAATCTGTCGATGTCTAGCAAATCTGCGATGACGATCTCCACCGAATCACCGATATGTCCCTCGATGAAATCAATACGGCCAGATGAGAGATTGTCGATTACGCGAACCTTTTCCCCCTTCGATACCAATCTGTCCACAAGATGACTTCCGATGAAACCAGCGCCCCCCGTAACAAGATGCATGTGCCTGCCACTACGGTGTTGAGTTTGACATCTTCGGGCGCCATAATTTTTGAAAAATAAGATTTTGCCGCATATACGGCCATCACTACCCGTTGTCATGCGAACGCTTCATGGACGTAATTGGCCGCACCAATGGCGTGGATGACCCTGTTGATGATGAGGCCGAATTCTGGCGGCGCTTCTTCGAATCAATACAACCTGCACGAATCGCCATTGCCGATGCCCTGTCTAAAATGAGTGAGACAGCACCCGTACGCTTCATTTCAAGAGGCATCGAAGCAGGTGGCAAGGTCACCGATCGCGCAGGGATTTTTGGTAGACGTCTCTCAGACTATGCCTATGCTGCCATACTCAGATCGCCAGGAATAATCGTGGCATTACTACTCTTGATGACGGCACTAGTGGGTAGAGACGCGCTTGAATTCGAACACCAGATCAACGGGGATGTCGAGATATACCTCCCAGATGGCGCTGATTCCACTGAACTACTCAAACAGGTGCGCGAACAATGGGCCACTGATATTGTAATTCTTTATGTTCAAACCGACAATGCTGCAACTGCATCTGCAGAACGCGGTTCGGAGAATATAACCGATGCAGATATCTTGAGGCAGATGTCTTGGATTGAAGGGGACGACTTGAATTCAGATTTAGGCGGCTATAGAGCCGGTCTGGATCGTGATAAGACGGACCGTGGCTCTAATGACGGAGTGGTATGGGTCCTGTCTCCTGCTCAAATCATCAAGGAAGCCAACTCCTCATCTTATCGATTCAATTGCGCTGTAGAAAAATACGCGCTGCCAACCGGGCAGCAGGAGAACTGTGCCGTTGCATCCCTGAACCCCTACACAGGATATTCGATACCGCAGGGTTCAGGCGCCCAAGAGCGAATCGATCAGTATGTCGAGAATGCAGGCTCACTAATGGAGTCATTTGTCCGTGATACCGATGGCGATGGCATCTGGGATACTGGCGTGATAATCATGGGCATCACCTTCGACATGTCCGATACAGATATCCCTCCTCGCGACGATCCAAAGGGAATTTCCGATGAAAATCCCTCTGGACAGATACGAGATCACAAGGCATTCCTGGCATACGCCGACCAATTAATCCACGAGGAGTCACGGCCTGAAGACTGTGAATTGTGCAAAAGAACATACAATTTCCCGACCCATTCATGGGACCCTGAGAGGTCAGATGTCATTCCTCCCCGCGAGGCTGTTACGATAACCGGTCTGACTCCAGTACTGCACGATGTTTCTGATGCGATATACGATGAGTTGATGGATACCATGTTGCCTGTCAGCCTCCTATTGGTGGCGCTGATGATGTTCGCATTACACAGGAATGCGAAAGTGATCATAATATGCGGAGCTCCTATTGTGATGACACTGTTCATCACATTCGGAATAATCGTAATCACCGATCAAATGCTCACTCCGATGATCATCTCCGCGGCTCCTATTTTGATTGGTCTGGGCGTCGACTACGCGTTGCATCTGACGAACAGGATAGAGGAGAATAGGGTGAAAATAATCGAGCGTCGTGCTGAGAAGAATTGGGCAAATAGGAGAGATGGCGGAGACGAGATTGAGATTAATCCATGGGATCCCTCTGTAAGCCTCTCAGCGACCGTTTCAGCGGCTCTTACCACTGGCCATGCGATCCTGCTCTCTGCATTGACGACTATAATCGGGTTCAGCGTACTGATGTGGCCCTCAATAGTTCCAATCGCCCCCATGAGGACAGTCGGCCTCACCCTTCTGTTGGGCATATTCGTAACGTTTGTGATTTCCATGATAATGGTCCCCGCCTTGGTCCAACTCCTCCGATATAGGAAAACTCGCTCAATGGCCTTCGATACGCTCTGGGACAAGATCGGGGAGATTCCTGTTCGTGTCTACCTCCTCGTTTTGATCATCGCCGGGGCGTTTACTGCTTATGGGGTCATGATTCTCGATGATGAATTGGGCAAGGAGATAACAGGCTCTGCTGATGAAGTGCCTCCTGGCCTATCCTCGTATGAGGCACTCAGGGAGTATAGCATAGAGTTCCAAGGGGGACAAACCAACATGTTCATCGTAGATGCTGAATCGAGGGGGGAGCTCAATCAAACTGCTCCGATACGAGATCTGCCTATTCTGGACGCAATCGAAAGGATGCAGATTGAGATCAACAACGTCCCCAATACCACATCAATTTCTCTTGTCGATATTCTCAAGGCCATTCACGTGGATTCTGAGGCGCTTGGCATCTCCTTGGTTTCTACCAGTCTCTGGGACTTGATACATGATGATTGCTGGGATGAGTCGCTTAATCCACTTCGTCCAGACTGTCTTCCGTATGCTGTGACTTCCAGGGAGGCGATGGTCAATGTCGCATTCGATACTCTTTCCCCCGAGATCAGATCCATGCTGATGAACGCAGATCAAGACGTCTGCGAGAGGCCATCTCCTTGTGAGACGAAGACTCTGGTATACGTCAATCAGCCGTACATTGCTCTCAAGGAGGCAGCAGTTCTCAGGGACGCTATAGACGGTCATCTGACAGGCGATGCGCCTTGTAATGGGCCATTGTCGTGTTCAGCGGTGGGCCTAGACGGGACTGTGAATAGTTTGTTGACGGGGGGACTACCTGTATCGCTGGACATCAATGAAGGGATACATGATGCCCAGAGGGACACAACCCTCACCACCGTGCTGATCCTCCTCCTGGTTATGTCGATACTGTTCAGATCCCCTAGGATGGCGTTATTCACCATGGCAGCTGTGGGTGTAGTCGTTCTTTGGCAACCGATACTGATGCGCCTCGGAGGCGTGAATGTGAATGTGTTCACTGCGATGATAGGGACCATTGTCTTCGGAATTGGGGTCGATGATTCGATCCATATCGTTGATAGGATAAAAGACGAAGGCGAAAGCCCCGCTGGAATTGCCAAATCCGTAGCTCGTTGCGGACAGACAGTGTTCGAGACTACTGCAACGACTTGTGCGGGGCTCGCTGCAGGCCTGTTCGTGGCTATACCCGGTCTCAGGAACTTCTTCGTCTTGATGATGGCGCTCCTCTTCCTAGCTCTGCTGGCGAGCACAATCGTGCTCCCCACGATAGTAGTCGCATACAGGGAGCTCGCCTCGAGAATAATGGGTCGCGGACCGTGGCTCGATTACGATGAAGTCGGATCGCTTGTCGAGGCAATCGACGCAGTTGATTCAGCATAGGCCAATACAGGTAGAGAAAGTAGTGAGGGTGCAGGGAGTAAGCCCCTTTCTGTTCACCTTGCGGCTGGTTGCATTCAACTTTGCATCCTACCCGGCCCTTGCCGATGCAACTTAACAGGCCTGCTTGGACTTGCTCCAGCGGGGATGGCCGTTTCATCCGGGTTTGCGCAATCTCGTCCTTTCGGATTCATCGTACTCGCGCAGCACGGTTCGTTTCTGTTCCAGAGCCGGCCCTCTCGAGCCCCCGGCGTCAACCGGGCCGCTTGCATCGTGGAGAGAGGACTTTCCTCAGTGTCGTACACTGTCAGCAACCCTCCTGCTCCCTCACGCAGCAACTAGGGATAGGCATCATCAAACGTTCGGTCTAGACCATGTTGGTTGGAGAACCTTTTCGGAGTGCCCCTCACAGGCACCATCATGGATGTGGATGCGATGAAGCGCACAGCGGGCATAGAAGCCTGCCGGTGGGTCTCAGACGGCATGTCCGTAGGCCTTGGAACCGGGTCCACAGTCGCCCACACGGTGATAGAACTCGGAAGAAGGGTGCGTGAAGAGGGGCTGAACATCGCAGGGGTGCCCACGAGCATTGCAACAATGGAACTCGCAACCGAGGTCGGAATCCCCCTAACAACCCTCTCTGAAGCGGGCCAACTAGACGTAGTGATCGATGGAACGGACGAGTATGACTCGCATTTCACACTCATCAAAGGTGGAGGTGGCGCATTGACCAGGGAAAAGGTAGTCGCACAATCCTCCAATGCAATGGTCGTAGTGGCTGATAGACGGAAGAGGGTCGATATTCTCGGAGCATTCCCCCTTCCGGTCGAGGTACTCGATTTCGAATGGATGCGCACAATGGCCAGACTCGATGCAATATGCCCCGGGGCCGTGACTCTTCGAGGAGGTGGCGCCCCATTCGTCACAGATAATGGGGGCCTCATACTGGATTGTGAATTCGGCCCGAGTATCGTGAATCCATTGTCTTTAGAGGCAGAAATCTTGTCGATAGCGGGTGTTGTCGAGGTAGGCCTCTTTTGCGGCTTGTGTGATGTAGTTGTCCTTGCGGACGAAGACTCCGTGTCAACCTCGGTTCGTTCCGATGGCCGATTATCAGAATGAATAATCGCATTTGTTATAGATACCGTCCCTGACGGACATCCGGGTCTGTAGCTTAGCCAGGTAGAGCGACGGGCTCTTAACCCGTAGGCCGCGGGTTCGAACCCCGTCAGACCCGCCAAACATCTGTATGAGCGCAGTGTTGAAACGGACGTCCAGAGACCCCCTCCCGAGGCAGGCCATGAAGACTCACTGGATCGGAGACGTGATTTCGGGCAATCACGACCAATCCGAAGTCCATCTGAAGGGCTGGATTCATCGCTCCAGAGGGTCGAAGCGTCTGAGATTCGTCGTCCTCAGGGATTCAACTGGAACAGTTCAATGCGTGATTAAGAGAGATGCCGTTGGCGATGATGCCTTTGAGGCAGTCGAGTCCGCCTTGATAGAATCCAGCGTAGAAATTTCTGGAACGGCCATACCAACTGATCGTGAGCATGGGCATGAAGTACAGGTCTCAGATATTCGCATCATCGGGCCAGTAGATCCTTCCAGACCATTTCCCATAACGGAGTCCGCCATGGCTGAGGCGGATGGGGGCGAGACAGAATTCCTGCTCGATAATCGCCACCTCTACTTGCGAACTGGAAGGATGACCACGATGTTGAAAATACGATCATCAGTCTTCGGTGCCATTCATTCCTACTTCAGGGAACGTGACTTCATCGAGTACCAAGCCCCAAACTTCGTAGCCGGAGCAGTTGAAGGGGGCAGTACGCTTTTCGAGGTCCCGTACTTTGGTCGAAAGGCCTTCCTAACCCAGTCTTGGCAGTTATACGCCGAAGCTGCTATGCCCGCTCTGGAGCGACTTTACACCATAGCTCCGTCTTTCAGGGCCGAGAAGAGCCGAACACGAAGACACCTCACAGAGTTTTGGCATGCCGAGATGGAAATCGCATGGTCTGGAAATGAGGACGTCATGAGTCATGGAGAAGGACTGGTCCGACACATAGCCAGAACTCTGTTGAATGAACGATCAGATGAGTTAGAGTCCTTGGGGAGGGACTTGAAACTAATCGAGAGATACGCCAGTTCAGATTACCCTAGAATGAGGTACGATGAAGCGATTGAAAGACTCAAGGCAAAGGGGGTCCAAGTTGAATGGGGACAAGATTTGGACTACAGTAAAGAGAAGATCCTCACCGAAGATTTCGAAGTTCCACACTTTTTGACACATTATCCAAAAATCGCAAAGCCGTTCTATCACCGTCCGGACCCTGAAGATTCGAAATACGTGCTTTGTCACGACCTCCTCGCACCAGAGGGTTATGGGGAGATAATAGGCGGCGGCGAGAGAACATGGTCCGAGTCCGAGATCCTTGAGAGGATCGATGAAGAGGGCACCCCCGTAGAGCCCTACGAGTTCTACATAGACGTCAGAAGATACGGCGGCGTCCCACATGGCGGATTCGGACTCGGGGTAGACAGGGTATGCGCATGGTTGGCGGGAGCCGACCACATACGGGAGACAATACCCTTCCCTCGCGACTCAAGACGAGTCACCCCCTGAGGCTGAGAACCCTCATACGCCCCCACCCTCCCCTAGAATCATGATCGCACCTTACGATATCGCGAATCCGACAGAGGAGCATGCGATGCTCAGGGAGATGGTTCGAAACTTCGCAGAGGAAGAGGTCGAGCCACAGGCACTTGAGCATGATCGAGATGAGAAGTTCAACACAGCATTATTCAGGAGGCTGGGCGACCTTGGATTACTCGGGATAACCGTCGAGGAAGAATACGGCGGAGTCGGCATGGACGCAACGGCAGTCGCAATTGTCAATGAGGAGCTAGGATACTCTGATCCTGGCTTCTGTCTCGCATATCTCGCCCATGCTCAGTTGATGGTCAATAATATCGCATTCAACGGCAGCGAGGAACAGAAGGCCAGGATACTTCCCAAGGTATGCAGCGGGGAGTGGATAGGCTGCATGGGCATGAGCGAACCCGGCTATGGGACCGACGTCCTCGGCATGAGGACCTCCGCAACTCCCAACGAAGACGGCTCTTGGACCTTGAATGGCAGGAAGATGTGGATAACGAATGGAGCAATCGACGAAGACGGCACCCCTGCCGATGTATGCATGATCTACGCCAGAACTGGCGAGAACCAGGGAGGTAGGCCCGAGATTACCACCTTCATCGTAGAGAAAGGGATGGCTGGATATTCCGTCGGCCAGAAGATCATAGACAAACTCGGCATGAGGGCCTCGAACACCGCAGAGTTGGTGTTTGACGACGTAAACATACCACCCTCGAACGTCGTCGGCTCCCCAGGGGAATCCATGGTCCACATGATGAGGAATCTCGAGATCGAGAGAATAGCCCTCGCAGCAATGGCGGTGGGGATCTCGAGGAGATGCCTCTCAATCATGAATGCCTACGCGTCCGAAAGAGAGGCCTTCGGGAAGAAGATAAGGGACTTCGGTCAGATCCAGAGGCACATTGGTGAATCATGGGCCGAATATCGCGCCATGAGGGCTTATGTCTACGACACAGCACGTAATACGAATCTCTCCAGAGCAGGAAATAGGCTAGATAGCGATGGTGTGAAGCTCTACGCCACCACCGCTGCCAAGAACATAGCCGACAGGGCCATCCAGGTCCTCGGCGGTTACGGCTACGTGGGCGAGTATGTCGTCGAACGGCTGTGGAGAGACTCAAAGCTCCTAGAGATAGGCGGCGGCACCCTCGAGAGCCACCAGAAGAACATAGCCAGAGATCTTGGTAAAGATGGGGCTCCAATTAATCTATGATCAGTCGATGTCCTCTATCAGGGTCATCTTTAGTAAATTTCCGTGGCCATCGAAAGATATCGATTTGAATGCAACTTTCAGAGATCTCCCGTCGTACGGGTCGATCATCTGTATGTCGCTGCCTCTGAAGACACTGAGAACATCGAGATATACGTCCTTGTCGACATTCGCAGTAGCCTCGTAAACAGCAGACTCAGCGCCCTCGTCGAGAAGATCATCTCCCTCGCCTCCGCGAATAACCGTCCGTTGTATCCTGCGTTCAATCGATACTCTGATGGAGTCGCAATCGACTCTTACCGAGGCCCGTTCTTTATTGGGCGCTGTGAGCAGATCCTCATTCCCGCCGCGACTTAAAGCGTCTATTTCTAGTATCATGGAGATTGACAGTATCGAGTCTTTATTCATATTTACTATGCATGTTGCATTGGTAGTCCCGCCAGGGTTCGAACCTGGGTCCCCGGGACCAAAACCCGAGATGATGGACCACTACACTACGGGACTCCAGCCCTGATGCCCACGACTCCCGTTTAGGACTTATCGACTGACTCCTCCGTAACCATCATGCATCGCAAGGCTCTGGCCGCCCTCATGGAAGTTAGTAGAATAGGAGTTCTCGGAGCGGGGCAGATGGGTGCAGGGATAGCGCAGGTAGCATCATGTTCGGGATATTCTGTCACTATGGTCGATATCGATGAAAATGCAGTGGAGCGAGGTATGGACTCCATAAGGTCTTCACTTCAGAGAATCGTTTCAAAGGGACGGATGGAGCTGAAAGACTCACAGGTCGCAATGGAACTCATAACCCAATCCACGAATAGGTCAGACTTCTCTGAATGCGACTTGGTAGTAGAGGCGATCCCAGAAATACTCCAACTCAAGCTAGATGTCTTCTCCGAGCTGGACACCATATGTCGCGAGGACACCATCCTGGCCACAAACACGTCATCCATATCCATAGATGCAATCGCGAGAGCTACGAATAGACCAGATCGGGTTATCGGAATGCATTTCATGAACCCCGTCCCGATAATGAAATTGGTCGAGGTAATCAATGGGCCTGAGACGCTGGCCGAGGTGACAGATGCGGTCATCTCAGTCGCCGAGTCAATGGGGAAGGTCGCGCTGTTGTGTAATGACTCCCCCGGCTTCGTCTCTAATCGAATCCTGTGCCCCATGATAAACGAGGCGATCCTGACGTTGGAGGAAGGGGTCGCTGAACCAGAAGCAATAGATGGAATAATGAAACTCGGTATGAACCATCCAATTGGACCACTCGCCCTTGCGGATTTGATCGGTCTAGATACGGTACTCCACATCATGAGGGTATTGCATGAGGGACTTGGAAATGACAAGTATGAACCCGCTTCACTTTTGGTGTCGATGGTGGAAAAAGGAATGTTAGGAAGAAAATCTGGAAAAGGATTCTACAATTATTGACATTTCGTGACATATATACTTCTGTTTTTCCGAGGCACCAATGCAACCCAGTACATCGATTTTATTGATTTGTTATTTTTATACCGAAACATGGGTCTCATCGTTCACTAAAACAACCCTCAGCACCTCTTCAGACCCCTGTCATCCTGAAGAAAGAATTCGACATCGTTATATCCATCCTGAGTCGTGAGCACGCCCAGTGACGTCTATGTCGAACGACCGCAGCCGAACCATCGTCCTTGCTACGCTAATGATTGCCGCCCTTATTTCACCAGCTCTTTCTACCATGGAAGAACGAGTAGAAATGAAGGAGGAGCCCATACCCATGGAGGCTCCACCGAACCCATGCCTCGGCTATGATGCGTGCACGGGTGTCGATGCAGGCGGCTATAATTTCAACAACCAAGCTTGCCCGACAGGAGGATCGTGCCCTACGTTAGATCTCACCTCGTATGTCGAGATGGATCAAGTCACTTCCTTCTACGGGCACATCAACGGTTTCTCTGGCTGCGGAGCCTCAACCTGCGATGACGACGATTACTACCACCTTGATGTCCCGGCTGGATATCAGGTCAACGTCACGACCGCATGGAATTCGACATCCCAACATCACTACCTCTACCTGTACAACGCGGATTCATGGACAGGCGGCACAGGCACGAGCGGGATGTCCAGCATAACCTCGAGCTCATGCTACAGCACTGCATCCTCGGGCACCTGCGCCCTCTCCGCTCCCGTGGGATCCGCAAATGTGCTGGTCATCGCCCTCGACTGCTACAGCTCTGGATGCCAGGGCGCGAACCCCTCCGACTACAGGCTCGACATAGAGTTCTGGTTCCCGGGCGATAACGGGAACATCGGAGACTACACCCAGGAGGAATCCATCGTTACTGAGACGCTCCTTGAGACCGTGCAGGACAGCTTCTACGCAACCTACACAGGATCAGCGACCTCAGACACAGGGACATTCGATGTGGATGCCGGCGACACCGTCGGCATCATGCTGTCATTTTGTGACATCTTCTGCGACACAGAGAGCAGAATCACAGTGACCGGACCAGGGATCAATGACGAGTTCTTCCCGCTAGGCTACCAGCCCAGCGATGTCGGTACAATAGTCACGACATACTCGACTCCAGGAACATACACCCTCGAGGTCGACGACCCGGGCTACGGGGATGGTGGAATCGGCGCCGATGCCGTAAAGACCGCAGAAGCCGGCAACGTGACTGGAATCTTCACCACCGATGGATTCGAACTTTCACAATCAAGCAGAGGCATGCTGACGGACACATCGGATGAGCAGGACCTCTGGGCGGTGCACATACCCGAGGGATACCTCGTCGACGTCACACTCTCATGGTCCGCCTCCGCCGACCTGGACCTCTACCTGTACAACGACTACGCGGGCAACAGCATGATCGACGACTCGATCTACACGAACCCGGAACTCGTGAGCAGCACAGACACTGATTGGGATGCCTTTGCATACATATCCGTGGAGTGGTGGAGCTCATCTTGGCCAAGCTACGATACCGAGGCCATCTATCTGCTCGAAGTCGACTTCATACCAGTGGCGGGCGTACCCTGCTACAACCAGGATGACGGCGCATCGCCAGACACATACTACAGCGTCTTCAATGGAGACGCAGGGCACGAGGACGTCGCATCGACCATGGTCATAGACGCCTCTGCCGGATCTGGCACCTTCAAAGGAATGATATGCGGCGGCTACGACGATACCGACGCGTACAACCTCACAGTGCCTGCCGACACAGGGATATTCGCGACATTGGAGTTCGACTCCGATCATGCCCACGATATCGGTTTCGACCTCTCCAAGGAAATCTCTGCGAACCCAGGTACATGGGTCAGCTTGGATATGGAGATGATGCCGCAGGAAGGATTGAGATCAGTCACCTCGAACGCAACATACAGCCCGGGCTCCTCTCTGTCTTGGTCACTAGAGATGTACGACTCCTACGGAGACGGATGGAACGGAAATTCGATCGACGTCATCGTCGACGGGGTCGTCGTACTAGATGACGCTACCATTACGTACGGAAGCTATGAATCGATCTCCTTCCCAGTGGCCTGCGGCTCCCTAGTTGAGACTGACATAGACTGGAACGGATCATGGGACTCGGAGGTCTCCTACGAGATACTGAACCAAGACGGTGCCATGGCTGGCTCTGCAGACTACTACACCAACTCCGGAACCCCCGAACATGGGGACATAATGGGCACGATGGTCGTGGTCTGCGCCGGTGGCCCACCGCCACCAATAACGTACATCATAGGACTCGGGGGAGCTCTGCCCGCCGATGACGTGGAGTACAACTACACAATCACATGGAGCACGTACTCCCAGTCCGCGTCCTGGACCAACCCCGCAGATGATGCAGGGATGGGAATGGACGCTGGCGACGACTACACCAGCCGAGCTACCTTGCCGACCAGGAACAACACCTACTCGGCATCAGCACATGACGTCTGGGACGAAGTCGACCAGTACGAGATATACATCCCCCAGAATTACGCGCTCCGCGTGA
>Ga0115013_10001798_pt1 | contig 12200 bp, 11 predicted proteins | sample SouAtlMetagenome_2_FD_88686 | JGI IMG/M metagenome (GOLD analysis project Ga0115013, IMG submission 88686) | Marine eukaryotic phytoplankton communities from Atlantic Ocean - South Atlantic ANT15 Metagenome | ecosystem: Environmental > Aquatic > Marine > Oceanic | place: South Atlantic Ocean...
AATGTAGAAATTTCATGCATTGCAATTAGAAAATAGATGTCTAATAATATTAGATTAAGGTTTGCTCCAAGTCCAACAGGGCCTCTACATATTGGAGGACTTAGGACGGCTCTTTATAATTTTTTAATTTCAAAAAGTCTTGGTGGTAAATTTATAATTAGAATTGAAGACACGGACAGAAACAGGTTTGACCAACGAGCTGAAAAACATATTCATGACTCCCTTGATTGGTGTGGAATAATTCCTGATGAAGGGCCATTAAATGGAGGAGATTATGGACCATATAGACAGTCTGAAAGAAAGGAGAACTACCTACAAAGAATACAAGAATTAATTGAAAGTGGAGATGCATATTATGCGTTCGATAAAACAGATGAATTAGACGACCAAAGAAAGGAAAGTGAAAAAAAAGGAGAAACTTTCATATATAACTGGGAGAATAGAAAAAATTTTAAAAATTCATTTACCCTAAGTGAAGAAGAAACAAAATATTTAATTGCAAAAGGCGACTATGTTGTTAGGTACAAAACCTATAATGAAGGAGAACAAAATGAAATTGTAATTTCGGATGAGATAAGAGGTGATATTAAGGTGAATTTAAAATTATTAGATGATAAAATAATATTTAAAAAAGATGGTATGCCAACATACCATTTTGCAAATGTTATTGATGATTATGAAATGAAAATTTCACATGTTGTTAGGGGTGAGGAGTGGCTACCATCTCTTGCTCTACATATCCTTCTTTACAAATCATTTAATTGGAATCCTCCAAAATTTGCTCATTTACCTTTAATACTAAAACCAACTGGAAAAGGAAAACTAAGTAAAAGAGATGGCGAGAAATATGGTATTCCCGTATACCCAATAACCTGGGAGGATTCATCAAAAAAATTTGAAGGGTTTAGAGAGGTTGGGTTTGAAAATAGTTCTTTAATAAATTTTATAAGCTTAATAGGATGGAACCCAGGAGATGAAAAGGAAATTTTTTCATTAGATGAATTAATCAAAGCATTCGATATAAAGAGAATAATAAAAGGTGGTGCAAAATATGATTATGACAAAGCAATATGGTTTAATCAGGAACACCTTAAAAAAATTACATCAGATGATATATATAAGGATTTAGAAAAGGAAATAGATAAAAATGAATTAGTCAATGAGAATAAAATAACTACATTAATATCACTAGCCAAAGAAAGGGTGAATTTTAAGAAAGAGATATTTAATGAGTGTTTGAATATAATATCCTACGCAGAAGGTGATATATTAGAAAATATGAAAAAAATTAATTTTACAGACCATATATTAAAAACTATAAAAGGTTTTATAAAGAGTTTAAAAGAATCTAAAAATATAAAGTCTGTAGAATTAAAAGAAAACTATTTTAATCAACTAAAAGAGAATAATATTAAAATTGGGGATGGAATGAAATCACTTAGAGTGATGATGACAGGTAAAATTTCAGGGCCTGATCTATTTACAATATTAGAAATAATTAAAAGAGATGTTTTAATAATCAGATTAGAAAAAAGCATAAAAATAATCAATGATTAAAATAGGAATCACAAAAGAAAACGATAAAATAGGAGATGTAAGAACTCCATTTAGCCCTAAACAATCAAAAGAGATTAAAAATAAAACTGGTTTTAATGTTGAAGTTCAAGGAAGTAAAATAAGATGCTTTAGTGACGATGATTATATGAAAGAAGGAATTGATGTTGTAAATAATTTAAATAAATCTGATTTCATATTTGGGATTAAGGAAGCAGATGAAAAAAAACTGATAAAAGATAAGACATATTTTATGTTTTCTCACACAATAAAAAAACAACCACATAACAGAGGTCTTCTAAAAAAAGTTCTAGAAAAAAAAATTAGACTTATTGATTATGAATGTTTAAAAAAAGAAGGTAAAAGAATAGTTGCTTTTGGAAAATATGCGGGTATAGCTGGTGCATATAATACTTTAATAGCATATGGAGAAAAAATTCAATTATTTAATCTTAAACGTTTATCGCATTTTAAAAATAAAAAAGAACTTTACCTCTTCTCAAAAAAAAATCCTGTAATTAAAAAAATTAGAAGTTTAATTGTAGGGAATGGGAGGGTAGCAAAAGGAGCAATAGAACTTTTAAATAGTTTTGGATTTAAAAATATAGCTTTAGAAGAATACAAAAAAGACTTAGAAAAGGGACCAGTTTACTGCATATTAAAGACCAAAGATTATATGGAAAATATTTCTGGAAATAAATTTTCAAAAGAAGACTACTATAAAAACCCTGAAAAGTATAAATCAAATTTTTTGCAGCTAATAGACAAAACAGACATGTTAATAAATGCATCTTATTGGGACCCGAGATACCCAAGACTGTTTGAAGAAAAAAATGTTGATAATAATTTCTCAATTAAGGTAATTGGTGATATAACATGTGACATTAATGGATCAATACCTCTGACAAAATTTGCCTCAACTATAAAAAAACCTTTTTTCGATTATTGTATTAAGTCTAGAAAAGTTATCAAACCATTTAGTAAGGATAAGACAGTAACTATGATGACTATAGATAATTTACCTTCAGAGCTCCCAAGAGATTCGTCTAACTACTTTGGGAGAATTCTAATGAAATATATAATCCCATTTTTAAAGGAAAGAGAAAATAAAATTATAAATAGAGCTACAATAGCAGATAAGGGGTCTCTTACAAAAAGATATGAATATTTGAGAGATTATATAAGTTAAATTTTTACAGAATTTAACAATTTATAGAATTCGTCTCTTTTATTATATATGTTAAAGTCACCTCCGTACATTTCCGTTATTGTTGAACTGGAGTAATCCTTAATACCACGAGAGGAAACACATAAGTGTTTTGCCTCTATGACAACCATTACGCTATCGGTATCTAGGACATCCTTTAACTCATTATAGATCTGTGTCGTCAATCTCTCTTGAACCTGAGGTCTTTGTGAGTAATACTTTACAATTCTATTTAGCTTTGAAAGTCCAATAACCTTACCACTAGATATATAAGAGACGTGAGCCTTACCTGTAATAGGTAAAAAATGATGCTCACATGTTGAATTAAGATTTATATTTTTTTCAATAAGCATCTTATTGTAGTTGTACTTATTATCAAAAAGAGAAATTTTGGGCTTGTTTTCTGGGTCTAGACCACTAAAAATTTCTTTGACAAACATCTTAGCTACTCTATATGGCGTACCACTAATACTATCATCATTAAGATCTAAGCCAAGCTCATCAACTATTTTTCTAAAATGCTTTTGAATATTTTTAATTTTTTCATCATCAGATTTATCAAACGCATCCTTTCTAAGTGGAGTATTAAGAGAAAAAAACTCATGATTGTCACCAATTAATTCTATTTTTTTTGTGTCCATATTAAATTATTTATACATCTTTTATACTTAAAAATGAGAAAAATGTTACTTAGACTCATATTTAACTTTTCCAAGTATCTCTCAATGTAACTGTTCTATTAAAAGTTAATTTATCATTTTTAGAATCCAACTTAAAATACCCTTTCCTCTGAAATTGATAATAATTATCATAGCTAACATTTTTAATACTAGATTCAGCACATACATTTTTAACTTTAATTAATGAGTTTTCATTAATATGTGATTTAAAGTCAACTTCTTTATTTTCATCAGGTGATTGAACTTTGAATAACCTATCGTATAAGTTTACATCGATAATTTCATGATTATTTTTATCCACCCAGTGAATAGTTCCCTTTACTTTTCTCAAACTCTCTTCAGTACCTGACCCACTTCTAGAATTCGGATCATAGGTACAAAATATTTTAATGATTTTACCATTTTTATCTTTTTCAACTCTATCTCCCATTATTATATATCCATTTTTCAACCGCACCTCTTTACCTATTGAAAGTCTAAAATACTTCCTATTAAACTCTTCCTTAAAGTCGTCTCTTTCTATATATAAATTTTTTGAAAAGGAGACCTCTCTACTTCCGTAAGAGCTATCCTCTTGATTATTTTCTGCAGTTAACATCTCATTTTTGCCTTCTGGGTAGTTTATTATTTCTAATTCTACTGGATCTAATACAGCCATAAGCCTGTAAGATGTCTTATTTAACACCTCTCTTGTACAAAAATCAAGAAGTGCAAAATCTATAATGTTTTCTCTTTTTGACACTCCCACTTTATCACAAAAGTTTCTTATTGCATCTGGCGGAATACCCCTTCTTCTCATTCCTGATATTGTAGGCATTCTTGGGTCGCTCCACCCATCTACCACATTAGACTCAACTAATTCTAATAACTTTCTTTTACTCATTATTGTATAAGAAATATTTAATCTGGCGAATTCCCTTTGTTTAGGAAGTAGCTTTTTTTTCTTTGGAATATTTTCTATAAACCAGTCGTATAATTCTCTATGCACCTCAAACTCTAATGTACAAAATGAGTGAGATATATTTTCTATGTAATCAGATTGTCCGTGTGCCCAATCATATGTTGGATATATAACCCACTTGTCTTTTGTCCTGTGGTGTTCATGGTTAATAATTCTATACATTATTGGATCTCTCATGTGCATATTAGGAGATTCCATATCTATCTTGGCTCTTAGTACACATTCACCTGGTTTAAAATGATTGGTCTTCATTTTATGGAATAAATCTAAATTTGTTTGCACATCTCTCTCCCTATAGGGGCTATTTGTGCCTGGTGAAGACGGAACACCTCTCTGTTCAGCTATTTTGAATTGATCTTGGTCATCTACATAAGCTTTACCTTCCCTTATAAGATGAACCGCCCAGTCATATAACTGGTCAAAGTAGTTAGAGGCATAACATTCTTCATCCCAATTAAAACCCAACCATTTTATATCATTTTTGATAGAATCAATAAACTCTATATTTTCTTTCTCAGGATTTGTGTCATCAAACCTTAAATTAACAGGAGAAGAAAATTCTTTACCAAAACCAAAGTTTATACAGATAGACTTAGCATGTCCAATATGCAAATACCCATTTGGTTCAGGAGGAAACCTAAACCTAAGGCTTTTCTCGTCAAAACCTTCTCTTAACTCACTTTTTATAATTTGATCTAGAAAATTTTCACTCTTCCCGACTGATTCAATATGATTCATCAACTGAAATTATAAAGTACTATCATCTTTTATAACCTTTTCCGAAAGGCTATTTTTAAATTTTTTTAAATTTTCTGCTATTTGAGAATTAGAAATACCCAGAATTTGAGCTGCAAGAATACCTGCATTTTTTGCCCCGTCTAAGGCAACAGTTGCAACGGGAACTCCTGAAGGCATCTGCAAAATAGATAAAATAGAATCCCAACCATCTATCGAATTTCTTGATTTAATTGGCACTCCAATTACTGGAAGGTTAGTATTAGATGCAACCATACCAGGCAAATGAGCAGCTCCACCTGCTCCTGCAATAATGACACCAATTCCATTTCTTGAAGCCTTTTTTGAGTAATCCATCATCTTATCAGGTGTCCTATGAGCGGATACAATATGAACTTCATACTCTACTTTTAATTCTTTCAAGATATTAACTGCCTTTTCCATTACGGGATAGTCCGATTTGCTCCCCATTATAACTCCTACCTTATTCATATTTATTCAGATTTAACTTTAATACTATCTTTTAAATACTTTGCAGTATCGTATGCTTCCTCAAATTTATCACAAATTATTGTCACATGTCCCATTTTTCGGTTAGGTCTTGTATGTTCTTTTCCATATATATGTAGACTGGCATTTTTTGATTTGAAAACATTATCTAAATTTTCATAACTAACCTTACCTTCATAACCACTATCACCTACGATATTAAGCATGATGGCTGTGCCAGAGTGTTTTGTGTCTCCAAGTGGTAAATTAAAAATAGACCTTATATGTTGCTCGAATTGAGAGGTCAAACATGCCTCAATAGAATAGTGACCACTATTATGGGGCCTGGGAGCTAATTCATTAACTAGAACCTGGTTACCCTTTAAAAACATCTCAACCGCTAACACTCCAACGCAATCTAATTTCTCAGATAACTTAACTGCCAATTCTTGGACTTCTCTTTCTATCTCTTCATTAATGTCAGCTGGACTTATTACGAACTCCACCTGATTAGATTTCTTATTAAATTCCATTTCAACAGCATTAAAGCATTCAATATCTCCTCCTACATTTCTTGAGACTATAACACTGATTTCTTTATCAAAAGAAATATTTTTCTCAATAATCATTTCAGTATCAGGAAGGTTTTTAATATCTGAAGATGTATTTAAAAGTTTTACACCAAACCCATCATATCCAAATTTTGTCTTTTTCCACACACATGGAAATTCTATCTCATTCTTATCAATAGATTCTGAAAACTCTTTTAAGGAATTAAAAAATTTGAAAGGGGCTGTCGGGATATTATTTTCCTGGAAAAAAGTTTTTTGTAAATTTTTATCTTGGATAACTCTAAGAGTTTTTGATTTCGGGTAGACCTCTTTTCCTATCTTCTCTAGCTCCTCCAATGCTTCTACATTAATATGTTCAATTTCAAAAGTGATGACATCATTCTTCTTTCCAAAATCTAGAATTGTTTCAAAATCATTTATATCTCCTAAAACAAAGTTATCACACTGTTTTTTACATGGTGAGTCCTTATTTGGGTCAATTACAGATGTATATATATTCATTTTATTACATTCTGCTAAAAGCATCTTCCCCAGTTGACCACCTCCTATTATACCGAGTTTTTTATTTTTTAGTTGTGAGCTCATTACTGCAAAAATACATCAAATTCTATGTAAATTAAGAATTAACATTCCACAGAATTTATGAGGAAATAAAATGATTGAGAAGTTATTTTTTATAATATCCTTTAAGATCATCTAAAGAAATATTACCATCATAAAAAGCTCTTCCAAATATGATATTTTTGACACCAATCTTCTTGAGTTTGTTTATATCACTCATATTTCTAATACCCCCACCTGTAATCATATTTATCTGAGGATATTTTTTAATAATCTTCTTATAGAGACTGAAAGGTGGACCTTCAAGTGTTCCGTCTTTTGAAATATCAGTAACTTTTATGTTTTTAAGGCCTTTATTATAAAAATATTTTATGTGATCAAGCGGATCAATTTTTGTCTGATATTTCCATCCATTAACTCGTAGATTGTTTTCCCATACATCAACTGCCATAACTATTTTCTTAAAACCCCAAGTTGTCAAACAGTTCAGAAATATATTTTTGTCATATACAGGCATGCTTCCCATTGTAACCATATTAGCTCCATTTATGAATGCATTACTTACGTTTTCACTTGTTCTTAGTCCACCTGAATAATTAATTTTAATATCTGAAAACTGTGAAATCATCTCAAGTAATATATAATTATTTTTTTCGTGCATCTTCGCAGACCCGAGGTCAACAAAATAAATTTCTTTTATACCTATATCCTCAAACCGCCTAACTAGATCAATTGGACTCTCATGGTAGAATTTTAAAGTTCTGAAATCTCCAGATTTAACTTTGACTACTTTATTATCTTTTATATATATCGATGCAATTAAATTCACCCCCTATTATTAACTAAAAAAATATTCAGATGCAAGTATTTAATCTAAAATCAACAACTTAAAGCCAAAGCCATGAATAGTCTTTAATTCTATTTTTTATCTTCACTAAGATATTTTCTTAATTTAGCTATATAAACGTCCATACTTCTGGCATTATAATAAGAATCATCCCCCCAAATTTTCATAAGAGCCAGACTCCTATCAACCTCTGAGTTAATATTTTCACAAAAAAGTTTTAGTAACTCATTTTCTTTAGTAGTTAAATTATATTCGATGCCAGAATTACCTATAAGAAGGTTTTGATTATGCAAAAAAGTATATGAACCAAGAATAAATTTTTCTTTCAAATCCTTTTTCTCTACCTTAACTGATCTCTTAAGTACAGCATCCATTCTCAAAAGAAGCTCTTCGATACTAAATGGTTTTGTTAAATAATCATCAGCGCCAATATTAAAAGCCTTTACTATACTATCCTTCTGAGATTTTGCAGTGAGAAAAATTATAGGAATGTCTTTATTCATTTTTCTTATATCCTTAGCTAAGGAAAAACCATCTTTTTTTGGCATCATTATATCTAAAATAACGATATCATAATTGTTATTTATAAAAAATTCTAACCCTTTCTCTCCATCTTCAGCTAATTCTACAATAAACTTTTTTGAGGAGAGGTAATCTGTTAAAACCTTTCCTAAATTTTTATCATCCTCTACAACTAATACATTATTATTCATAATCAAATTTTATAGTGAAAACAGAACCATTACCGTATTTACTTTTAACATCTATACTGGCTCCCAATTTATTAACAATATTTTTTACGTAAGAAAGACCTAAGCCAAAACCTTTAACATTATGGATGTTCCCCTGAGGTTCTCTATAGAATTTATCAAAAACCTTATCTATGTTGCCTTTTTTAATTCCAATGCCATTATCTCTGATTGAAACCTCTAATGATGAAGAATTGTTGCTTGATTCAATAATTATAATAGGTTTGTCTTCTGAGTACTTGTAAGCATTCTCAATCAGATTATTAAAAACATTAATTAGGTGGTCTTTATTACCCTTAATAACTGGGTTATCTGCGTTAAGATTCTTGATTATCTTCCCTTCTTTTTTTTCAACTTTAAAGTTGAATATATTAACCGACTCATTAATTATATCATGAATATTAACTTGGTGTCTATCTAACTTATAACTTTCCTTCTCAGTCCGAGCAATATTAAGAACTCTCTCAACTTGGCTTGCCAACCTTTTATTCTCCTCATCAATTATATTCACATAATCATCTTTATTATTTTTATTGTCAATCATAGCTTCACATGCAAGAGATATTGTTGAGATAGGAGTCTTTAACTCATGAGTCATGTTATCAATAAAATCATTTTTGATATCGGAAAGTTTTTTAAGCTGAAATGCTTTTAGAATAACATAATAGAAAGATAATGCTATTAGAATTATGAATAAAAAAGAGAAAATTAGACCGTATATATTATTATCTCTCAAATAATTCTCTTTGGATGGAAAATTCAAAAACAAAACTAGATTTGAGTCAATCAGATCATTTTGAAATAGACTGATCGAAAACTTTGATTTAATAATATCTGCATCATCAGTATTAGATATTAAAATACTATTTTTTTCTTCATCAAGTATTAGATAGTCATAATCGATTTTAATATTCTTCTGTTTCAAAGTCGTCTTAATAAGTTTATCTATAGACGCCTGATTTAATTTAGTCTTTATATTTCTGTCTCCTGTTAGTAGCTTATTTAATATAATTTGTATCATTTCAGATCTATCAAGTACCTTATTTATTTGTTTTTGTATTGCAGTATCTACAGTAATCTCATTAAAGTCTTCAACCAGAATTGAGGCATTTATATTGTCTTCAGAATCAATACCATCTACGCTACCGGATTCCAGATCAAACTGTAAAGAATTTTGTGTTGATTCAATACCATCTTTATCTATAGTCCTTTTATTAAAAATACTTTCTATAAGTTCTACCCCACCTGTCTCATTACTTCTACTAATTTTAAAAGTAGCTTGAAGGTTATCTCTTGTCAAATTAATTATCTCCCGCTCTTCTAATTTTTGATTAATTATAAATAGGACATCATTTATGTCTTTATCAAACCTCTCATCACTTAACTCATCGATCTGGGAAATCCAGCTAAATTGTACTAGTAGAATTGATACTAATGAAATTGCAGTTAACACAACTATCAGTAAGAATTTATTTTTATCCATTATACAAATCTACTGAAAGAAAATTTTTGATATTAAATCATGATAAATTTTAAGTAATTTTAACAAATGGGTGATTAGCTCAGTTGGTTCAGAGCACTGCCTTGACAGGGCAGGGGTCACTGGTTCGAATCCAGTATCACCCACAAAAATAAAATTAACTATAATTGAATTAAGTAAAAATTATGTTAAAGGTTTTATAGATTATTAATCGAAACAGAATTTGCATTTGTTTCTTTCTTCATTTTTTCTAATTCTATAATTAATCTCTCCTTTTCATCATTAAATAAATTTGAGACATCATTTAATTCACTAGGATCTTCTTTTAGATCAAATAATTTGGCTTCATTGGACTCATAATCAAGAATTAGTTTCCAGTTCCCTGATCGTATAGCTGAACCAGGCTTCCACAAACTACCATGGTAGTGAGGAAAATGCCAATAAATATTTTCTCTATCAATTTTAAATTTTTCTAATAATCTAGGTATCAAGCTTATTCCATCAATTTTATTTTCATATGTTATCCCTGCAACATCTAGAATAGTTGGAAAAAGATCATAAGAAACTGTTATATCATCCACTATCTCCTTCTTAATATTTCCGGGTAACTTAATTAGTTGTGGAATTTTAATTCCACCCTCATATAACCATCCCTTACCTGCTCTAAGAGGATAGACAGATGTTGGAGCAACTCTTCTCAGAGTAGATAAACCTCCATTATCTGAAGTAAAAATAATTAATGAGTTTTCATATAACCCATTATCTTTAAGACCATTAATTAACTTCCCTATATTTTCATCAACTGCATAAACCATAGACGCATACTCAGCATCAGTTTGGTTTAATCTTGTTAGCGCGTCACCTTCATCTCTTGTTCTAACAACATTATCATTCATTCTTGATAATTTTTCTTTGAAATAATCGACATACTCCAAGTTTGCTTGAATTGGTGTGTGTACATTATAATATGAAAGAAAAAGGGCAAAAGGCTTACTTGAATCTCTATTATTAATTAAACCCAAAGCCTCATCTGTCAACCTATCTGTTAAATACTCTCCCTCAGGTCCATCACTGAGTTTAGGGTTTTTATAAGGAGAATAATATCCTCCCATCGGACTACCCTTTTCAAATCCACCAATATTAATATCAAACCCATGATCTTCAGGGTATGATCCCTGAGAACCTAAATGCCATTTCCCGACATAAAAAGTATTGTATCCAGAACTTTTTAATTCTTCAGCAATTGTAATTTCTTCAAGGGGAAGAGCATCTAAATCTTGTGGGCCGAGTAATGGTTTGTCTTTTGGATCATTTCCTGGAATCCAATCAGTGATGTTTACTCTTGATGGGTGTTTCCCTGTCATTATAGACGCTCTAGTTGGAGAACATACTGGACTGGCAGAATAAGCATTAGTAAATTGAAAACTATAATTAGATAAAGTATCAATATTAGGGCTTTCATAAAATTTACTTCCTGTATAGCCTAAATCATTCCACCCCAAATCATCGACCAAGATAAATATAACATTGGGTGTAGTATCTTCATTAGATTGATAAGTACAGCTATAAAATATTATTGGCATTATTACAGACAAACCAATTAATATTTTATTAATAAGCCTCATGAGTATTTTCTATTTTGAACTATATGGTAGAGAAGAATGATGCAATACTATCTTAACAGTGTCTCCTATTCTTTTGTAAGCAAACGAGTACTCTACTTTAGTTATATCACCATTCTCATCAGTAAAAAAATAATTACCCATAGCCATACCTATATCTCCATAAATGTTAATGCTTTCATTTTTAAATTCTACATTAACCCAAGGGTTTAAAGCAAAACCTGAATCCTCAGAAAAACTAGGATTATTACCTATGAAATATGAAAGAGCAGAATCAAAATCATTTCTAAACTGATTTTCAGAAGCTTTTGTAGGCTTGAACTGAACATTACCATTTTTAAAATCATAAAGTTCATTTATAAATTTTGTTGTAACTGATGACGATTCTTCAAAGTTATTTTTAGTTTTTCCAATTTCAACTATTCGATTTGCCCACTTATTTTGATATTCTAGAATTAGGTCTTTCATAATAATTAAAATGTATTTACTTAAAAATTTTACTTAAATTAAATTAAAATCACTTCATAACAATAAAGAATTATGAATAAAACAATAAGAATCTTACTTTTTGGTTTGCTTCTTTTCTCATGTTCAGAAGAAGGCACAACCATTGAAAGACAATTTCTTCCATTAAAGATAAATGAGACCTCTGGCCTTGAATATTACAATAATAATTTCTTGACACATAATGACTCAGGTGGCAAAACCATATTATATGAGTTTAATAAGAAAGGTAAGATAGT
>Ga0115013_10001800_pt1 | contig 12194 bp, 10 predicted proteins | sample SouAtlMetagenome_2_FD_88686 | JGI IMG/M metagenome (GOLD analysis project Ga0115013, IMG submission 88686) | Marine eukaryotic phytoplankton communities from Atlantic Ocean - South Atlantic ANT15 Metagenome | ecosystem: Environmental > Aquatic > Marine > Oceanic | place: South Atlantic Ocean...
AAGGGAAGGTCAGGGAATCGGTTTTGCAATTCAATCGCCAATTGCCATTCTGGATTGTTGCGATATTTTGTTTTTGCATAACTCGAAAACCCGCGGTGAATCACACCCAAATTTTTGATGTCAGACGTATATAATCGCTCAATCCCACCAAGCCAAAGCGACAAGTCAGGGTTTACTGGATTTTTTACAAGTACGATTTTGTCTGTGCCCCGAAGTGCGTCTGCAATTTCCTGTACAATAAACGGGCTAACCGTTGATCGAGCACCAATCCAAAGCACGTCAATATCCGCTTCTAAAGCAAGCTTCACATGATCTTTATTGGCTACTTCTGTGGCGGTCATCATTCCCGTTTCTTCTTTGACGCGCTGCAACCATTTTAATCCGATGGCTCCAACACCTTCAAAATTTCCAGGTCGGGTTCTTGGTTTCCAAATTCCAGCCCTATAAATTGTGGCATCGGTATCCTTGAGTTGATGAGCGATATCCATCACTTGCTCTTCGGTCTCTGCGCTACAAGGACCCGCAATCACGAGGGGATGAGAGAGGTTAAAGGCATGAAGCCATTTACCCATTGATTTATTATTATCCATTTGTCTTTATTTCAGGTTTTAAAATATGTGTGATTGTATTAATTTTCTTCATTTCTTCCACTAACGTGGTGTAATCATCATTTGCCAATAGGGATTTAAAATATTCCATATTGGAAATGTATTCGTCAAGTGTTTCGATGACGTTTTGCTTGTTTTGCTTAAATATCGGCATCCACATCTCGGGTGAGCTTTTTGCCAAACGAACAGTAGATGAGAATCCACTTCCCGCCATGTCAAATATGTTTTGCTCATCTTCCTCTTTTTCCATGACAGTTTTTCCAAGCATAAATGAGGTGATATGTGATAGATGCGATACATAGGCGATATGCCGATCATGCGCAATCGGTTCTATCTCTCGAAGCTGCATTCCCAAATTGGTAAAAATAGAGCGTGCACGCTCCAATAATTCAGGCCTTGTTTTATAGGTTTCACAAAGCATATTGACTTTGTCTTTGTACAGGTTGCGAATGGCAGCTTGGGGACCTGAGAACTCCGTTCCAGCGATTGGGTGACATGCCAAAAACTGTTCGCGTTTTGGATGTTGGGCAACCGACTCACATATCGCCGTTTTGGTCGATCCCATATCGATAACCAAGGTGTTTGGACCTACTGCATCAAGAACCTTTGGTAAAAGAAATGCTGTGGCCTCAACTGGAATGGCAACAGAAACCAAGTCCATGTCTTTTAACTCATCGATTGTGGCACGATGATCGATCAAGCCCAATTCCATTGCATTTGATAACGTGGATTCCGTTCGACTCACCCCGTATACCAAAACACTTGGGTGCGCACTTTTCAGATCTAATGCCAAGGATCCATTCATCAAACCAACGCCGATCAATCCTACTTTCATTTCTCTAATCGATTTAAAGCTTCTACAATCTGACCTTTATCAATACATAGCGAGAACCGGATGTATCCTTGACCCGCGCTTCCGAAAATGGTGCCAGGCGCTAAAAAAATATGTTTTTCATGCAGGAGCTGATCGATAAAACGCTCACTGTCATTGTGTCCATCGGGAAGTTTTGCCCATACAAACATCCCACTGTTGTCCCTACTGAATGTACAACCCATGGCTTCTGCCAATTTCCAAACTTGCTCTCTTCGCTCTTTGTATATGGCATTGATATGATCAAACCAAGATTGTGGTTGCTGCAAGGCAGCAATCGCGCCCTGTTGGATTCCATAAAACATACCCGAATCCATATTGCTTTTGACCTTAAGTACATGATTGATGTTCTCTTTAGATCCGCTTAACATTCCCATTCGCCAACCAGCCATGTTAAACGACTTGCTCAATGAATTCAACTCCATAACATGAGATACATCATCTATATTTTGGAAGACACTCTGTGGCTGGTCTGTGAGTACAAAACTATATGGATTGTCATTGACCAACAAAATGTCGTTTTCTTTAGCCCATCCAACAAGCTTGGTCAAAAGTTGGGGGTCAATTGTTGTTCCAGTTGGCATATGTGGACTATTGATCCACATCAATCGAACCTTTGTACAGTCAATGCGTTTAAGCTCCTCAAGGTTTGGTTGCCAATGGAGATCTTCCTCGAGATTGTAAAATACCGCTTCAGCCTCTACCAATCTCGTGACAGAAGTATAGGTTGGGTAGCCCGGATTGGGCGCCAATACTTGGTCGCCGGGATTGAGGAATGCCATCGAAATGTGCATAATCCCTTCTTTGGACCCTAACAAGGGTAGAATTTCATTTTCTGGATTTAGGGTTACTCCATACTGCTTTTGATAAAAGTCTGCAATGGCCTCACGCAACGCAGGGATGCCTTGATAGCTTTGGTATTTGTGTGCAGTCTGGTGCGACATACTGTTGTGAAGGGCATCGACCACATCTTGAGGCGGCGGCAGATCAGGACTGCCAATACCCATGTTAATCACGGGCTTACCCGACGCAATTATCGCACGTACTTCCCGTAGCTTTTTGGAGAAATAATACTCCTGAACACGATCTAATCTTCTTGCTGTCATGGTGTTTTAGATTGGTATTCTCCTAAAATTTTAAATGAGGTTGCCATAATTTCCAACAGAGATTTGGCCTTTCGATAGTTTGCAGGATCATCAAATGTGACGTCGACAAAAAAGGCATACTTGCCGGGTGTTTCAATCACCGGCAAGGATTGTATTTTGGTGAGATTCAATTTGCAGTCACTCATCACATTGAGAGCTGTTGCCAAACTTCCGCGTTTGTGATCCAGAGCAAATTTCCATGCTGCTTTTGAAATATTTGTGATTGCTTGATCTACTGTTTTTTGAACAATGACAAAACGGGTGACGTTATCTTTAATCGTTTGAATCGACTCGCGAATGACTTGAAGACCATACAGGTCAGCCGCAAGCCGACTGGCAATCGCACCTTTCCCAGTTTGGTTATTGTCGCTGATATCTTTAGCGACAGCTGCTGTATCTGAACTTTCAACAAGCTTAATGTGAGGGTATGCTTGAAAAAATTGTTTACACTGCAGGAGTGCCATCGGATGTGAGTGTACTTCTTGAATGTCCGAAATGCTTTGCCCTGGCATAGCCATCAGATTATGGGTAATACTTAAGAAATGCTCACCGACAATGGATAAATCATACTGATCAATCAAGGCGCAATTGGGCAAAATCGAGCCAGCAATCGAGTTTTCTATGGCCATGACTGCTTGGTAGCATTTGTCATTTACAACCGACTGCACCAACAGATCAAATGAATCGCAAGCCAATATCTCTATTTGATTTCCAAAATATTGCTGTGCCACTTCATCGTGAAATGACCCTTTGATCCCTTGTATCGCAACTGTTGTCTTCATATCAAAAAAAAAGCCCTGATGTTGTTGTCAGGACTTTCTAGTATTTGTTTCATCGTATTGTATTACAAATCGCCCTGCTCAATTTGAGAAGTATAAAAAGTGCTGTAATAGTAAAACGTGTTATTCATAACGGATGCAAATGTAAGTGCATCTCCCGAAAAAACAAATGTTTATATGATTTTTTTTGTAGGTTTAGTTCAAAGTTTTATCAATTCCCATGATACTCAACCGCACAGAATACGCTGGTTTTTCACGCTTTTTGCTTGTGGGTTTTTGTATTTGCCTTCTGTTCGGCTGCCAATCTGATGAACTTGATAAAGGAAATGCTACCGAAGAAGAAAACACAAACAATATTCCAAACAAAATCATGCCACTAGGTGCTTCACGTGTACAAGGGTTTACGCCATGGTTTGAAAGTTATCGATTCGAGTTGTGGAAAGCCCTTATTGATGGGGGCTGGGACTTTGACTATGTCGGAACAGAAACGGAAACGGGCTCTTATCCCAACTATGAGAACCTTTCTTTTGATCCTGATCATCAGGGCAAAATGAGCTGGACATCCGAAAAAATATTTGAAGAATTAGAAAGTATACTACATGAAACAGGATATCCTGACATTGTTCTATTTAGCTCACCAGGCGGAAATGATATTTTGGATGGCCATCCGTACGAAAATGTAATTGAGAATATAAACGGTATTATTGATCTTTTCCAAGATTGCAATCCTGACATTGTGATTCTCATTGAACAGCTTGCCCCGGGCAAAACGAGCTTTATGACTCCAGAGTTAACCGCAATTTTTTATCAAGCCGTTTTGGATGTGAAAACGATTGCACAAGAACAAACAGATGAGAACTCACAAGTGATCTCAGTGAACATGTTTGAAGGATTTGACGATAGTTATCTCGCAGATGATATACATTACAACGCTGAAGGTGCAAAATTTATCGCCCAACGATATTACGAAGTCTTAGAAACCGTCCTTGAATAGCTATAATTGAATCGGCGGTACCCTTGATTTCAATCAAAACACTTCTTTGGCAACGTCATAGATATTATTCGAATTTCCCCATCAAATAGTAGTGCAGAAACAGCGTCAAAGTCAATCAGTTCTATACTTTTCTTGTTCATATGGGGTGCCATTTAAGGTTACAGAAAAAGTGATGGTGGCAGTATGCTCTAATGTTTTTGAAACCGAGCAATACTTTTCAAATGACAATTGGGCTGCGCGATACAAACGATCTGCAGGTACATCTCCTGTAACAATCACTTCAGCGTGTATTGCAGTAAATAAAGAAGGGACTTGTCCTTTAATCCGATTTCCGTCGACCTGGATATGCAGACTCTCAGGTTTGATTTTTTGTTTCTTTAAAATAGATATAATGTCAATACTGCTACAGCCAGCAACACCCATGAGCAAGAGTTCCATGGGACTTGGCCCTTGTGGTTCATCGCTTGACGTTGTGTCAATTGAAATCCAATGACCACGGTCATTTGATATAACCGAATGAAATCCGTTTTGATGTTTGAGTTCTACTTTCATGAGTGGATGTGTATGTTCGTAAACAAAGGGGACAACATGCGATTGAGTTGGTCATATTCAATCAAAAAGGCATCATGTCCATGAACAGACGATATGGTATGGTAATGAAGATTTGCTTTTTTCTCCATCAGTCTCGTGTAGGTTTCGCGATTCTCGGCATCGGTAAAAAACAAGTCCGTGTCAATGGAAATCAAATGAACTGACCCTTTGATTTGTGAAGCAACCTCTTCAAATGACCCCCTGCCATCTGTGATGTCAATCGTTCGCAGCAAGTGGTTCATCAACTTATATGCTTGTAGGAAAAATCGATTATCGAGCTTTTCGCCATGATAATGCAGCCAGCTGTCGATATTAAAAATCCCTTTTTCTTCATCAGTAGATCTTCCAAACCTAATTTTAAATGATTCGGGTGTTCGGTAACACATCATCGCATGTATTCGTGCATCATACAACGGATTTTTTGAATTGTGCAATATTCGATCTTGCAATAGCGTATTCGCCAAGACCCAATCGGAGGTTTTCCAGTCGCAAGCGATAGGAATCAAGTTTTCGATGAGGTCTGGAAAGCTAGCCCCCATTTCCCAGACCAAGGCACCGCCAATTGAACCGCCAATAGCAGCGTAAAGTCTGTCGATACCCAAGTTTTCAAGAGCTTTTTTGAAAAGATTGGCTACATCACGAAGTACGAGGTGATCATAATGCGTAATTACATCGTTTTCAGCCCCGTTTCCAGGAAAATTAAACGCCAAAATCGTGTATTGCTGTGTGTCGATGACTTTGCCATCGCCAATTAGTTTGGACCACCAGCCATTTTCGCCAGTCACATCAGCATCTCCTGTGAGCGAATGATTGACCAACACAACAGGAGCACTCCCCAACGGGAGACCAAATAACTTATAGGACAACCTAAAGTCCATTTGCACTCCCGACAGAGTCGTATATTGACCAAACGTGATGTAGGCGAGTTGAGACACTTTAAACCTTATCAAATGCTTGTTGGAGGTCTGCTTTTAGATCTTCAACATTTTCTAACCCAACTGAAAGACGAATCAAATCAGGTGTAACACCCGTTGACGCTTGCTCTTCAGGAGTCAATTGTTGATGTGTTGTACTCGCTGGATGGATAACCAAAGACTTAGAATCTCCAAAATTGGCAACGAGTGCAAACAATTTGGTTTCGTCAGCTACGGTCTTTCCTGCATCAAATCCCCCCTTGAGTCCAAAGGCAAGAAGCCCACTTTGTCCTTCTGGAAGGTATTTTTTGGCAAGTTCGTTGTATTTACTTGACTTGAGTCCTGGGTAATTTACCCATGCAACATCTTCATGTGCTTCTAGCCATTCTGCCAACGCCAGTGTATTTTCACTGTGTTTTTTCATACGGATTTCCAAGGTTTCAAGTCCTTGAATAATTTGAAACGCATTGAATGGGCTAATCGCAGCACCCAAATCTCTAAGGCCTTCAATTCGAACCTTAGCGATATAGGCAGCTGGGCCTAAGACATCATGAAGTACCAACCCATGATAGCCATCTGATGGGGTCGTGAATTCTGGAAACTTTCCACTTGACCAATCAAAATTACCAGCGTCAACGATGGCACCGCCCATCGTAGAGCCATTTCCATTAGCATATTTTGTGAGGGAGTGAATCACGATGTTTACACCATGTGCGATTGGGTTTTGTAAAGCAGGAGTAGCGAGGGTGCTATCAACCATAAAAGGTACTTTTGCTGCTTTGGCTTCTCTGGAAATTCCCTTGAGATCGAGAACGTCTAATTTTGGGTTCCCAAGCGATTCTGCAAAGAAAAGGCGTGTGTTTTCCTGCACGGCATCTGTAAAGTTCTTCGGATCATCAGGATCTACAAAAGTCGTGGTGATACCCAATCGTGGCAACAATACTTTCAGCATATTATATGATCCGCCATATAGACTGTTTGACGCAACGATATGGTCTCCCGCTTTGAGCAAAACCAAAATGGCTGTACTCAATGCAGATGTTCCCGATGCGGTAGCTACCGCAGCAAGTCCACCTTCAAGAGCAGCAATTCGTTGCTCCAATACATCAATCGTAGGGTTGTTCAGACGGGTGTAGATGTATCCTGGCTCGGCCAAAGAAAACAGCTTAGCAGCGTGGTCGCTGTCGTTAAACACGTAAGCTGTGGACTGAAAAATAGGAACCGATCTTGTTCCTTGTGTCGCTGTTACATCATGTCCTTGATGTAATGCGTTTGTTGAGAGTTGTTGTGTGCTCATGATATTATATTATTTGATAGTGAATGATGATTGTAATAAAGAAACTGCATCGAGTTTTTCCCAAGGGAAGAGCTCGACTTCGTGAACGATTTTTCCATTGTATGGAGATTCAAAAACTTTTTTGATTGTTTTTGGTGTGCGACCCATGTGACCATAAGCCGCTGTCTCCGCATAAATCGGGGTTCGTAGTTTGAGGCGTTGTTCGACACCATATGGTGTCAAATCAAAAAGCGTTTCTAATTTTTTTGCGATTTCGCTGTCGGACAAGTCAACATGTGAGGTTCCGTAAGTATCCACAAAAATCGAAGTAGGCGCAGCTACACCAATGGCATAACTCAACTGAATGAGGATTTCATCGGCGATTCCTGCAGCTACTGAATTTTTAGCAATATGCCGAGCCGCATAAGCTGCACTTCTGTCAACTTTGCTCGGGTCTTTTCCACTGAAGGCACCTCCGCCGTGTGCTCCCTTACCCCCATAGGTATCAACAATGATTTTTCTTCCTGTCAGTCCAGTATCGCCATGAGGTCCACCTATAACAAACTTCCCGGTTGGATTGATGTGATAAATCACATTGTTGGAAAACAAGGACTGTATCTCTGGAGAAAATGAGGCTATGACTTCTGGCATGACCTTTTTAATAATGTCTTGACGAATTTGGGCAGCCATGTTTTGGTCAGTATCAAACTCATCATGCTGCGTGGATACTACCACCGTTTCGATGCGTATGGGTTTGTGATATTCACTGTACTCGACTGTGACTTGGGACTTGGCATCAGGGCGCAAATAGGCAATATCCGATTTGGCACGGCGAAAGTCGGCCAACACTTTTAATATTTTGTGAGAAACAGCAAGTGCTAAAGGCATGTAGTTCTCGGTTTCATTGCTTGCATAGCCAAACATAATTCCTTGATCGCCGGCACCCTGCTCCTCTTTTTTCTCACGATCAACACCCTGATTGATGTCCGCTGATTGTTCGTGAATCAAAGAAATCACCCCACACGAATTTCCAGAAAATTGGTAGTCATCATCGGTATATCCAATGCCATTAATGGTTTGCCGTGCAATTTGTTGAACGTCTAAATAGGTTTTACTTTTAACCTCCCCTGAAAGAATAACCTGCCCTGTAGTCACTAGGGTTTCACAGGCGACTTTACTTTGGGAATCAAAAGCAATAAAATTGTCGAGTAGGGCATCACTGATTTGATCAGCAACTTTGTCGGGGTGTCCCTCGCTTACGGATTCAGATGTAAAAAAATAAGACATTATATTTACTTTTTAGCGAAGAAGAAATACGATAAGTCTCTAAAAAGTAAAGCTGTTTTAGCACTTTTTTTGAGAGGTTGCAATCAGTCAAATCCTTCCTCTTATGCGTCGCAAATATACAACGCAATTCATAATTCCAAAATATTTTTTACAAATTATCGAAAATTAAACGAAATCCCTGCTGTCAAGGTGTTGTACTCTTGTATTGTGTAATTAGCAAAAATCTTTAGAAACAAAAGATTGAGTCGGGCACCGACAATTCCCATCACACCAGAGGCCTCAGAAGCAATGCTGATGGGATCCTCAAGGATTCGTGAAATATTGACCCCACTAACTGTATAGGGAATACTATAATCTCCACTAACATCAAATTGAGAGTCTCCAGCGTTATACCCTAAACCTGCAAACGCACTTATTACAGGTAGGTCAATTGAGGCTAGCGCTTGCAGAGTAAATGTATCTGCCTCAAAAGTCATTTTTCGATTAGAACTATTCCCACCAAAATTAGAATCTGATAAATCATATTCAAAGCTTGCTTTTGATATTGCAGCCAATACAGACACATTGAGAGGAAGCTTATCCAAAGGGCCAAAGTATTGCATAATGTTGTGCTTTAAGCCAAAGCCCGTCAAACTAAATTTGCTGCCTTGCATTTCCGTTGTGGGGATAAAGCGAACCAATAGATCTGTGTCAAAAACCACTCCGACACTTGCCTGAACAATTGGAGCGGGTACCGTTCCAAGAGGTAATTCATTTTTTAATCCACCTGGGAAAGAGAGTTTACCATCATATTCTACTTCATTTCCAAGAACATTCTCAGTAAATGAAAAATTTAACTCTCGGTCTCCCCCCTCACCAAAAACAGTTGGCAATGACCCAGAAGGTACACTCAAGGAGGTAAGCCCTGTTGGTGTAAATATTTGATCAGCAGCTGGAACAAAAGGTGCAGCGCCGCCAATGGTCAATCCAAAGCCCAATTTTTTATGTGTTTTCGCACTTGTTGACCAACCAGAATTTAAAGCATAGGTTAAAGTTTTACCCAATGGAGCAGTGTAACCCTCAGCCAAAATACGGGCATCTTCCGTTGAAGTCAACAAAATGTTTTCAATACCATCAAATAACTGGGCATTTAGAGTAAAAGCACTGAATTGTAGAGAGATAATGGATAAAATTAAATTTTTCATTGTTTTTGATTTTGTTCAAAATTAAAAAATTAAAGATGAATATAATACACGTAATGAATCTCTTATCAACAATTCAATCAGATGGATAAAAACTATCTGCAAATTCTCATCTTGGATTGAGTTTATTTTATATTTTTATACGACACAAAATTAATGGTATGCATGTCGCGATTGCAGGAAATATTGGAGCAGGAAAAACAACATTGACAGGACTATTGGCAAAACATTTCCGTTGGGAACCACAATTCGAGGATGTTGTCCAAAATCCCTATCTAGATGATTTTTATGCCGAAATGGAGCGCTGGTCTTTTAACCTCCAAGTTTATTTTTTGAACAGTCGTTTCCGACAAATCCTTGAAATCCATAACAGTAAAAACACCGTCATACAGGATCGTACAATTTATGAGGATGCTCATATTTTTGCACCCAATCTTCATGCTATGGGGCTGATGACTCATCGCGATTTTAAAAATTACAGTTCTTTATTTCAGCTGATGGAGTCTTTGGTAAAAGGGCCCGATTTACTCATTTACCTTCGAAGTTCAATTCCAAACCTTGTCAATCAGATTCACAAACGTGGGCGTGTTTATGAAAACTCCATCAGTATCGAGTACCTCAGTCGATTGAACGAACGCTATGAGGCATGGATTCATGACTATGATAAAAAGAACCTCATCATCATTGAGGTTGACGATCTCAATTTTGTAGATAACCCTGAGGACTTACAAAAAGTAGTTGAGGTTATTGACGACAAGCTTGGCAAAATGAAAATGGACGCCAAATAGACGTCCATTTATATAAGATAAAATAGAAAATTACTTCCTTCTTACTCTTTCTCTAGCCCTTTAATTTCATTCAGTGTAGAGTCGATCATTTCTTGACTCCCAACAATCTCTTGAACGGTTTCGGAAGTTTCACCATTATTAGTCGTGATTGTGGTAATCGTGGCTATGGTTTCGCCCTCTATCGATTTGGTGACTTCCACACGAATTTCTTTTTGTTGTTCTTCAACTTGGGGTGTTTGTGCGCCATGACCATCTCCAAGAATGGGCGCAATGACTAAACCAACCAAGCAAGTCAGTTTGATCAAGATGTTCATCGATGGTCCAGATGTATCTTTAAATGGATCCCCAACTGTATCACCTGTTACGGCAGCTTTGTGCGCGTCAGAACCTTTTTTCTCCACTTTTCCATTGATTTCAACACCTGCTTCAAATGATTTTTTGGCGTTGTCCCATGCACCACCTGCATTGTTTTGGAAAATCGCCCACAGTACGCCTGAAACGGCTACTCCTGCCATATAACTTCCCAGAGCTTCAGGCCCCATGAACAAACCGATAATGACTGGAGTTGCAATCGTGATTAAGCCCGGAAGTAACATTTCTTTTAGCGCAGCTTTGGTTGATATCTCAACACATTTGGCATAGTCAGGAGTTGCTTTTCCCTCCAATATTCCAGGGATTTCTTTAAACTGGCGACGAACTTCTTGCACCATTTCCATGGCGGCTTTCCCAACCGATTGCATCGCAAGGGCAGAGAAAACAACAGGAATCATTCCCCCGATAAACAATGCGGCTAAAACGTCTGCCTTAAAAATATTGATTCCGTCGATTCCCGTAAATGTTACATAAGCGGCAAACAATGCAAGTGCAGTAAGTGCTGCAGAAGCAATCGCAAATCCTTTTCCAATGGCTGCTGTTGTGTTTCCGACTGAGTCAAGAATATCGGTGCGTTCACGAACCTCACTAGACAATTCACTCATTTCAGCCACGCCACCTGCATTGTCGGCAATTGGGCCAAAAGCGTCAATGGCCAACTGCATGGCTGTCGTTGCCATCATAGCAGAAGCAGCTATTGCAACCCCATAGAAACCAGCAAGAGAATATGAGCCCCAAATGGCAGCAGCAAAGAGAAGAACAGAAGATGCCGTTGAAATCATTCCCACAGAAAGGCCTGCAATAATATTGGTTGCTGCACCAGTTGATGAGTTTTGCACGATGCTCATCACTGGTTTTTTACCAATCGCCGTATAATATTCGGTGAAGAGAGAAATTAAATAGCCCACTCCCAATCCAACGATCGTCGCATAAAATACATTTGTCGCTGCAACATCACGGGATGCTTCCCCAAAAAACTTCATACCACTAATCGTTTCTGGCAAGAGGTAATCAATCAAAAACCATGAGGCGATTAGCGTAAGTAATATTGAAAAAATATTCCCTGTGTTCAGTGCGCGTTGCACCTCAGCTTCTTTGGCTGAGTTGTCTTTGATTCGAATAAACAGAGTTCCTGCAATTGATGCAATAATCCCAACTCCTGCTAATACCAAAGGAAGAAGAATCGGACCCATCCCATGGAAGGTGTCAAGTGTTTGTCCAGCTTCGGACATGTCCTTGATAATGTAGTTCCCCAATACCATAGAGGCGAGTACAGTAGCAACATAACTACCAAACAAATCAGCACCCATACCAGCCACATCTCCGACATTGTCACCGACGTTATCGGCAATGGTCGCAGGGTTACGAGGGTCGTCTTCAGGAATACC